>Ga0210240_101731_pt1 | contig 15339 bp, 11 predicted proteins | sample ChrtobMetP5a_4mM_FD_155463 | JGI IMG/M metagenome (GOLD analysis project Ga0210240, IMG submission 155463) | Chrysochromulina tobin associated microbial communities from unialgal haptophyte culture, Seattle, Washington, United States - P5a_4mM | ecosystem: Host-associated > Algae > Haptophytes >...
ACCGCAAGGTGCGACTTGGGCCCCACCATGCACACGATGCACGTGGTCTGGCCACCGATGGTCGACTCGGGCGCCTCGTCGTGCACACGGCCGGTGAAGTTACCCACGTCGGCGAGCGTCAGAGGCCTAAGCGCTGCCATCAAGCCTTCAGCCGGTGCTGGGGCCGATGGTGGCGCAGGGGCAGGGGGCAATGAATGCACGGTAGTCGGACCACGCCCTCCAAGCCCTCCACGCCCCCCTCGCCCCCCTCGCCCGCCGCGGCCAGCGCTCTCTGCCACGGCCAGGGCCGCCGCCCTCTCCGCCTCCGCCCTTTCCGCCGCCGCCCTCTCCGCCTCCGCCCTCTCCGCCTCCGCCCTCTCCGCCTGCGTCCTGGCTGCCCGCGCGGCCTCCGCCATGGCGGCCTCGTGCGCTGCTGCCCGTGCCGACGCCTTCTCGGCCTCCTTTGCCGCCTGCTCAGCAGCCGCAGCCGCCGCCATCTCCGCGTCTGCTGCCTCCGCTACGGCCGCCTCTGCCGCAGCTGTCGCCTCCACGTCCTCCTCAGCCTCAGGGGCCTCCGATGCTGGCGCCGCTTCTGCGGATGCTGAGCCTGCGGCAGGCGGCGACTGTGTGACCTCAAGCAGTGACAGCTTTGACACGCTGGCTTGCATCTCCATCTCCGCTGCGTGCTTGCGACGCAGCTTCTGGCTCTCCTGCTTGCGCTTCTTGTGCAAGCGCTCGCGCATCGCCCTCGCTTCCGCCAACACACCCTTGCTCGCGAGTGCGTGGTGCTCCTCGATCGCCCCGACCAGGCCCTCGTACTGCGCGGCCGCCATGGCCACACGCAGCGCCTCGTCGGCGGCGGCAGAAGGAGCAGGACCAGCGACGTCCTCGTCGCCAGCCGCCGCCGACACCTCGCTGTCCGCCTCGGCGCTGCCACTCGCGGCCGCTGACGCACTCGCTACCGGCGCTCTCGCCTCACTCGCCCCTGCCTGCTTGGCTTTGGCTTTCTTGCTCGCTTTCTTCGAGTGCACCTGCTGCTTGTGCGCAGCCTCCGCCTCCTCCTCAGCCAGCAGAGCCGCAGCGGCACGCTCGGCTGCCCGCTCGGCTGCCGCACGCTCCGCACTCGACACCGGAGCGACCGCAGCGATCGTCGCAGGTGCGAGGCGCCGGCTGCGCAGGAATGTTGCAATGACGGTGTGGCCTTGGGCCTCTGCGACATCGAGGGCTGTGCCGAAAGCGGATCGCAAGTTGGTGCGTGCGCCAGCATGCACGAGCAGCTTGACTATGTCGACGTGGCCTTTGTCGCAGGCGGCGATCAGAGGCGTGTCGCCGTCGCTGGCTGCCTGGTTGACGGTGGCGTGGGAGGCGAGTAGCAGCTGCACGCACTTGCCGTGGCCTTTGTGGCAGGCGGCGTACAGAGGCGTGACGCCCTTGCAGTCTGCCTGGTCGACGGCGGCGTGGGCGGCGAGGAGCAGCCGCGCGCAGTCGCCGTCGCCTTTGTCGCAGGCGACGAGCAGAGGCGTCACGCCGTTGCAGTCTGCCTGGTCAACGGTGGCGTGGGCGGCGAGGAGCAGCCGCACGCAAAGGCCGTCGCCTTTGACGCAGGCGGTGATCAGAGGCGTGGTGCCGTCGCTAGTTGCCTGGTTGACAACTGCGTGGGCGGCGAGCAGCAGCCGCACGCAGCCGCCGTGGCTTTTATCGCAGGCGGCGAGCAGAGGCGTGATGCCATTGCTGTCTGTCTGGTCGACAGCGGCGTGGGCGGCGAGCAGCAGCCTCGTGCACCTAGGGTGACCAGTATCACATGCATGAAGCAGGCAAAGGCTGAGGTGGCCCGCTCCTGTCACGCGGTCGACGAGGCCCACGGCCTTGGCCTCGTCGCCGCGACGGAGCGCGTCGACCATCGCGATGGCTGCCGCGAAGCTGCCACTCGTGTCCTTAAGCTCTACATGTACGCCCACGACGATCGCCGAGTCATCCTTGCACGCCTCCAAGCCGCGACTGAGCGCGTCCACTTCGATCTTGACCATGCCGCGCGCGCGCGCGAAATTTCCAAATTTTGGATGTACGCACACACTGAAAAGTTTTCGCAACACGAGCCGGTTGAGAGGCTCTCTGTTTTAGAACATGTTTCGAACTTGTTCTTCACGACGCTCTACCGATGGCCGCCGATTGCGATGACGACGAAGCTCCGGCCGTCGCGCCGACGTGCCACTTCGCGCTACGAATCGTCGACATCGACCTCGCGCATTCGAAGCCAAACGCCGAGCTCGACCCGATTGTCTCGCCGCTCACTCACCGCGAGCTGCGCCAGGTGCCTCTGGTGCGCGTGTTCGGCGGCACGCCGCGAGGGCAGAAGGCGTGCGTGCACTTCCACGGCTTCTTCCGCTCCTTTTACGTGCCTTTTGACGGCGAGCGCACCGACGAGGCATCACTGCGCGAGCTTGCCAACGAGCTCGAGGATCAGCTTCGGCAGAGCGGCGACGGGCAGCAGCAGCAGCCTCAGCAGCACCTCGGAGCCAACCAGGCGCTCGTGTACAATCTGAGCGTGGTGAGCCGCACGCCCTTTTACGGCTACCACGAGGAGCCGCGCCCGTTCTTGCACGTGCAGATGGTACGGCCAGGCGACGTCGAGCCGGCCGCACGACTCTTCATGCGCGGCTTCTGCCAGCGGCGGCCGCGGCAGCCGCACGAGGCGCACGTGCCGCATCTGTTGCAGTTCAAGGTGGACTACAATCTGCTCGGGATGGACTTTGTACGGCTGGAGCGCGTGCGATGGCGTGGCACGCTGCCGCTCGACTCGCGGGCGCTCGAGCTGCCGCCGCCGCCGCCGACGCCGCCGAACGCCGCCGCCGCCTCTGGCAGCGCGCCGTCTTCGTCGGCCGCGGCCAACGCGCGCGACGCTCCGCTTCCTTCATCGGCAGCGGCGGGCCTGCCGTCGGGTGGTGCGCCCTCGTCGTCGCCGGCGGCGTCACAGCCGGGCTACCGGTGCGTGTGGACGCGCGGACGCTCACACGGACTGGACTTGCAGGTGAGTGCCGCTGATGGCCGCTGATGACCTCTGATGAGCACTGATGACCACTGATGACGACTGATGACGACTGATGACGACTGATGACGACTGATGACCTCACGGACTGGGCTTGCAGAGTGCCGCCGAGCGCCAAACTTGTGTCGAGCTAGAGGCCGATGCGCTATGTGACGAAATCCTCAACCGGCACGAGGTGCGCCGCACGCCACTCCGGGACGCTCGAGTGGACGTGATTGCCTCGAATCGCCTCTAATTACCACTCATTGCCACTAATTGCAGGTGCGCCGCACGCCACTCCGGGACGCTCGAGTGGACGTGATTGCCTCGAATCGCCTCTAATTACCACTCATTGCCACTAATTGCAGGTGCGCCGCACGCCACTCCGGGACGCTCGAGCGGACGTGAGGCTGGTGCAGTCGCTGAGCCAGCTTTGGCGCGAGGAGGGCGCACGACGCGCCTCGCATGGGCTGCCGCCTCTCGATGAGGGCGATTGTACCCCGCAGAGCGTGGTGCACCGCCGCAGCACCCTACCGCCGCCGCCGGCTGGAAAGGTGAGCTGCCACTGAGCTGCCACTGAGCTGCCACTGAGCTGCCACTGAGCTGCCATTGATTGCCACTGAGCTGCCAGTGATTGCCACTGAGCTGCCACTCACTGCCCTGATTGCCACACTGTGATGAAGGTGACGGAGACGCTTCGGGCAAATCGAGTGCCACTGATTGCCTCTAATTGCCTCTAATTGCCACTCATTGCCACTCATTGCCACTCATTGCCACTCATTGAAGGTGACGGAGACACTTCGGGCAATCGATGCGCTGCTCGCGAGGCGACCGACCACGACGTCGCTGGCGGAGGAGGAGGAGGAGGAGGAGGAGGAGGAGGAGGAGGAGGGCGCAGAGAGTGTCGATGGTACGTTGAGTCAACTGCTGCGGGCGGAGGCGGCGGCGGCGGCGGCGGTGGCGGAGGCGGCAGAGGCGGTGGCGGTGGCGGAGGCGGAGGTGGAGGCGGAAGCGGTCCAGCCTGTCGCCAGTGCGCACAGTGTAGGCGCCCAACACGGCGGTGGCTTCAGGCGCACCGAGGCGCCCAACACGGCGCCCAGCACGGCGCCCAGCAGCGGCGAGGCGGCATGTGCGCGGCTGCTGGGCGAGCTCGGCGAGCTGCAATCTCCGGCGCTGGGCGAGCTGCAATCTCCGGCGCTGGGCGAGCTGCAATCTCCGGCGCTCGAGCTGCCATCTCCGGCGCTCGAGCTCGTCGAGGTTGCAACTCGAGGGTCGCCGGGAGAAGGGTCACGCGCTCAGTACGGCGCGAGCGCCATGCGGAGCGCCGTCATGAGCGCCGTCGAGGAGGACGAGCTTGTGTACCAGGGCGGCGGGGCGAGCCAGGGCAGCCAGGGCGGTGGGGCCAGCCAGGGCTACCAGGGCGGTGAGGCCAGCCAGGGCAGCCAGGGCAGCCGCGAGAGGGGAGTCGCGAGGTTCGGCATAGGACTCTCTGTGGAAGGGGCTGTGGAAGGGGCCGAGGACGAGGCGATCGGCGAACGCGCCGGCGCCTTGGGTGGCGAGGATGGGGAGGGTGCTGCCGGGCCGAGCCTTGCGGACTCGTACGCTGACGAAACCCTTGATGACGAGGCGCATGAGTGGCGCGAGACGCTCGAGATGCTCATCCCGGCGCTCCCCCGGCTTCCACCCGAGCAGGTGAGTCTCGTCAATCGCCTCTGATGGCCTCTGATTGCCACTCTCACTGCTCCCCCGGCTTCCACCCGAGCAGGTGAGTCTCGTCAATCGCCTCTGATGGCCTCTGATTGCCACTCTCACTGCTCCCCCGGCTTCCACCCGAGCAGGTGAGTCTCGTCAATTGCCTCTGATGGCCTCTGATTGCCACTCTCATTGCTCCCCCGGCTTCCACCCGAGCAGGTGAGTCTCGTCAATTGCCTCTGATGGCCTCTGATTGCCACTCTCATTGCTCCCCCGGCTTCCACCCGAGCAGGTGAGTCTCGTCAATCGCCTGATTAAGACTCCTATCGAGACTGAGTCTCGTCAATCGCCTGATCAAGACTCCCTCTCAAGACTGAGTCTCGTCAATCGCCTGATCAAGACTCCCTCTCAAGACTGAGTCTCGTCAATCGCCTGATCAAGACTCCCTCTCGAGACTGAGTCTCGTCAATCGCCTGATTAAGACTCCTATCAAGACTCCCTCTCGAGACTGACATCCGTCGCGGATCGCCCCTCCCGAGCAGAGAGGGCGAGAGGCAGAGAGGATTGAGATCGCATCTCGGGCTGTGCGTGGCGTGCTGTCGGTCTCCGTGAGTGAGGCGACCGGTACGGCAATGGAGTGCACTGATTGCACTTGATTGCACTTGATTGGACTTGATTGCCTCCCTTGATGCGTCTGAGTGCCCCTGATGGCCACTGATTGTACTTGATTGCTCTTGATTGCCATTAATTGCATCCGAGTGCTTGCTGATTGCAGGCACGATCACCCTCGAGGCGAGTGCATGCTGATTGCCATTAATTGCATCCGAGTGCATGCTGATTGCAGGCACGATCACCCTCGAGGCGAGTGCACTGCCGTGGCTCAGCCAGCCGTTGGCCGGGCACATGGGCTCGTGGACGGGCGCGTTGCAGGCAGAGGTGCTCCGGGCGATTGCCACTGATTGCCTCTAATTGCCAATGATTGCCACTAATTGCCACTCATTGCCACTCATTGCCACTCATTGGAGGTGCTCCGGGCGATTGCGCGTGTCTCGCACCATGAGGCGGTTGCGACGCCGGCTGTGGGCTTGGAGGTGGAGGTGGAGGCGTCGCAGGTGCCGATGCTCAAAGATCTCTGATGACCTCTGATGGCCTCTGATGACCTCTAATGACCTCTGATGGCCTCTGATGACCTCTAATGGCCTCTGATGACCTCTAATGGCCTCTGATGACCTCTAATGGCCTCTGATGACCTCTGAGTGCCTCTGAGAGCCTCTGAGTGCCTCTGATCGTCTCATTGAGCCGTCGCAGGTGCAGATGCTCGAGTGGCAAGGAGGGCGTGTGGGGAACCTGGGCGAGTACGAGGACGCGGAGATGGAAGGAGATGCTCACGGCGGCGCGTACGATGGTGCTCACGGCGGCGCGTATGATGGTGCTCACGGCGGCGCGTATGATGGTGCTCACGGCGGCGCGTACGATGGTGCTCACGGCGGCGCGTATGATGGTGCTTATGAAGGTGCTTACGAAGGCGCTTGCGATGGTGCTTGCGATGGTACTTACGACGGCAGCGCGGGCGCGGGCGAGCCGGCTGCTCGTCCTATTCAAGCTGACGAAGCTGACGAAGCCGACTACTACAAGGGCGATGCATTGCGTGCTCCCTATGGGGAGGAGGCGCCGGCCTCGCTTCGTCAGCTTCGTCAGCTTCGTCAGCTTGGGGAGGAGGACGAGCAGCCGACCTCGCAGCCCATGGATGAATGGCACGCCGCTGACGAAGCTGACGAAGCTGACGAGCAGCCCATGGATGAATGGCACGCCGAGGGCGAGGGCGTGGGCGTGGGGGAGGGCGAGGGGCAGTGGAAGGGCGACGACGACGAGGACGACGGGGCGGCGGAAGCCGTTACGTCGAGTCCGGGTGCTCACTACGGCGCTCGTGCCGGTGCAACTGGGGCTGCGGCGGCGGGCGGCAGTGGCGAGCTTCCGACGGGTCGACGGAGGCTGCCGCAGTTTGACGGGAGCGCCGAGATGGGCGCCGACGAGGAGGTGGACGCCGAGATGGGCGCCGACGAGGAGGTAGGGCAGGTAGCGAGGCGCCGAGCTGGCGTGGACGGCGCGTATAGGCATGAGGATGCGTCGGGGGAGATCTCGGGGGATACCTCGGGGGATATCTCGGGGGATATCTCGGGCGTGGACGGCGCGCCGTATTGGCATGAGGATGTGGCCCTCCCGTCGTCTGAGGAGGAGGGCGAGGAGGGCGAGGAGGGCGAGGAGGACGAGGAGGCGGGCGAGGAGGCGGAGGCGGGCGTGCAGCTTCTAGCGCTGCCATCGGACGCGAGTGACGAAGCTGAGAGTGACGAAGCTGAGAATGACGAAAACGTTACACCGGGGGCGGCAATGGCGGCGGCATCGGCAGGGGCGGCAGGGGCGGCGGCTTCAGACGTTTCATCAGCCGTTTCACGCCCAAGCAAGCGTGCTAGGCACGTCGCCTTCATCGACCCCGAGGCGGAGGAGAGCGAGGGAGGTGCAGGGAGACGCGGCGAGATCGAGGGAGATCTCGAGCCCGGCGAGATCGAGGGAGATCTCGACCCCGAGGCGGAGGAGAGCGAGGGAGGTGCAGGGAGATGCAGCGAGGGAGATCTCGACCCCGATGCGGAGGAGAGCGAGCTCCTCGGGTCGCAAGGCTCCGTGGCCAATGAGACCATCAGTGGCAATCAGAGGCAATCAGAGTCGCCAGACTCCACAGACAGCTCTGTCGCCAGCCACGCAACCGTCGGTCAGCCTGCCGCGCCGCGCCGCCGTGCGAACGAAGCTGTCACTGCCGCCGTTGACGAAACTGCAACCTCGTTGCCTGCCTCGGCCGTTGACGAAACTGCAACCTCGTTGCCTGCCTCGGCCGTTGACGAAACTGCAACCTCGTTGCCTGCCTCGGCCGCCGCCGCCTCCGCCGCCTCCGCCGCCGTCCCTTTAGGCGCCTTCACCGCCGCCGCTGCCCCCAACGCCGCCGCCGCCGCCGCCGCCGCCCCCGCTGCCTCATCCGGCGCTCGCTTTTGGCCCTCCGACGAGTCCCCACAGCCCGCGCCGTCCTGGGCAGGATCCCCACAGCCCCCAGCCCGGACGCAAGGCGAGCCCGCACCCCCACAGCCCGCGCCGTCCTGGGCAGGATCCCCACAGCCCCCAGCCCGGACGCAGGGCGAGCCCGCACCGCCTCGACGAGGCCTGCCCAGCACGGCGCCCCCTCGCGCCCTGCCTTCCCCGCGTCCCCTGTCGCCCAAGTACGACGGGCAGCAAGGCGAAGGGTGCCCTTCCCTCGCCTTCTGGCAGCCGGCTCGTCCTCTGCCCACCCCGGCGCGAGCGCCGTCCTGGGCGGGCGCGGGCTGGGCGGGTTCGGACAGTGAGGAGGACCTCGAGGACGACGGCGACGCCCAGAACGGCGACCGCGCCGTGTTGGGCACCACTCCGGGCGCCGTGCCGGGCGACATCCCGGCAGATGCACCTGGCGCCGTACCGGGCGACACGCCGGGCGCCGTACCGGGCGCCAGACGGGGCCTCGCCGCGTGCCGCGCGCCTCGGTGGGAGGATGCGGACCGAATCCCCACAGGCACCCGAGTCTTCACGTTCACACGTGCGCCCCCGTCCTCGGCCGACGTGGCAAGTTCCGTCACCCCTCCGATCCTCTACCCCGCGCCCTATTACAGTCACGTGGCGGACTTACCCGAGGGCGGCAAGCGGCGCATGCATAATCGCATCTGGCACTTTGAGACGCGGGACGTCTTCAGCGTGTGCGAGTTCAGCTGCTTGCAAGCGCATGCGGACTTTTGCCTCGCTTGCAAGCGCGGGCTTGGGCCCGATCGACGCGCCACAGCGCGTCCACCGACGCTCGGGCGGTCGCGGGTGCTGATGCCCGTCCGTCCGCCGCCCTCCCCGGCGGCGGTGCGTGCTTGGGTCGAGGCAAGGGCGCGCGCTCGCATTCGGAAGCAGCCTCGGAGGACGGAGGGAGGCTTGCCTAATATGGAAGCGACAGTGCCAGATACGGAAGCGGCAGTGCCATCAGCAGGGCAGCTGGAATCATCTCAGGCGTCGTCTGCGGCGGAGAGCCACCGCGAGATTGCGGGGAGCCACCGCGAGATTGCGGGCAGCCAGCGCGAGATTGCGGGGAGCCACCGCGACATTGCGGGGAGCCAGCGCGAGATTGCGGGCAGCCAGCGCGAGATTGCGGGCAGCCAGCGCGAGATTGCGGGCAGCAAGGGAACATCTCCCCACAAGCCTCCTTCAATGGCAGCATCTCCCCACAGGCCTCGTTTAACGGCAGCAGCTCCCCACAGGCCTCCTTCAATGGCAGCAGCTGCCCTTGCAGGGCCGTCCGATGGAGTATCACCCCACAAGGAGCAACACCCCACAGGCCTCAAAGGGCCGTCTGAAGGAGTGACAAGAGCCCAAGTAGCGACGGCAGCGGAGGCAGCGGGCGACATTGGAGGTAACGGCTGTGAAGGCGGAGGCCACGGCTGTGAAGGGCGCGCGAGCGGTGACAGCTTCTGCGGCGGCGGCGGTGCTGCTGCCTCTGCCGCCGAGTACGCTGGCGCAGCGCGCAAGGGGCTGCCCGGCACGACGCTGCCCGGCACGACGCAGGTCTCGGCACCCACCCAGACGGCTGCAGGGCCCACCGCCGATCTCGCCGCTTCGCATGCCAGTCAGAGCCTCACGGTGATGAGTGTGGAAGCCTTTGTGATCACCAAGGGGAGCATGGTGCCCAGGGCGGCGCGTCGAACCTCGCTGAGTACCTCGGATGGTCGCTGAGTGCCCTTGATTGCGACTTGATTGCACCTTGATTGAAAATTTATTGCACTTTGATTGCACCTTGATTGCACGCGATTGCATGTGATTGCGCGCTGAGTGCGGCTGATTGCTCTTGAGTGCAGATGCCGAATCCGGGACGTCGCGCCAGCGCAGAGCGGCCTTCGGATGCGGGAGATCCCATCACCCTAATTTGGATGGCCGTCCAAGAGGACTTGCCAGGGCTACCTAATTTGGAAGTCGATAGCGAGCGCCATGGCGACGCATCGGGCGGCGGCGGCGGCGGCGGCGGCGGCGGCGGCGGCGGCGGCGGCGGCGGCGGCGGCGGCGGTGGCAGCGTGTTGCGTCACCTGCTATTGCTTCGTGCTGATGAGGACGAAGACGTCGCGGCGGCGCAGCGCTCAGTACGGCGCTACCGCGGGCTGCTCTCCGGCGATTTCCCCACAGCCGAATGGATCATCGTGCACAGCGAGGTGGGGCTGATTGCTGCTGATTGCTGATGATTGCTGATGATTGCTGCTGATCGCCTCTGATCGCCTCCTCTGATGGCCTCTCTGAAGGCCTCCTTGAGTGCATGTGAGTGCATGTGATTGCAGGTTGAGTTGCTCATCACGTTTGCATCACATGTGATTGCATCTCATGTGATTGCATCTCATGTGATTGCAGGTTGAGCTGCTCATCACGTTTGCGAAACTCGTGCGCACGGTGGATGCCGACATGCTCATTGGCTGGGACGTGCGCCAGGCGTCGATTGGCTTCCTAATCGATCGTGCGAACGTGCTCGGCATCGAGCCACCCCTCATTCGGCAGCTCGGGCGCACCCCGGACAAGTCCAGTCCGAACGAGGTGAGTGCCTCTGATTGCATCTGATTGCATCTGATTGCCACTGATGGCCACTCATTGCCAAGAGATCGAGGACCAGTGGGGAGCTCTGATTGCCACTGATGGCCACTGATTGCCACTGATTGCCACTGATTGGCAGGTGATGGAGGACCAGTGGGGAGCTCTGATTGCCACTGATGGCCACTGATTGCCACTGATTGCCACTGATTGGCAGGTGATGGAGGACCAGTGGGGAGCTCTGATTGCCACTGATGGCCACTGATTGCCACTGATTGCCACTGATTGGCAGGTGATGGAGGACCAGTGGGGAGCTCTGATTGCCACTGATGGCCACTGATTGCCACTGATTGGCAGGTGATGGAGGACCAGTGGGGAGCTCTGATTGCCACTGATTGCATATGATTGTCACTGATTGGCAGGTGATGGAGGACCAGTGGGGAGCTCTGATTGCCACTGATTGCCACTGATTGCCACTGATTGGCAGGTGATGGAGGACCAGTGGGGAGCTCTGATTGCCACTGATTGCATATGATTGTCACTGATTGGCAGGTGATGGAGGACCAGTGGGGAGCTCTGATTGCCACTGATTGCCACTGATTGCCACTGATTGCCACTGATTGCCACTGATTGGCAGGTGATGGAGGACCAGTGGGGAGCTCTCGTCGCTAGCGGCATCAAGATCATCGGCCGTGTACTCATCAACCTGTGGCGGTGCGTCTGATTGCGTCTGAGGACCCTACTCGATGGAGCTCGATTGCATCTGAGGACCCTACTCGATGGAGCTCGATTGCATCTGAGGACCCTACTTGATGGAGCTCGATTGCATCTGAGGACCCTACTTGATGGAGCTCGATTGCATCTGAGGACCCTACTTGATGGAGCTCGATTGCATCTGAGGACCCTACTTGATGGAGCTCGATTGCATCTGAGGACCCTACTTGATGGAGCTCGATTGCATCTGAGGACCCTACTTGATGGAGCTCGATTGCATCTGAGGACCCTACTTGATGGAGCTCGATTGCATCTGAGGACCCTACTTGATGGAGCTCGATTGCCTCTGATTGCATCGTAATTACCTCTGATTGCCTCTGATTGCAGGTGCGCGCGCGCCGAGCTCCAGCTCACCTCGTACACGCTCGAGCACGTGGCCGCCAAGGTGCATCTGATTGCATCTGATTGCATCTGATTGACCCACTGATTGCATCTGATTGCATCTGACGTACACGCTCGAGCACGTGGCCGCCAAGGTGCTCAACGAGCGCGTGCCTCTCTTTTCCCACAAGACGCTCACCGGATGGTGGACCGCGAAGGATGACGTGGGCGGCGCCGTCGTGGGCGGCGCCGTCGTGGGCGGCGCCGTGGCGGGCAGTGGCGCCGTGGGTGGCGCCGTCGTGGGCGCCCAGTTGGGGCGCCCAGTGGGGGCGCCGCGCCGCGACGACGCGCGCGTGCGCGTGCTTCGTCACTTTGGGCGTCGTGCCACGCTCACGTTACGGATCGCAGATGCAATGGAGACGATCGCACGTACGTCGGAGCTTGCTCGTGTCTTCGGGATCGACTTCCACAGGTGCGCTGATTGCCACTGATATGACCTGCCTTGCATGCCAGTGCTCACCACAGCGCTCTTGGGATCGACTTCCACAGCGTCATCACGCGCGGCTCCCAGTACCGTGTCGAGTCCATGCTGCTACGCCTGTGCCGCACGCAGGACTTCGTGCTCGCCTCGCCTGATAAGAAGCAGGTGAGCACCCTTGATGACCATTGATTACGCTTCTGAGTTTCGTCTGGATGGCTTCTGATGATCCCTCTGATGACCTCTGATGATCCCTCTGATGACCTCTAATGATCCCTCTGATGACCTCTAATGACCACTGGTGACCACTGATGACCTATGATGACCACTGATGACCACTGATGACCACTGATGACCACTGATGACCTCCAATGGTCCCTGCCGGCAGGTGGCCGAGCAGGACAGCCTCACGTGCCTGCCTTTGATTGGCTCTAATTAGATTGGATTGCCTCCCTCATCAGGTGGCCGAGCAGGACAGCCTCACGTGCCTGCCTCTGATCATGGAGCCGGAGGGGCGGCTGTACACGTCACCGGTGGTCGTGCTCGACTTTCGGTCTCTCTACCCATCGGTAATGAACACTGATGAGCTCCGACGAGCTCTGATGAGCTCTGATGGCCTCTGATGGTCTCTGATGACCTCGGATGGCACCTCATTGCGTGCGATGGCCTCGACGATCGCCTCGATGATGTGGCAGGTGATCATCGCATACAATTACTGCTACTCGACATGCCTTGGCCCCATCGACGGCATACGAAGAACCCTCGATGCAGGCATGGGCGGCATGGGCGGCGATGGTGGGGGTCCTCGGCGCACCCCCCTCAAGTTTGGCTGCCTGGACCTTTCGGTTCGAGGTTTCGTCAGCGCGCGCGAGGCGCATGCACTCCGTTCACCAGCCGCCCAGTTGCATGCATGCCTCCAACGGCTCTCCAACGGCTGCAATCTCGCGGATGCTCAACCGTCCAGCTCGACCTCGCAGTGCCAATCAGAGCCTCTCAGAGTCAATCAAGGGCCCTCGGGCGACGGCGGCGGAGGTGGAGGCGGCGGCGGCGGCGGCGGCGGCGGCGGCGGCGGCGGCAGCGGCGGCAGCGGCGACCATGAAGGGTACGGGGGGCCTGATGCCAACCACAAGTGTACCGGCAACGTCCCTCCCTTACCCGGCATGCATGCGTCGCCCAACGGCAACGTCCCTCCCTTACCCGGCTTGCATGCGTCGCCCAACGGCTTCCTCTTCACGACAGCCCGCACGCGGCGCGGGGTGCTGCCGCGGTTGCTCACGGAGATCCTCGAGACGCGCTTCATGGTCAAACGCGCGATGAAGCAAGTACCGGTGGGCTCGGCCCTCCATCGAGCGAGCGTGCTGAGCTCGAGGCGCCTCTGATTGCACATGATTGCACATGATTGCACCTGATTGCACCTGATTGCACATGATTGCCTCCCTCATCAGGTGGGCTCGGCCCTCCATCGAACGCTCAACGCGCGACAGTTTGGGCTCAAGCTCATTGCCAACGTCACTTACGGTTACACCTCGGCTTCCTTTTCGGGCCGAATGCCCAACGTGCACCTGGCCGACGCCATCGTGCAGGTGAGTGCTCGTGATTGGGAGAGACACCGCCTCTGATGGACTCTGAGTGCATCGTGATTGCCTCTGATTGCCTCCGATGGAATCGGATTGCATATTGATTGCCTCTTAATAGCCTCTGATTGCGTCCGAGTGCAGACTGGGCGAGAGACCCTGCAGCGGACCATCGCCCACGTGAACCAACACCCAAGCTGGGGTGCTAGGGTGATCTACGGCGACACGGACTCGCTCTTCGTGCTCCTCGAGGGCCAATCACGGCAGCAGGCCTTCATCACGGGGCGCCAGATCGCCGCCGAGGTGAGGCCCTTGATTGCATGCTGATTGCAGGCCTTCATCACGGGGCGCCAGATCGCCGCCGAGGTGAGGCCCTTGATTGCATGCTGATTGCAGGCCTTCATCACGGGGCGCCAGATCGCCGCCGAGGTGAGGCCCTTGATTGCATGCTGATTAGAGACATACGGGTTGAGCGTGAGGATTGCGTATGGGTGTCACTGATTGTCACTGATTGCCTCTAATTGCAGGTGACAGCTGCGAATCCGCATCCCATGGAGCTCGAGATGGAGATGATTGCCTCTGATTGCCTCTGATTGCCTCTAATTGCAGGTGACCGCTGCGAATCCGCATCCCATGGAGCTCGAGATGGAGATGATTGCCTCTGATTGCCTCTGATTGCCTCTAATTGCAGGTGACCGCTGCGAATCCGCATCCCATGGAGCTCGAGATGGAGAAGGTGTACCACCCGTGCGTCCTGTGCACCAAGAAGAGGTACATGGGCTACCTGTGCCCGAGATGATGGCCACTGATGGCCTCTGATGGCCACTGATGGCCTCTTCATTGCCACTGATTGCCTCTGATGGCTATAGGTACGTGGGCTACATGTACGAGCACGAGCATGCATCGCCTCGTCTCGACGCGAAAGGCATCGAGACTATCCGCCGCGACGGGTGCGCTGCTGAGTGCCACTGAGTGCCATTGAGTGCCACTGAGTGCCACTGAGTGCCACTGAGTGCCACTGATTGCCACGGATTGCCACGGATTGCCACTGCTGAGTGCCACGGATTGCCACAGGTGCGCTGCTGAACGCAAGATCGTCGAGAAAGCGCTCCGATTGCTCTTCACCTCGGGGGATATCTCGGCGGTCAAGGCGTACGTGCTTCGTCAATGTGACAAGCTGCAGTGCGGGCGAGCGAGTCTGCTCGATCTCGTCTTTGCGAATGAGGTGCGCCTGATGACCAGTGATGACGTCTGTTGACCGCTGATTACCACGGATGGCCACGGCTGATTGCGAATGATTGCCACCGCTGATTGCCACCGCTGATTGCCACCGATGGCGAGCGCTGATTGCCACCGCTGATTGCCAACCATTTCCTCCAATGGGCATAGGTGCTCCTGGGCAGGTGCAAGTCGGAGAGAGTGATTGCATGCTGATTGCCCCCCTCATCAGGTGCGCCTGGGCACGTACAAGTCGGATAGAGTGATTGCATGCTGATTGCCCCCCTCATCAGGTGCGCCTGGGCACGTACAAGTCGGAGGAGAGCGCTCCCCCGGGCGCTCAGGTCGCGCGCCACCGTCAGCAGATCGACCCGAACGACAAGGCCCAGACAGGCGAGAGGATCCCCTTCATCGTCGTGTCGCGGCAGGCGAGTGCCGCGGATGGCGCCTGATGGCGTCTGATGACCTCTGATGACCCCCCTCATCGTCGTGTCGCGGTAGGAGTCAGCTCGGCTGCACCTTCTGATTGCATGCTGATTGCCCCCTTCATCAGGAGTCCGCTCGGCTGCGCGACTCGGCACAGCGCCCCCCTCTGATGGCCTCTGATTGCCCCCTTCATCAGGAGTCCGCTCGGCTGCGCGACTCGGCACAGC
>Ga0210240_101735_pt1 | contig 15302 bp, 7 predicted proteins | sample ChrtobMetP5a_4mM_FD_155463 | JGI IMG/M metagenome (GOLD analysis project Ga0210240, IMG submission 155463) | Chrysochromulina tobin associated microbial communities from unialgal haptophyte culture, Seattle, Washington, United States - P5a_4mM | ecosystem: Host-associated > Algae > Haptophytes >...
CACGGACTTAGCAACTGTGAATTCATAGTCACACTTGCTAAGTCCGTGTTGAGAAAAAAAAACATATGCTCAACACGGACTTAGCTCAACACGGACTTGCTAAGTCCGTGTTGAGCATGTGGTGTGACTATTAAGTCCGTGTTGAGCAATAACCTCGACGGCAACTTGTCCACAGTTAGATACTGTGAATTCACAACAGATTTGACCATCTTTTCCAGGACAGTTCAGTTCAGTTCAGTTTCTTCGCGGTCCCCCCACGCTCACTCCACCTCCTTTAACTAAATTGATACGCAGGGTGGGGGAGTGAGTGCACGCGCTCACTCGTGCGTTGCCTTGGGCCGGTGTGTGGCCTTCGGTCGGCCGAAGATGAGCGTCTGGGGACACGCTGGTGCACGGAGCCGGACGTCCATAGTCGCATGCATTTCATTCCTCAGACCCCTTTTTTGGAACCTATTTGATGTTTCGGTTGCGATTTTTCACCGTCTCGACGGACGGCTCCGCTCCCCTCGGTCAACACAAGTACTGAGTACTCGCTCGCTCGGGCTACTCAATTTCGCTAGTGAGGTCGGTCTCTCCCAGCACACAGTGTGATCTCCGGTACTCAGGACAGTATAGGATTCTAGGACCGCAGGTTACGGAGTGCCAGGTTAGAGATCCGAGTCGGGCCCAAATCTTCATGTATCAAGAGCAATGATCATCAGAGACGGGTTACGTCAAGGGTTCGTCAGGGGATCGTCAGTGTCATTAATTAATTAAAAACTCACTAACCATATACAACGTGTGTTATCGATCAGGACGGCGGTCATCGGCGATCGGGCCGCTCACCTCACGCCTCACCCGCCCGCGCGCGCCGGGCGCGCGGGCCCCGCGAGAAGTACGCCGAGATCCGGTACGGAATCGTATTAAAGTCTTATACGTAACGTTGCTTCGGAACGGTCTCGGTCATCAAAAACCGTAGCGCCGCCGCGGAAGCTTAGGGGTCGCGCCCTGAAAAAGGAAGAATTCGTGCAATGTCCAATGATGAATTATGTCTCACCGGCCACACAGTCCACACAAATCACAATCATGCACACCCGCCGATCGATCCCCACGAGGGCTGCCACCCGCCACTCTCCGCGTCCGCAGCGCCGTCGCGCGCACACTTCCTCAGAACGGTAGCCATTTCGAATTCCTCTCAGCCTGCAGGCGCAGCTGGCGTGCCAAGTCATGAAACTGCTCTGCATCGTTCGCCAGGTTCCCGGCTTTATCGTTGAGCGAGGCGAGCTTTTCGCCGCGCTCGCGCAGCGCCGCGTGCGCCTCGTGCGCCGCCGAGGCAGCGCCAATCGAGTTCTTGTACCGCGCGTCTTGAGCCGTGCGCGCTTGCTTGTACGCGGAGTCGCCGCCGCCGGCCGCGCCGCCGCTGGTGGCTGCCGCGCGGCTGCTGCTTCCGAGGAGGTCGAGGCGCGCGGCCACCTCGCGATCGACGGTGGGCTTGGTCGGGGCGCTGCCGCCGGCGGCTGGCCTGGGCGGGGGCGGCGGCCTAGCAGCGGTGGCGGCGGGGGCGGCGGTGTCGTGGGCGTCGGCGAGGCGGCCGAGGTGGCGCGCGACGTTGTACGCGGCGTCGCACACGCGCACCCCGCTCGTGCCCTGACCAGGGACAATGACGCGCTTGGTCGAGCACGCCTCGCACACGGTGATGCCGAGCATCCTGCAGTGATGGCGGCCCGACGTCATCAGCGTCGAGGTGAAGGGGGTGTTGCATCCCATGCACGCGGCTAGCTTGCTGTCCTCGACCCATGCGCAGCCGAGCTGGGCGTGCACCTTCTCCGAGAAGGCATGGTCGGCGACTTGCTGCAGACGCGGCACCGCCTTGTCAGCCTTGTACTTGGCCGCCGCCTGCTTGGCGAAGTGGGCGAGCGTTGGGTGCGTCTCGGGAGCGAGCATCGGCTTGCCGTGCACCTCGAGCCTCGCGCCGCCCGAGACGAGCGCCGTCATCGTCTCGCACAGCGCGGTGAACTCCACCCCCGCCGGTGCTGAGGGCGAGCTGGCCAGCCACGGCATCAAGGGCGCGCTGGGAGAGTTGGCCTCGCCACCGTCGTGGGCGGCGGACGCCTCGTCGCCGTCACCAGGCGGCGGCGGCGGCGGCGGCGGCGGCGGCGGCGGCGGCGCGGTCAGCACGGCAGCGGCGGCAGCGGCGGCGGGCGCGAGGAGCTGTATGGGGCGTATGCCACGCACGTCGGGCAGATTTGGCTGCGCACCGTGCTCGAGCAGCGCGCTCACGATGGCCGCGCTCGGCGGTTGGTGCGAGCATGCGAGGTGGAGGAGCGAGGGCTGGTCGGGGGAGCTCGCGACGCTGACGCCCGCGCGGAGGAGGGCGTACACCATCGGCGGCTGATGGGTGGAGATGGCCAACTCGAGCGCCGACATCCGCCGACCTCCGAGGCACACGTCGCGCGGGTAGGCCCCCGAGGTGAGCAGCATGTTGACAGCGCGCGCGTGGCCCGCGCCTAGGGCCATCAAGAGCGGCGTGTCGACGCCCGCGCGGAGGGCGTTGCCGTGCACGTTGGCCCTCGCCTTCAGCAGCAGCTGCACGATGCTCAGGCGCGAGTCGGCGCTCACTACGGTGCTCACGGGCGCGCCGGAGGCGCCGCTGCCACCCCCGGTGGCGGCCTCGGCGGCGGGGGTGACAAGGCAGAGGACGGCGACGTAGAGAGGGGTGAGGCCGCTGCTGTCGGCCTCGTCGACGAGGCTGGAGGGCATCGCGGCGAGCAGCATCTGGACAGCCTCGAACGCGCCCGCCTCAACAGCAAGGTGCAGCGGCGTCGCCCCGAGCACCGCCTCGCGCGTGCCCACTTGCTCGGGGCAGTGCTCGAGCCACCTGCTTAGGGTCGCGCCCTCGTCGTTCTCGAGCACGGCCGCGTGCCAGCCGCCACGCACGAGCGCCGCCTCGCGCGCGTAGCACGCGACGCGCGCACGGAGCTGCCGGCGTACCTGAGCGTCCGTCGCCGAGTAGCGCGGCTTGGGCGGCATCGGCGGCGGCGGCGCGGGCGCCATGGCATGCAGCACCTTGAGCAGCTGCTGTACCCACTCGTCGCGCGCACCCGCTGACTCGGCCCAGAGGGCACTCGTCTTCTCCTTCTCGGCGGCCGCCGTCTTGCGGGGGGTGGCGTCGCCCGCGCCCGAGAGAGTGCCATCGCCTGCGTAGCAGATCTCAAAGTAGCACGGTGATGGATCCGCCAAGGGAGCGATGCGCAAGGAGGCTCCCTCGAGCGAGAGCCACTTGCACTTTTTGAGCGGCGCCGAGGCCTTGGAGCTCTTGGAGCTCATGGCGCTCTTGGGAGCGCTCTCCGCCGTCAGGATGGTGCCATCGACGAAGAGGAAGTAGTGGCGCACCAGCTTGCCCACCCTGTTCGCCTTGAGCAGCACGCCCGAATGCACGAGCGCCCGCCGCGGCGCCTCATCGAGCAGCTCGTCCACCTCGCCCGGCTTGAAGCGGGCGTGCACGTTGCGCAGCGCGGTGCGCCGTGCAAGCTCCTGCCGCTGCGCGCTCATCTGCTGAGCGAGTTCGACCAGCGCCTCGAGAAGCGAGGCGATCGTCGCCCATCCTGGGTCTGCCGGCTGCGTCGCCAGCTGTATCTCGACGACGGAGATTTCATACACAGCCACGCGCTCGAGGGCGATCTCCAGCAGCGCTCGCAGCTTGGAGGTTCGCGGGGGCAGCGGGCCGCCACCGCCGCAAGCTTCGCCGCTCTCGCGCGGCGTGGCCGGCGGCCCGCCCTCGTCGTGCGCCACGTCGAGCGCACGCGAGCCGACGATGGCCACGCAGCTCGGATCATTCTCAAGTAGACGGAGCGTGTACTCAGCCTCGGCGGCCCACTGGCGCGCGTACCGCATGTACATCTCGCTCAGCTGCGGCACGAATTCCAGTAGCAACGACGCAAGCCGCCTGCGCTTCGGCGCGCCGTCGTCAGTGGCCACCGCCGTGCCGTCGTCGGTGGCGCCCACGACGGCTTCCGTGGCCGCATCGATGGTCGCCTTGAGCTCCTTGATCTGCGGCTTGAGCTCGGCCGCCTTGGCATAGTCCTCGGCCTCGACTGCCTCCTTGAGCTCCGCCTGCAGCTCGGCCAAGCGCGTCTCGTTCCCCTGGGCCACCACGGCGCTCGTTTTCCCGTTCGTCTTCCCGCTCGCCTTCGGGCGCGCCTTCCCTGTCCTCGCACCTTGCGTCCCCACTCCGGAGGCGAAGGCCTCGAGCGCGGTGACGAGCGATCGGTGGAGTCTGATGAGATTGGGCATGGCCGAGAAGACGGCGCTCAGCGTCTTCTCTGGCACCGACGCTCGCGCCAGCGGCCCCTCGAACCTCTCGCACACCTCGGTGAGCGCGTTGAGGTACTCGAGCTCGGAGCCAAGCTGCGCAGCAAGGGGAGGGCATGGCGCGCGCTGGGCGTGAGCGCACGGAAACGTAGTCATGCGGGCGTGGGCGCGGCGCGACGCTCGGAGGCAGCGCACGAGGTTCATCGCGACCAGCGTTTCCGCAGCGACGGCCTCGCGCACGCCATTGACGAGCTTCCGCGATGAGTGGCCGCGGGCGACGGCTTGCAGCTTCACGACGGCCTGGGCCGCTGCCAGCGTCTGGGCCGTCGTCTGCGTGCGCGTCTGCGCCGACACTACCGCCACCTGCTTGGGGGCCTTGGCCCCGCCGATCTTCGTGCGGCTGAACATTGTCCTCTGCAGGAGGCGCTTGCTAATCTTTCGGAAATGAATTTTACCGCGCGTGAGTGAGTGAGTACCGTTCGTCACGCCGTTCGTGAGGGCCGTGTGTCGACAATGCCCATGTACAATTGTAAGCCGAGTTGTGGGCGACCGTCCTGGCTGTAAAAGGGTTCACACAAGTTAAATGTCCTGGAGTGTCGGGTTTGGAGTGCTCTGACGAGCCGAACGTCGCCGTCACTGGGGATTCACGCGTCAGCCGCGTTCAGGCAAGTTCAGCAAGCCATGCTCAACATGCACGCGAACATGCTCATGCACGCGAAACGCGATAATACAAAACATTTCGGGCTTTGTCCATTGATTTCGGGCCATCACTGGCAGTGTGAAAGGCCACATGTGTTTCGGAGAACTTGCAGGAGGGCGAGGCACGGCTCGAACTATACCGTATCGATCACACTCTGCTGCTACACTGCCACACATGGCATAGTCTCATGCAATGCAATACAAGCCCGGCGCCGGCGCGACACCCGTCGGAGCTCAAAACGGACCGCGTGCGGCGTGCGCGCGGGCTCCCGCGGCCGCTCATGACGTTTTCTTGAGCGCGGCTTTTTCAGTGGGCGTGGGCGGCACGTGGTAGGGCGGGCAGACAGGCTTCGCGCCGCCATCCTGCTTCCCCTTGAGCAGCAGCGGCAGGAAGAGGCGCAGCATCCCAATGTGGTAGAGCACCTGTATCGCGTTGTAAAAGATGGGCGTCGTGTCGAGGAAGAGCGCGGCGATGGCGTGCGCGATGCACGAGGCAAACTGCGTGAGCTGGCACGTGGTGACCGCCTTCTTGAAGGGAGGCCGGATGTCCATCGCCGTCAGCCCGTAGTACCCGTACATAATGACGTGGATGATCGAGTTGATCCACGCGCCGTACGCGTATGCCGCCGAGCCGCCCTCCTCGGCCTTGGGCCAGGTGTTGACGACCCAGCCCCAGACGATCACGATGGTCGCGTGGTGCCACACGTGCAGGAAGGAGAGCTGCTCGTCCTTCTTGCGCAGCACGATGATCAGCGTGTCCGTGAAGTCAAGGTACTTGCACAAGTAGTGCAGCCAGACGCCGTAGCGCACCGCGGGCGAGTCGACCAAGCCGATGCCCCAGACGCGCATGCCGAGGGGCGCCGCGATCGCGTACGCCACGTACCCGTTGATTAGCACCTGCGCAAAGTTGTACACGACCATAACTGGCTTCGGGATCGCCACCGCCTTGCGCTTGCTCATGGCCTCGAAGACCAGCCACACGCCGAGGACGTAGCTGACGCCCGCAGCTATCGGCATGTTGGTCAGATGATACGTGAGCGTATCGAGCGGAGTAGCCATGACCACCGGCATCGCGACGAGGGCTTTCGAGCCCAAAGAGGGATTCCAGATCTGGAGCACCGTTCGTCGGGATTCCAAACGGACTGGGGTGTGAACGCCTTTGGTCGGCAGGTCGGCGGTCTTCGGGGGTTTGAACATCTGCACCTTGAAGGAAAGAGTAAGGTCTTTGTGCTCGGAAGAGCACCGGGTTTCGATGCTTGCTTGGGCGGGCTCGAAAGGAGGCCACAGGGGACGTGTTCGTGTAGAACTGTAGATCTGTACAAGCGCAAAGAATCTGTCACCTCTCCTCTCTTTTACAAGCGAAACGGCATTGCCCGAGCGCCTCGGGGATGTGAGTAGAGCGGAGTGTACCTTCACGATGAAGATGACGATCGCAATTAGCCAGACTACGTCGACAATGGTGAAAAGCGCTTTCCCCAAGATGCCTGCGCGCACGCGGCGGCTGCGCGTCCTCGTTGCCTGGCCGCCTGAGTGGAGCTACGCCTCGCACCGGCGAGTAGGCAGGCGCTCGTGCTCGCTCTCTCGTGGAGCGGCTTCCTGCCGCCGTCGATTTGGAGCTTCTCTTTGTGCCGCCACCTGCGTCTCTCTGGCGCCGCTGCCACCGCCGCGCCTTGTGCGAGGCTTCCTCTTGCTGATCGTCTGCTGCGCTGCACCGTATTCACGCACTCGCAGAAGACCATATTGAAGCAAACCGATGTGCCGATCCCCGACGGGGTCAAGGTCACCGTGAAGGCACGCGTGGTCGTAGTCAAGGGCCCGCGCGGCGAGGTCAAAAAGGACTTGACGCACCTGCCGCTCGACATCACGGTGACCAAGAACGATAAAGGTCAGGACATTGTCCACGTTGAGCGCTGGTTCACCTCGGGCAAGGCGGGTGCCTCCATCCAGTCTGCGTGCTCGCACATCGAAAACATGATCGTCGGCGTCACCAAGGTGCGCCAGCGGCGCCGCCCGCGCGCGTGCGCGATCTCGAACGCACGGGGCGACGGCAGTGGGTGTGGTGGCGGCTGCTGCACGGAACAGACGGCCGGGGAAAGTGACGGGAAGCTGGCAGCAGTGGCGGCGGCGATGGTGGCGGCGGCGATGGTGGCGGCGACGGAGCGGACTGCCGTGCAGCGGCTGCAGTGCGATTGCAAGGGTGGCGGTCGTTGCGGTGCGCCGCGGTGTTCGTCGACCACGGCGGTTGCACTCGCAGCGATGCTGCGGTCGTGGTGCCACACGGTCGCGGTCGCGGCAGCAGGGGCGGCAGCGGCAGGGGGCTGCCTCGAGGGGGGCGGGGTGGCATCAGAAGCATCAGCCTTGAACATCGACGTTGTTGGCCGCCGTCGCGCCTCCGACCCGCGCGTTGGCCGCGCTCCCCCGCGCGTTCGGCGACCTTGGCCCCCGCCGCTGACCCGCCCGCCCCGTGCGTGCGCGCGCTTGTCTCCGCAGGGGTTCGAGTACAAGATGCGCTTCGTGTACGCGCACTTCCCGATCAACGTGACCATGGCGAACAAGGGCACCAGGGTCGAAATTCGAAACTTTTTGGGCGAGAAGATCGTTCGCGTCGTGGAGTGCGACCCTGGCGTCACTGTCACCCGCACTGTCGAGGTCAAGGACGAGATCGTCCTCGTCGGCAACGACATCAACTGCGTCTCGCGCACCGCCGCCCTCATCCAGCAGATCTGCGCCGTCAAGCGGAAGGATATCCGCAAGTTCCTTGACGGCATCTACGTGTCCGCCAAGGGCAATGTCGTCAAGTCGTAGGTGCGCGAGGCGCAGGATGGCGAGGGGAGGCGGTGGCGAGCGCGTGTGTTTACCTCCGTGGCTCTCGGTTGGAATGTGTGTCCAAGTGTGGAGCCCGCGGGCCGCGGTGGCCTCTCATGGCCGAAATTCATATGTGATTTCATCTACAGAGTTACGGGACCGACATGGGACGAGGAGGCGGTCTTCACTGTGACACGGTGGGACGCCAGGGGGGCGCCACGGTGAGCGCTTGAGATCTTCATCTTGACGCGACCGTACACGCTGCGTACACGTCACAGGACGCAGGCGCTTATCTGGACCCTGTGAAACCGATTCGTCGTGTGTTCGTTAACTCTTCCGCGACAACATCTTTCCCATACAAGCTACAATGTATATCAAACCGTCCGCGCATGCAAGTAGATGTCGTAGTCAAAAAAAAAGGCGGTTGCGTTTTTCACTGATCCGTTGCAGAATAATTCGCGATGTCGGACGGGGACATAAAGTACATGGAGGAGCAGGGCATCCAGAATGCGCTCTCACTGGCGCTTGCCCAGGTCATTCGCGAGCAGCCACCGAATGCACTCAAGCGCATAGCGCAGATCATCTCGCCCGACACTTTTATCGACCCTGAGGCTGTAGCGGCGCTCAGAGCTGCCGACGCGGCTGCGGCACAGCCTAGTGCGCCCGAGTCGGCGTGATTACCGGCGTGAGGATGGCGTATTCTGCGGAACGGCACACCTGTGCGCTACCTTGTCGAAACAACCGCGGCGGGAACGTGCTTGTAGTGGATCGTCGTACTTGAACGGAATTCGAGAGTGCCGCCGGCGAACATCTTCCCAGACACCCGATCTGTCCGCTCAGCATCTCGTCTCTCGCCGCGATCGGCGCACCGCGCAGGGTCTGGCTCCGTTCCCCGGACCGATCGCAGCTCCGCGGGCGCGTAGCTTACGTATTTGCGCGCGCCCAACATGTTGGAGTGGTGTGAGTTCAATGTAAAATATGGTATATGCCCTTGAAAATATGTTCGACTTCAACAGCTGACGTGAACACGTGATAGTAGCCCACCCCAACGCCTCGCTCCGGCCACCGCCGCATATTAGAGGGTCCGCGGAGGACGGTCACCTCAGAGCATAAAGAGCATAGAGGCCTCAGATAGGCTACAGATAGGCCTCAGAGCCGTGTCCCGTGTGTGCCCGCTCTGCAGATTTTTCGTCCTTGTACCGTCGTACTTGTACCGGGTGTGTCCCGGCTCCTCCCGGTGTCTTTTTACCGGGGTGTCCCGTCTCCCCCCGGTGTCTTTTTACCGGCTCCCCCGGTGTCTTTTTCCCGGTACAATGTAGTCAAGTCAAGTCTTCACTTTACTTGACTTGACTTTCCTGGTAATGTGAATGCGACCGTTCTACACCACGGTGCCCAGCCAGGCGCGGAAATGAGCGCATGCGTCGGAGCCCCTTCGGGATCTTTCCTACCCACGACGCCTCAGCCCAGCCGGCGCGCATCCAGCGCGGCGCCACGTCGTGCTACGAGAAACCCGGCTCGGCCGACGCCGCGCGAGGCTTCTCCCACGCCACTGACGCCACTGACGCCAGCTGCCAGCAGCAGCCACTCGCCGCCGCGGTCGTCACCACCGCAGGCTTTGGCGCTCGATAAAGCGTTCTCGAGGCGTTCTCGAGGGGTCCTCGAGGCCTTCTCGCGGCGATTTTCGGCCTTCTCCAAGTCTCTGGACGAGGCGAGTGCTCTCGATGCATGCCTGGTGAATCAGGCAATCGCGCACGCGATGGCGGAGCGCATGCGCTCGGAGTCTCTTCGCGAGAGCCAGGAAGGCGTGCAGCGCCTGCAGGCGCAGGTGCGCATCCTCCGCGAGACAACGCAGGCGCTCTCCGAGGAGATGAGCGTGGCGACCCAACGGCAGCTTGCGGAGCACTCGGAGCGGCTGAATGCCGAGTCCGCGGCAGCTCTCGAAGAGGCGATCGGCGATGTGCGCTCGCAGATGGAGTCGACGCTCTACGCGGCCGTCGCCGCGCACGAACGATCGCGGGTGGAGCTGGCGGGTGTGCGAGCGACGCTGGCCGAGCGCGACGCGACCCTCAACGAGATACGTCAAGAGTTGACGGAGCGACGGAACGCGATGACGAAGCTGCACGAAGCTTGCCACCGGCACGGTGTCGTCGCCGCCGCCAACACGCCCGTCTCCTTGGCCATCGGCGCCCATCCCGGCGCGTGGAGCGTCGAAGCTGTCGGCAGCGACGGCGCCCATCACGGCGCGGGCGCGGGAGGCGCGATGAGCGCCGTGATGAACGCTGGCGTGATGAGCGCTGGCGTGATGAGCGCTGCTGCTGTGCGCAGTTGGTCGAGCGCGCCGGATGATTTGAGTACACTCCAAGTGGATTTGCGTACACTCCAATCGCTTGGAGTCTCGAGCGGATGTAGCCTCCTCGTCCCACCGTCCTCGCCCGTCCTAGCGCCCGTGGCGGCGCCCGACGTGCCATTTGAAGTGCTCGCGCCCGAAAAGGCGGAGCGCATTGGGATCCCCATCGAGAGCGCCGCCGAGAGCGCCCGTTACCTCGAGGCCGAGCGAATCGCGTCGCTCGCACAGGCAGAGCTTGGGCCACGGCTGGCGCTTGCACAGGCGAGCAAGGAGCTCAAGCTGGCGAAGATGCGCGAGGAGTCCATGACGCGCGTGCATGCGGAGATCGTCGCGAGATACGAGACCGAGCGCACGATCACTTTGAACGAATGCGAGGCTGAGCGCGAGGCGGCGCGCAAAAGGCACGAGGCAGCTCGTGAAGAATACGAGGCGGCTCGTGAGGAATACGAGGCAGGGCGCGAGGCAGACTTGGCACAATATGAGGCGGAACGCGAGAAATACGAGGCGGAGTGCACGCAGGAGCGGGAGCAATATGAGGCGAAGCTGCGTCTACTCGAGGAAACTACTACCCGCAGTCAGAAGGCACTAGAGGACGAGTTGCGCGAGGCGCGTTTGAAAGCAACGGGTGACCTCAGCGAGGCACGCGCGAGGGCAGAGGATGAGTTGCGCGAGGCTCGCGCGAAGGCCAAGGATGAGCTTAGTGAGGCACGCGCGAAGGCCAAGGATGAGCTTAGCGAGGCACGATCGAGGGCAGAGGATGAGCTGCGCTCAGCGCGGCGCGAGGGCAGCGAAGCCCTGCGCTCAGCGCGGCGCGAGAGTGGCACGCGCGAGGCGCTTCTTCATGCCGAGCTGCGTGACCTCGAGCAGGAGCTGACAGGGTATGTAAGCGTTCACACCCAGCTGCAGCGGGTGCATGAGCAGGTGGTGGCGAAGCTCGATCTGGCCGAGGTCGAGCTCCGCCGAGCTCAGCAGCGTGCATCAGAGCTCACTGCTCTCGCCGACGCGAAGGCTGATGCGGCGCGCGTCGCCGACCGGCGCGCTGCCGAGGTGTGCTGCGTGGCCCCCTCCGCACCTCCGCCTTCATACCTCCCTCAACGTGCACTCCTCTCCTCATCCTCTCCTCATCCCCTCCTCATCCCTTGTGTGCAGGCTCAGCGTGAGGCGGAGACGGCACGATCGCAGGCGCAGCGAGAGGTGGAGGAGGCACGTTCCCACGCAGCTGACGAGCACGAGGCGCGCTCGCACGCAGAGGCGGCGGCGGAGGCGGCATTCAGGCGTGTGGAGCGTGAGGTGGCCGCAGCGGAGGTCGCACAGGCGACGGCGCAGCGCACGGCCGACGAGATCGTAAAGACGACCAACGAGGGCGCGGCCGCCCTGACCGAGGCGGTAGAAGCACTCCACCAGTGGTTGGATGGGGTCCTCGTTCACGGCAGCAGCAACGGCGCGGCGATGGCCGCGGCGGTGGCGGCAACGACGCGCGGTGGCGTGGCAAGCCTGGCTCTGCGCGGTGCGAACGCGGGACTGCACAGCCTCCAGTCGCGCATGCAGCACGTGTGTGACGAGGCGCTCCGGCTTCGGCGGGAGGCGGTGCACAAGGAGGAGGCGATTGCGCGCGCCGAGGTTGAGCTGCGCGCGGTCCAGGAGCAATGGGCGACATCGCGTCGGCGGTGCGAGAAGCTCGAGACAGCGCTCCTCAAGGCCGATGAGAAGGTGCTCGAGGGCGGCGCTGCCTTGCAAAAGGCCGAGGCCCACGCTAGTGCGAGCGCGGCCGCTGCACGCGAGGCGGAGGCCGCAAGCGCGCGGCTAGAGGCGGCGCTCGAGCCGCGCCGGCAGCTTGTACTCTCGCTAGCGGTGCAATTGTCGGATGCACTTCGCCGCTCAGGGAGCGTCGCGTCCGACGCGCCCATGCTCATCGATGCGCGTGTGGCCACTTGGGAATGGGAGCGCCTCGCCGCCGCCACGAGCGCCCTCGTGAGCCACTGCGTCTACTGCTGGGACGCGAAGCAGGCGGAGCTCAAAGCGGAGATCATGCGTGCGCGTGCGCAGCTCGAGGCGGCGCGTGAGCGCGTGCGCGATAAGGAGGCGAGCCTCGTGCGCGTCGCCGCCGTCGCCTCGGGCATGAAGCGCGTGATGCAGGTGCCCAAGCCAGCGCGCGGCCCCGGGCGCACGGGTGAGCAGGACGTGCTCGCTGACTGAGAGGCAGGAGGAAGATGCTCCCGCGTCCCGGACGCCCAAGGTCCACGCGTGTGGACGAGTTAAGGGAGAGAGAGAGAGAGACTGAGAGAGAGAGAGTTCAGAAGCCGCGCGAGTCAAAAAAGCAGGTAGAAACTAGATTTATCGATGTATCCTTTGTAAGGGGAGTTGGGCACGTGGAGTTACAGCCCTCACGATCCTCGATCGTTCCACACGATCCGATCCGAACCGGAACCGGGCGCCGTCGGCCGGACGGCGACGCGGTGGGTTCAAATCCGGGCGGGCTGGGTGAGGGTCCCTCCGGCCCCAGCCTCCACCTCTCACCGTACCTGGTCGAGGTGGCGCGTCAGAGTTTGCCCATTTTGCCATCGTCATCCTCAACACGCCACAGCCGCAGCCGCCCATCTTCCCCCCCGCTCAACACGCGCATCCCATCCGTCGAGTACACGAGGGCTCGGATGGCTCCATGCCCATGCGCCTCGATCGTCTGCAGCACGTAGGCGTCGGCCTTCAAGCTGCGCGCCGCCTTCGCAACGTCCACAATACTGATTCCGGTGGCCGTTGCACCGACCAGCCTGTGGGCGAAAGGCGAGAGGGCGATGCGGGAGAAAGGCGTGCGGTGGGGTGCCACGCCACGTGCGGCCTCCTTGGCCTCGACCTTGAGATCGTAGCGCACATCGGTGCGCACAACGCTCCACTCGCAATCGAGGGATGCGATCCCAAGATGCACACAGTCCTTTGCAAACGATACCGAAGTGACGCCGCGCGTGTGGCCGCCCACGCAGAGTACCCGACGAAGGCCAGTAGGTTCCGCTGCGGTAGAGGTGGCCACGAGCTCAAAGATGGGCACCTGGCCATGCCGCGGGGCCACCGCACGCTGAGCACTCACGGCCGACGTGCATGCAATGGCAACGAGCCGGGAGTCCACCGAGATGGATGCCCCAAACTGCTCCACTTGCTTGGTGTTTTCACTCGCGATCAGGTCGCCGCTGAGCGACCAGAGCTTCACGGTGGTGTCGAGCTCCGAGCCGACCGTGACGATGTACTTCGAATTGGGCGCAATGAGTGCTGCGCAAATCTTCCCCGTGTGTGCCGCTGCGCCCGAGGAGGGGAAAGTGCGCTTGACCACCACCTTGGGCTCCAGAGTGAATGCGAGCACCTGGCGTGATGCGGCCGTGGCCACGATCAGATTGCGCCCGTTGGATGCGAGGCTGCAAGCGGTGCCATGATCGAGCGGTATGTTGGCCATTAAGGGGGCTGGCAGCGGCGTCTTGGTGCCTGCATGCTGCAGACCGGGGAACAGGCGAACAGTGCGGTCCGAGCTGACCGCCACGGCGAGGGTCCCATCTTGAGATAAGTCAGCTGAGGTGACTTCCTCTGCGAAGCCCTTGCAGGTGGTGAGCAGTCGTGGGTGGCTGATGAGCGGCGCGTCCGCTTTGCCGCCTCGCTTTCGACGACTGGGCCCGCCGTCGCCAGCCGTCGAGGGCTTCCCGGCGCCGTTGCCTCCATGATCAGTGCTGCCCACGCTCGCGTCTTCGTCGTCTTCTGCAGATGGCATCGGCACGTCCTCCGGTTCCGCTGCTTGCTCCCAAGTTCGCATGACCGTTCGCATGAACCAGGAAAGCAACCTCCACACGGTGCTGCCCATGCGATGCACGCTCCAAAAGGGCGCGAGCACGAGCGCTCCCCACGCGACACGCTCGTCGCTCTCGTCCCGCAGCTCGAACTCGCCAACACCACGAAGCCGAGAGCGTGAGGTCCCCACAGCCGGCTTTCCATGCATGCCGGCCTTGGCTTTCGCGGCCTCCCTAACGGCCGCCCTGGCTTCCCTCTGGCGTTCCTTTTTCGCCGCTCGAGTTGCGGACGCAGCCGCGGATTCGGCAGTCTCTTGACCGCGGCCACACCAGAAGCAGTAACACAAGCAGCGCAGGAACACGCTCGAGATGGCCACAGCCAAGAGAGCGCTGACCCACTGCAGGAGGGTGGGCAGATGCGCGTGCCCAAGCGTGGCAGCAATGTGCGGGTGAGCACGTAGCTCGTGCACACGCGCATCTGTAAGGAGCAATTCCACCTGCGGGTGGCTTGCGACCACGTCGTAGCCTGCCCTCGCCAAGTCGATCGATGCATCGCGCACCAACCCCAAGAAGACAGAGGCGGTGGCCGCGTGCGGATGTTCCATGATCGCTTGAAATGCGGCGCTCACCGAAGGATGTGTCACGACGATGGCCACACCAGCTGCGGCCGATGCTGCGAGCACTTCGGCTACGCTGGGTATCGCCATCATCAGGGCGAGGGCACTGAGCTTGAAGAAGCCTATCGGATAGATGCATGCCCGACACACGAGGAGGGCAACGAGTGCGACGATGAACATGATGCTCACTGGCACTAGCTCAGGATGGTCGAGGACGCTTGTGGCAGCATTCGTAGTCGTGCCTATTGCATCCTCATACAATGACCGCAATTTTGGCTCGACCGCTCGGCGCAATGAAGTTGCCGCAGCCTGCGCTGCAGCCGTCGCCGCCGCCCCAAGCTTCAGGGCCACGGAGCCTAGCGCGCCGGCTGCTTCTGCTGCGTGTAGCCGCGCGGCTGCCAGCGTCTCGCGAGCTTCGTGCCAAGGGTCTTCATCCGTGCGGCGCGCCATGTGCGCCAGGCACCGCGTGAAAGCGACGCGGCCGTCGTCACGAAAAGCAGTCCACTCGCGCGCCTCCACGTCGCCCCGGAAAGACCAGCTGCTGCCTGTCGAGTAAACACCTCTCCTCTCGTTCACTAAGTGAAAAGAGTCGAGCGACAAGCAGCCTGAGATCGCTCGACCCCCTACTTCGATGGACCTCTTTCTCGCGCGGACTGCCTCTCCGTCCTCGCCTGGGGGCCAGCGACATGGCGAGTCTGGCTGACTCGCCCATGGGTGAAGAGGAGCCCATCGACCTCTCCAACACATGAGGTGCGCGCGCGCTCGGGAACCTTCACC
>Ga0210240_101744_pt1 | contig 15270 bp, 13 predicted proteins | sample ChrtobMetP5a_4mM_FD_155463 | JGI IMG/M metagenome (GOLD analysis project Ga0210240, IMG submission 155463) | Chrysochromulina tobin associated microbial communities from unialgal haptophyte culture, Seattle, Washington, United States - P5a_4mM | ecosystem: Host-associated > Algae > Haptophytes >...
TCGGATGGCCTCTCTCATTAGCTTCTGATTGCGTTCGGATGGCCTCTCTCATTAGCTTCTGATTGCGTTCGGATGGCCTCTCTCATTAGCTTCTGATTGCGTTCGGATGGCCTCTCTCATCAGGTAGTGGACGCGGGCTCGTCTAAGCGACGCACGCCGCGCGCCGGGGAGATCTTCCGCAACCCAAACCTCGCACGCTCCCTCACGGCCGTGGCGCAGGGTGGTGCGGCGGCCTACTACAACGGGTCCGTCGCTGCTGAGATCTTGGCCAGTGCGGCGCAGAATGGACTCCTGCTGACAGCCGAGGACTTCCGCGCGCACCACGGCGAATGGGTCGAGCCCGTCGGCGTCACTTACCGTGAGAACTACACGATCTACGAGCTGCCGCCCAACCCTCAGGTGATTGCGTGTGATTGCGTCTGATTGCGTGTGATTGCGTGTGATTGCATGTGATTGCGATCTACGAGCTGCCGCCCAACCCTCAGGTGATTGCGTCTGATTGCGTCTGATTGCGTCTGATTGCGATCTACGAGCTGCCGCCTAACCCTCAGGTGATTGCGTCTGATTGCGTCTGATTGCGTCTGATTGCGTCTGATTGCGTCTGAGTGCGTCTGAGTGCTACTGAAGATCTCCGATGGCCTCTTCCTGCCTCTGAACACGAGCCACGAGCTGCCATCCCTACCCACAGGGCATCGCCGCGCTTCAGCAGCTGAACATCCTCGAGAGGTACGATCTCCGGAGCCGAGCTCTGATTGCCTCGAAGTATTGATGGCCTCGGATGACCGGTGATTGCCTCCTTCATCAGGTACGATCTCCGGAGCCGAGCTCTGATTGCCTCGAAGTATTGATGGCCTCGGATGACCGGTGAATGCCTCCTTCATCAGGTACGATCTCCGGAGCATGGGCTTCAACTCGGCTGACTACCTCCACGTGCATGTTGAGGCGAAGAAGCTCGCCTTCGCCGACCGAGCCAAGTTCTATGCGGATCCCGAGTTTGGCGGGCCAACGCCGGAGCTCATCACGGGGCTCGTCTCCAAATCGTGCGCGGCTGAATGGCTCTGAGTGGCTCTGATTGCATTGGAGTGCCTCTGATGACCGCTGATTACCTCTGATGATCTCGGATTGCCTTGGGAGTGCCTCTGATGACCGCTGATGACCACTGATGACCTCTGATGATCTCGGATTGCCTCGCTCATCAGGTACGCGGCCGAGCGTGCGAAGCTGATCAACATGGCCAAGGCGGCCAACGAGGTGCCGCCTGGCACGCCGGCATCCGCAGCGGCGGAGGCGACCTTTCCTGGAGGGTTCCCCAAGACGGCGTCAGCGCAGTCACTCGACCGCACCTCGGCCGACACCATGTACCTGACCGTGGCTGATGATGAGGGCACGATGGTTTCCCTCATCCAGTCGAACTTTCAGGGCTTCGGCTCGGGGCTGGTGGCTGGGGGCTTCGGGCTGCAGGACCGCGGCAGTCTGTTCAACATGGCTGAGGGCTCCGCGAACCAGTGCGTGATTGCATGGGGTTGAATAGGAGTAAATGGGATTGCATGCAATGGGTCGTGATTGCTCGTGATTGCTCGTGATTGCATGGGGTTGAATAGGAGTAAATGGGATTGCATGCAATGGGTCGTGATTGCTCGTGATTGCTCGTGATTGCTCGTGATTGCTTGGGGTTGAATAGGAGTAAATGGGATTGCTCGGGACTGCTATGGCCTCTGTTGATGGCCTCTGTTGATGGCCTCTGATGATGGCCTGCGCAGGTACATGCCAGGCAAGCGGCCTTTCCACACGATCATCCCCGGCTTTGCGACGACCAAAGACGCGCAGGGCAGCTGGCAGCCTTGGCTCTCTTTTGGGGTCATGGGCGGCAATATCCAGCCCCAAGGTCAAGCACAGATCCTGGCGAACATCATCGACTTTGGAATGAACCTGCAGGCGCGCTGCATGCCGTTGAGTGCCGTTGAGTGCCGTTGAGTGCCGTTGAGTGCCGTTGAGTGCCGTTGAGTGCCGTTGAGTGCCGTTGAGTGCCGTTGAGTGCTGTTGAGTGCTGTTGAGTGCCGTTGAGTGCCGTTGAGTGCCGTTGAGTGCCGTTGAGTGCCGTTGAGTGCCGTTGAGTGCCGTTGAGTGCCCGTGATCTGTCGCTGACTGTGAGCGTCTTCGAGGTGTGAATCGACCCGCAGGAGGCGGGCGACGCGGCGCGGTATGATCACGAGGGGGACAATTCTCCGACGGGAGATGTGATGCGTGACGGCGGCCGAGTGCAGCTCGAGGGCGGTGTGTGCGCCGCTGTGGAAGAAGAGCTCCAGAGACGTGGCCACCATACGAGCCGGGGACCCAATGGCGGCGGCTATCAGGCCATCATGTACGACCACGTGCAGCGCAGCTACATCGGGGCGACTGAGATGCGCAAGGACGGGATCGCCGCCGGCTATTGATGCGCGCTTGGTGCACTGATTGATGAGGCTATGGTGCGGCGATTGATGCGGCTATTGAGAGGGGATTGGATCCAGCTGTACTGCCCAGGCGTACGTGATGCGAGGTCGGGTGGCTGACTGGGTACGTCGAGTCACCCAGTCAGTCAGTCAGTCAGTTTCGTCGCGATCCCCCCGCGCTCACTCCGGTCGAGTCACCCGCGCTGCGGTGCGGTGTGCGGCAGTAGTTCCATGAGTAGTTCACGGGACTTGGCCGCGTATGCAGTGCAGAGTGCTCGGTGGCTGCTGTGTGGAACGGAAAGTGATACACCGGGGGGAGCCGGTACCGAGAACTGTGTAACGTACTTACGTCTCGTCTTTTACTTATACACACTGAACACAGCGTCGTGGAGGTCCGCGGCGGGATCGCCTCCTGTAAGCCGACCAGTCAGGGCTCATGCCGACCACACCAGGGAGGGCACTTGTTCACTAACACATGGGGAAACCTCCTCCCACGCCGAATGGGACCGTGAGGGAGTATCGTCGCCGCCGCCCTCTCGCCAGGGCTCTCGCTCTCCCCCTTCCCCCCCCCCGCCCATAGCCTGTGACACAGCCCACCACTCACCCTCGCCCCCGAGCCGTCGCGGGCGCCGTCGTGGCCGCCGTCGCAGCCACTATCACGCCACCACCCTCCGCCGACCAGCGCCACCAATCCCCAAAACAGCAATATAGTCTCACATGAGGGTACAGTTGCAACCATCGGGCTCCTTATCGCCGCGGCGCATCGCCTCCTCGTAGCTCATCTTGAAGACGCTCTTGTAGACATTCTCGAGGATCTCAAGCACGGCAGCGAACGAGGGGCGCGCGCGCGGCTCGTCAGCCCAGGCCGACCGCAGGAGCTCCTGCAACGAAAGATCCCAGTGGCGCGGGATCGGTGGCCGCTCGTTATTGTGGGCGGCGGCGCGCACGGCAGCGACGCCGTCCAAGTCCGCCCAAGGTGGCGCCCCATCGAGCATATAGAAGAGGATCATCGCGAAGGAGTACACGTCGACAGGCCGTCCGTACTTTTCGTGGCGGAACACCTCCGGAGCCATGAAGCGATACGATCCCGTCTCGCCCGTCATCACGAACGGCGCGTCCTCATCGATGAGGCCGGCGGCGGCGGGCGGGCGGATCTTGGCGAGTCCAAAATCCGAGATCTTGAGGTTGTCTGAAAAGTCGAGCAGCAGGTTGGCGGGCTTGAGGTCGCGGTGGAGCACGGGCGGCTTGGACGTGTGGAGAAAGTTCATGCCGAGCGCGAACTGCATCGCGTACCGGAGCGTGCGCTGCACCGAGAAGGGGACGCCGGACTGCGCGGAGGAGCGAAGCACGTCGAGCAGGGAGCACTTCATGAGCTCTGAGAGCATGCACTCACGCCCGTGCTCAGAGAGCGAGTATCCGAGCAGCAGGCAAATGTGAGGGTGGTGGAGCTGCGTCAGGAACCCGATCTCGTGTCGGAAGTCATTGAGCGCGGCCATGCGTAGGTCCGATGGTGCGTCGGCCAGCCCGGCTACGAAAGCCGCGCCGCCGTGTAGACTCTTCTCTGATTTGATTGTCTTCGCTGCGACGAGGGTGCCACGCCACCGGCACTTGTAAATCTCCCCAAAGGCGCCCGAGCCGATCTTCTCCAAGGTCTTGATGTCGGCCCAGTCGACCATATTTGGGTCGGTCACCTGGGGATCGAAGCTCGGAGACTCCATCTGTACACGCGCCGAATTGGGCGGCTCGACGCCGTAGTCGACCGCGCCGGCCTTGATCAGTAGCTGGACCACGTCTGCGTGCTTCTTTCCCTGCGCCTCTGTCAGCGGGGTGCAGCCCCACCGGTCTTTGCAGTCGGGATCGGCGCGACTTTTGAGAAGCGCCGTGACAACGGCCGTGTGCCCTTCGGCACACGCAAGGTGCATCGCCGAGCGAGAGTCGTAGTCAATCGAGTTGGGATTCGTGCCGCCTGCCAATAGCTCGTCGACCGTCTCGATCTCCCCCTTGGCAGACGCCGAGATCAGAGCCATGCCATGGTCCGTGGACCCATCGACAACCCCGAGACGAGCACCGTGGGCCCGCAGCAGCGAGGCCACCTCGGGGAAGCGGTGGCGCTGGGCGTCATCGAGCGGCGAGCCACCCCACCGATCGCTGCGATTCGGATTGGCGCCGAGCTCGAGCAGCAGCGTCGTCAATTTCAGGTGGCCCTCGGATGCACTGACGTGCAGAGCCGTGCGCCGGTCGTAGTCCTCAAACTTGAGCAGGGCCTTGTTAGCTAGGACTGCCTTGCGCACAGCATCTATTTCGTTCAGGGCGACACGGCGAAGGAGGCGGCAGCCCTCCAAGAATGCATCCTCAGACATTGCGGAGTGTAAGAAACTAGGCATAATTCAGATGTCGAGAGGATAGGAAAGACGTTGTCATGACGATGACGACGATGGCGTTAAGAAACTCGCGCGTGATTCCTACAGTCTCTGATTGAGGAATTCGCGCAATCGGATTCCGCAAAAGGAAAACAAAGGTCCGGTCAGTATTAGTTTAGTAGGTTCTTAAAACATGTCCCAACATGTCCCAATGGAAGTTGAATCGTTGATTAGTTGTACGAGGAACGGTCCACCGACCATACACTTTGGGAGTGGTGGAACGAACACTGGAGTTGTCGCAAATGGCAACGTGGTGAAGCCTAAGGTCCAGTGTCGTCAAGCAGTGCCCAACACGGCGCAAGTGACCTTTTGCTATGTTCCGCGCGCGCGTCAATATGGATTTTCGTTCCGAGTTCGCAGACAGATTAGTCTGTCAATCAGCTTACACTGCTTGCGGGTAACACCGCAGGCCACGCTCACACCGGCGGGCACAAGCAAGCCACGCGACACGCAGTCGGAGACTCACAATTCCAGCGAACGCCTACCCCTCACGTTTCCCCACAGATACGCTTCGCGTACCTATATGGCACACACACACACTGTATGGCACACACACATTGAGACACGGGGGAAGGCCATTCTCCACGTCACGTGAGTGTTCCAACTCCCAGGAACTTGACTCACGGAACGCTCCCTCCTGGCCGAGCCAGGGTCTCATCCGACATTGTCGCTGCGCCTGGGAATCATACGCAGTCGGGGGGCATCTCACCTCGCTCGAACATGTCCGGTTCATGTCACGCTTTGCACAGTGCCTCCGCAAGGGCCTGCACCGCCTTCCCGAAGCGGCTGCGATCCTTGATGGGCTCGTTATACATCCACATGCGGAATCTGAGGAAAGTATCCTTATCCACTGCTTTAGTAAAGATGTCTGCCATCATATCATTGGTGGAGATGAGATGAACGGCGATCATCAGACGCAAGACTGCGTACTTAACCAGCATAGTCGTGCGCTCAAAGTAGCGCGAGCGACTCGTCGTACCGTCCTTTCTGATTATGTCGTTCATAGCCGAATTATCTCCCAGCAGCATCGTCGGTCCCTTGACCGCCCGCTTGATCCCTTCACACGCTCGTCTGATGAATAGTGTATCACGGGTGGCCAGCGAAGCCTGAGCGGTCTCGGCTTCTGCTGTGCTCTGCGGGATTACCGTCTTGAACGCTTTACTGGACCAGATCAGAGCGGCGTTCGTGCGCATCACCACGTGGCCACCATAGGGCCGCGTCGATTTCCCCCACGAGCTGTCAGTGGAGGTGAACAGGCCACGCGATTCCTCGAACCAGGGCGGCATGTCACTCAGTCCTAGTGGGACGCGGAGCTTACCTCCGTAGGTCAGCCCAAGCTCCTGAGTAGCGACGAGGTATCCAACCATATGCATCACAGCGTTGAGGTGAGTCGCAGTCGGGCCCATTGAGAGACTCGCCAAGATGGAGTAAGCGTACATGCATTCGCATCGGACCATGACAGTGGGCCACCCGATCGAACCGAGGGCGTTGAGGTACTCCGTCTTGTCGATAGTGTTCCCGTCCGTACTGGGTTTGAACGCTTCGAATTCTTCTCTCTTCGCCTTAGACGCGGCATAGGGCAGATCATTGAGGGTGAACTTCCCCTTATACCGAATAGCGAGCTTTTGAATGTAGTTTCGCATAGTGACGGTGACGGTCCTCGCCTGTCTGTCGCGGGTGAGATCGCAGCCAGTGAACACAGTCAGAGGTCGGGTCAGGTCCGGCCCAGGCGAGTCGATGTTGATCAGTTTCGCGTACTCATTGCGGATAGCCAGATATTCCGTGCGCACGCTGTGGTGGAATCCTACCCCGACATCGTCGGTCACCACCGCCGCGATGATTTGCAACGACTCGTGTATGTACAAATTGGGCTCGGCTATGTCGCTGATCAGACCGCATTTGTTCATGGCCCATTTATTCTTCTTATACCAAAGGTGTGCCCCTTGCTTGACGCCTTCCAGGCATTTGTGTAGATGGAGCACATGTCCCGGTATCGAGAATCCCTCAGGCATGTTGCAGTACAGGTCGCGATCGAGATCGGCCTGGGTGAAAGCCTTGATCGCATCAATCTGATCGGACTCGAGGTCTTCATCGGCCAGTATTGAAACGAATAGGCGAAAGCATACTGCAGGAAGGGAGTGCGCATAGACCTCATCATAGTCGACTTTGGCTTTTTGCGAGTAGCCACAACCGACGAGGCGAGCCTTGACTTTCTTGATGCTGCCGTCGTCGTTGAGTGCGATGGTGATCACCCATTTCACCTTCATGACGTTCATTCCTGATTCTCTTTTGACCACGGTCGCAAATTTGTTAGCGATCTTGCCGGCGATCTCATCTTCCATATTGGATCGGATAAGATCCCAGTATGGCGAAGCCATAGCGTCCGCCACTGAGGCGATCTTGACGACGTTCGACGATAGCAGCCCCACTTGTTTCGCAGACTCAGTGCCCACGAACTCAATCTCGAGATCCGCCTCGGGTTCACAGGAGTCTCGCGATGTTTCGATTGCGCTCGTCTGAAACGCCTGCACAGCGTGTTGCACAAAGCTTTCTTGACCGGAGGATTGGAGAGCGAGGACACCTTGCTCGATGATGGACGCGTTGTCTCCCTCCTTGTGCTGCACGCTTTGCTCGGCTCTCTCCTTGTTCTGCGCGTCTCCCTCCTTGTTCTGTACTCCCTCCTTGTCTGCCGACGAAGAGAGAACGTGAGCAGAACGCGGCCGCCCAGCAGTAAGATGTTTGGGTATGAGGGAGGCTGTCACTGGCGACATCCGGAGATCTTGCGGTTCACGGTACTCAACCGGTGTATCCGCAGTGATACCTTTGCAGGTGACGAAGGAGTGTGGGCGCCAGTCTGTGACAGTGAAGGAGGAAATGCGGCCTTGCGCTGGCAGGTAAACATAGTCAGCGTTCCGTTTGAAATCTCTCCCGAGGTAGCAGCCATCACTGCCGGTATAGGCGAGTTTACCTTGCAAATCTCTTGAGGGAAGATGGACTGTGACGTCGCAGAACAGGGGTTTAGCCCAGCTCAGGTCGGCAAGGCCACTGTCAGGGTGCGCAAAGGTGTACGGCGACATAGGCGGGTAAAGCGCTTCCGTACTGATAAAGTGTCGTACGTGTTCATACTGGGAGACAGCCCACGGCCATAGAACCTCAGGGGCTCCAGCATATGCGAGTGCAGCTTTAACAGCCATCTTGACTGTTCCGAGTTGGCGCTCGGCGACCGGGTTGGTATTGGCGTCATACGGTACACGGGCGGTGATGTTCTCGACAAGTTCTGCCGCGAAACTTTCGACGTCCGGCCCAGCAAAGGACAAGTCGTTATCAACGTGCCATTGTCCGACGGCCCCGTCGGGTAATTTCCCTTTGTGACGACGGACAAATTCGTGAGCCGCGCTGGCGACTTCACTTCCCGATCGTCGGACAAGGAAGAAGTAGAACACATCCGCCGAGAACCGGTCGCAGAAGTCAATCGTGGCTGTGAAGCCATGCGGCCAAGACGCCGGAAAGGTCGTAGAGATATCCGAGTCGACGCGCTGACCACAATGAGTGTATCCGGTCGATGACGGCGCGCGCGTGCCGTGCGTACCTGGGGGTACTCTCGTCCCACCGCGCGAAGGGGCAGTGCTGTGGCGATGAGGCGGTGCCGTTGTTTTGCCCAAACAGCAGCCATGGCACGCTGAAGCTTCGAGGGAGAACGTATGGAAATCGAAGCCTGAGATATGGACGCGACTGCTACGAATCGCTGTCGAGTTGCAGTGCATCAGCGATGCGTGCACTTCGAGTGAGGATCGTCGCGCATCTCGCGACATCCGCGCTTCCTCGATGCCCGGCAAGGGCGCGACGTGGAAGACGACCTCGAAGTGCTTGGGGTCGTTGGTAAACAGGGCGTATCGTCCATTCTTCAACTTGAGGCAGTCCTCTAGCGACGCGGAGTTGTCCTCGTTGAAGTACGTCCAGTGGCCGTCTCTCTTGAGCGGCCCTACGCCAGCGAGTCGCGTCCCTCGCTTGAGCCCTTGGGTGACGAGAACTCGGCTCATGGTTGGGTAGCTGAGTTCCTCATTCTTCACCCACTGGCCTCCCTTGATCTCGTAGGTCTCGATCCCGATCTTTCCTGGCAGCTGTCCGTCGGCGTTAATGATGCCAACGGTCTTGACACTCAGCTGGATCCCGTCAGCCGCCTCTACGCCGATGTTGGGGCGCGCGTCGGTGATTCGGTCGAGCATCCATTCATCCTCAACCGGGATGCATATCGCCGTTGCGCCGCTGTCAACGGTCCAGAATATCTTGCCGTCGTTCTCGATGAGACCGGGCTCGAGATGCAGTCCATCGGGTCGCTGCATCTTGACGCCGGAATCTCCGAGGTAGATGTGCTCGCTCGTGATCGCGTGAATCTTCTCGATGACGCGCGGGGGCTTAGGCGTCGAGAGAGGGTTTACACGCGAGGTCAGCTGTAGCGCGTCCGCACGTCCAGCTAGAGACAGAACGACGATGAGAATAGTCATCGATCCTCCCATCAGCCCAACGATGAGGATCGGGACCGTATCCCATGCGGTCCGGGCGATCGTGCGCACCCATTGCAGAGTGGCCGACTCGATAGCCAGCAGGAGGGCATAGACGACAGCCACAAGTAGCCCAGCAAGCCCCAAGAGGCCGATGGAGCGCCGGGTTGGCGCCCGGATCGGTGTGCCTACCGCAATCGTGTCGTCCGTCGGGCGCAGCCGCTCGGGTGGGGACTGCGCAAACAGCGGCTCGGCGGGCCCGTGCACATAAGCGCCCACCAGGTCGAGCGGCATCGCTTTCTCATTCTGCTGCTTGTTCTCGAAGTGATCGATGGAGAAAGTGGTCGGCATCGAGGGCGCCTCGCGCTGGAGGATAGATGCCGATTGAATTTTCTCGGGTCCCGCTGTCTCATCAGTGTCGTCTTCACCGTCTTCATCTCCCTCCTCGGCCAGTCGTGCCTTGTCGGAGGCATTGCCCTTGACAAAGCGACGGAACGGCTGAGCCGACTGCTGGAAACGGCGAGGGAGACCGCGCTGGAACGGCGCCCGCTGACTGCGTGGCGGTGGGCGACTACCGCCCGAGGCTCCGCCGACGGCGCGTGAGCGTTCCTCTGCGCGCGCTTTGGCGTTCTGCAGCAGGGTGATCATGTAGTCGAGGGATCTGTACTTTTTGGGTGATGGGCAGTGCTTGACCAGATGACCAGCGCCGCGGCAGCCGCGGCACAGGACATCGACGGATTCAGCTCCGTCGGCGTCGGTCGCGAGCACGAGCTCGAAGCCGGGCGCGTCGCAATCACCCTGAACGGCGAGCGCGAGTTCTGTCGCGGGGAGGGCTTCGAAATCGGTCGTGGTTGTGAGCCCACGGCGGACAGCGAAGCCAGCTTCCTGCAGCGCAAAGAGCGTACGCGTTGGCGAGACGTGGCGACCGGTAAAGCTCGGCGCGTCGACGCCAGATTCGAGGATTAGTGCGGAGTCGACTGAATCCATGCTAGCATGTCGCATAGAGTGGCCAGATTCGAGTGTCGCTTTGGGTTTGCCGGGGTGTCGAGAAGTTGGCGCCGATTTGGCGATAGTGCCGTTCTTGACGGCAGCACGCCATTGGGCATGAAACCACGCAAGCATGGCGGCTTTGTCGCGAGGGCGCACAGGCGCCGCGGCGCCCAGAGCGGCCACGGGAGCGAGCTGGAATTGCCGAACGAGTGGCTGTCCAGGTGCTCCCTCCAGAGCATTCAGCTCAGTAGTAGCCGTGACTTGAAATAGGCGAGAAGCGGCAGCGATTTCGCGGAGGATCTTCTCGCAGGTTTGGTCGCTCGTGAATCCGAGGCCAGGAGGCAAATCGGTATTGATAGTCATGAGTACAGTATCCAGTTCCATGATAGTGTTCTCATTGACTCCAATGTCTTTGGCAATGGTGATGGATTGCCACTGGGCTTGCTTGTCTTGAGTATCAACCACATCCATTGCCGTGCGACACCTCGATCTGATGTAATCGAGTGCCAGCGGGCCGTCCCCAAGAGTTCCCAGACCCGGGTTGGTGAGCGCGCGCAGCACGTCTGCATTGTCGATATGTTTGATGATAAAGGTGAAGCTTTCTTTGAGGCGTTTGCGTCGGCATGCACGCGCCTGGGCGCCTTGGTTGCCGCCGCCTGCAGCTGGGATGGCGTTGACGCCGGGCATTGGATTGCCCATTGCGTCAACTGCACCATCATCGGTGCGCATCAGGCACTCGGTAAGTGACCATCCCTCGGCGTCGGAGATGCCGCCGTGTGCGAATAGGTTGCGCTCGAACCGGTCATACTCCTCTCGGCCAGGCTGGCAATTGTATTGTTGGAAAGAGATCTTGATGTCAATTGTCTTCGAAGTCATTGTTGCGTAGGATCGCAGCCCACAGACGTCACCACGTTCCGAGTTCGCAGACAGATTAGTCTGTCAATCAGCTTACACTGCTTGCGGGTAACACCGCAGGCCACGCTCACACCGGCGGGCACAAGCAAGCCACGCGACACGCAGTCGGAGACTCACAATTCCAGCGAACGCCTACCCCTCACGTTTCCCCACAGATACGCTTCGCGTACCTATATGGCACACACACACACTGTATGGCACACACACATTGAGACACGGGGGAAGGCCATTCTCCACGTCACGTGAGTGTTCCAACTCCCAGGAACTTGACTCACGGAACGATTTTCCTTCATGGTACCCTTTTCAGGGTTTTTCATGTCAGAGGCCCGCCTCACTTTTCCTCTCCCGACCCCGACGACCGACGACACGAGACACCAGGTGCGCGCGCGACCTCGAAAACACGCTGCACTCACCACCCTCTACCCGCGCAGCCCTTACGCACGACAGCACGACGCGATGCGCTGCTGCTCCTGCTGCCACGCTCATGTGCCACGCTACTGCTTGCCGTTTCTGCCACACCACCGCAACCACTCTGCCGCTACCGCACTGCTTCGCGCCGCCACGGCTGCTGCGTGTACGCTGATGGCGTCACACTGCTGCTGCCTCGCTACTGCTACCTTGCTGCCCTCGCCTCCAACACTCCAACAAAAGCAAACAACCAAAGCTTGTATCGGTGCCTGCAAGCTCCCGCCACCGTCTCCTCCGTCACAGCCACCTCTTCTCTTCGCCTTCACCGCCTCGACCGCACCCGTCGCCTCTATCACCACGTCTCCCATCGACCTCACCGCCAACGCCATCGCCTCCGCCGCTTCAACCAGCCAACCGACATGCCGCCTACCCGTGAACCCGTCCGCCATTGCCATGTCATCTACGTCACCACCCTTCCTTACTGAGGAGACGTATAAGTCTGTCGGAGTATGTTGCGTGGTGAATTCGCGCTGTTTTCGTGTATCGTGTAGTCTCGTCGGATCTCAGTAATCTCGTCTCGATCTCGTACCTTGCCTATCATCAATCATGGTAAAGCTGTAACTGCCTATAGCCGCCCCTGACCTGACGTTTCTACCCGGCTGGTCCGGGAGTTTCTACCTGGTAGAAAGTTGTTTCTACCTTAGCCCATAGAAACCCAGGTAGTTACCCGGGTAGAAATCTTGCTGTGGCCTGTGCATTCAATTCCCAAACAGGTGTAGGGTTGGGGCCTTATAAACATGAAAAATAGTAGACCACTCCCCCTTGGGTTAAGATAGGTATGGTCCGGTCACCAAAAGCAAACTTTCCTATGTTCCGCGCGTCCGTTCCGCGAGCGTCTGGCACTTCTCTCCAGTGTGAAAACTGCGGAAACCGGGTCGGAGGTCGGTTGCCATGTCGAATTCGGGTCCGGGATCGGGGTCGAATCCGGGTTGGACCGACCTCTGATGCGACCAATGTGCAATGAAAAACCACCCCATCTCCGACTTAAAGCTCCGACCCTGACCCCTACGTTGTTTAGCGTTAGGGTTCGGGTTCGGGTTAGGGTCGTGACAAGTGAGACACACCGTACAACGCGGATGAAACGACAAGCGGAAAGGGGGGGGTCGGGAAACAGCAATTCGGCAGATCGAGCCTGTCAGAATGTACTGTCGGGACTCGGGAGTCACTGTCGCCTGTCGGGACATTACAGTCGGGAGTCCCACATAGAGGGTTCTCACAGAGGGTTAGGATTAGGATTAGACGCGAAGAGAGAGAACTTTGTAACTTACTAAGCTACCTACACATTGGCAGGACCCCCTGAATTGCGGTGGGGGAATTAGACGCGAAGACTGATGAGAGTCAACCACGCACACTGGAGTGTCAGACACTGAAAGTGCGCGGATGTGAGCATGTGCCTTGCCTATATGTAATTTGTCTATATGTAATTTGTCGATGTCGCGTTCGTTCCAGTCTCATTACATAACTTAACAATTCAATGTTTGGCTAGAGATTGCTGATGTTTTTGGCATCAAGATGATAGATGTGTATGTCTGCGCTGGCGGTGAGGCATCGTTCCCCGTTTACAATTGTATACACCGAGACCCCCACATTGTCATTCAAAATTAGTTCCACTTGTGCGGGCTGCGGCGGCCGGCGCCAGGGCCCGCCAACGCCAGCATATCCATATGTACGCTGCCAAACGCGCCGGGGCGCGCGCAGTGGTCACAATCGCACATCCTGTACGTGCACACTCTTTTTGGCTATATCTTCAAACCGATGGTGTAGATGCGCATGCTACATGACGTGATACCAATGATGCGATCTTGCGCCGGTGCCCATGAACTTGGAGATATTTGCCATGTTTCAATGGGATATGAATCTTATGCTCCACTGTGCGAGAGAGCACACCATCGATGCGCGCTCGCCCTCGCACTGGCGAGATCGTGCGCGAGATCGTCAGCAGCTGCGATCAGTCCTGCACGCCGCAGCGCATGTTGGCTGGGAGCGCGGCGTCGATCTTCTTGGGGTACGGCAGATTGAGGCCCGCCATCAGCTCGACGAACTCGCTCTTCGACTTGGTGAGGCGTGGATTCGTGGCTTTCTCGGCGCCGATCGTCGAGTAGCGTCGCCCTTTGTAGTCGTGCGCCGGGTAGACGAGCGTCGTATCGGGCATCGTGAAGAGCCTCGTGTGAACGGACTCGTACAGCGTCTCGGAACTGCCCCCCTGGAAGTCGGTCCTTCCACAGCCGCCGATGAGCAAAACGTCACCCGTGAAGACGACTTGCATGGTCGGGTCGTAGTAGCACACGCATCCGGCCGTGTGTCCGGGGGTCGCGATCACGCGGAGCCGCCGCTTGCCGTTGGCCCAGGTCACCTCCTCGCCGTCCTCAAGCAGGATGTCCGCGCTCGCGCCGGACGCGCGGCTGATGGCCGATCGAACCGGGATCTTGTCGTTGCCTAACTTGGCCTTGAGCAGACCGGAGCCGGTGATGTGGTCGGCGTGCGCGTGGGTATTGAGCGCAAGGACGAGGGTGCACCCAGCCTGCTGGATGGCCGCGAGGTCACGCTCCACCTGCTCAAGCACCGGGTCGATGATGATTGCCTCCTTGCTCTCGAGGTCAGTGAGTATGTAGGTAAGGGTGGACGAGCCACCTCCAGAGGGTGCGTCTTCATCAAACAGCTGCAGCACTCCACCGGGCATCGGGATGATGACCTCGCCCTGCCTCTTTGCGAGCGCCTGCCACAGGTGCGCGTCGCCGGCTGGACCGCCGGCGTTGTAGACGTGCGAGTAGCCGGCTTCGAGTAGGTGCGCTGCCGTTGCGCCAGCACGCCGACCAGAACGACAATAAACGATCAGAACCGTCTCCTTGTCTGCGGGAAGGGCGCTTAGTGGGACCACGCCATCCTGCAGGGGCGCCGAAATCGCTCCGAGGAGCGCCCGGAACACACCATCGATGGCCTCCGAGGAGTTCGGCGGCCTCACGTCGACGAGCACTGCGCCGCCGTCGAGCGCCTCAACGAGGAGATTTGCGAGGCTAGAGCTGTCTGGCGGTGCCTCCATATGGTTCTGAGCCCACACGGAAGGTCCTGCTGCTGCTTCCAAATGGTTCTGAGCCAACACGGGACGTACCACGGGACGTACCAGGGGAACGGCGGGAAACATGGACTCAGACATCACCACCTCACCAATGACGTCATCGAGACCGAGGTCGGTGTCCTTGTCGCTCATTAATGTTGGGTCCTACGAGGTCGCGGGGAGCAGCGGGGTTATGGGACTCGGAAGACTTCGCCGGGAGAGACGCGCACATTTAAGGCGCAGGTACTAAAAAAGAGTTTTTTTTACTTATTAATTCTTCAAACAACGAACGTCAATTGAAATTGAGGTTGTTGCTCAACCCGGACTTATTTCGTGACGGTATGCTCAACCCGGACTTAGTAAGTCCGGGTTGAGCTAAGTCCGGGTTGAGCATATGGTTTGCGAAATAAGTCCGGGTTGAGCATATGGTTTGCGTGCTCAACCCGGACTTAGCTAGTGTGACCGTGAATTCACAGTGGCTAAGTCCG
>Ga0210240_101747_pt1 | contig 15253 bp, 14 predicted proteins | sample ChrtobMetP5a_4mM_FD_155463 | JGI IMG/M metagenome (GOLD analysis project Ga0210240, IMG submission 155463) | Chrysochromulina tobin associated microbial communities from unialgal haptophyte culture, Seattle, Washington, United States - P5a_4mM | ecosystem: Host-associated > Algae > Haptophytes >...
AGTACAGAGTACGAGTATCGAGTACGAGTACGCGGAGAGACACGACGTGGGAAAAAATCACGACGAGAAAAGCGAGAAGGGGTGGGGGTGGGGGGGGGTCGAGGTGGCCGCCGCGATAGTATACGGCGAGATGGCGAGCACGTGCTGCCGTGAAGACCGGGTCCTATAGACAAGTTTACTCCAGGGAAGCCGAGACACACATGTTAGTTCATGCACATAGTTCACACACATAGGACGATATCAAGAAGGCCGGCACCACCGGGTAACCGGGTCCGACCTCAGACCTCGCACTGACGCAGGCAGGGGACCCCGGCCAACCCTCAGACCCACACGGCGGCCGACTAAGAGGCCACCGACACAGCAAACACGGTACTGTAGCAGACGTCGCACTTCGGTGTCAGTTGCCTGGAGCGTTGACCCTGTCCCCTTTAAATGCCGGAAGTTACTTGGGAACAAGGGCTCGGGAAGTTATTCACACACTACCAGTAACTTATAAGTAAGCCCAGTGTCTCATATCGACCCTTTACAGAATAGGGCGCAAGTGAACCGGAGGAGGCGGGGTCGGCCACGCGGTAGGTACGCACTCCGCGGAACTTCTGGACCAACCACCTTGGGCGAGCAAAATGGCGTCGCTCCACCCATTCACGCGCCTCTTGCTGGTCTGCGAGCGCGAGGCCAAGACAATGGCCTCGCATCCGGACTACTTCTTCGTCGACAGTTCTGGGAACCAGTACGGGCCTGTTGCAGCCGAAGTCATCAAGCAATATTGGAACGGTGGCTACGTCAACGAGGAAACCTTCTGCTTCGCGGCGGATGGCAGACTTGCCACTTGGACTCCTCTCAAGGACGTGAAGGCACTGTATGAGCTGTGTGTGCCGCCAAGGGTACCACAGGCGCCCTCACTCGTGGCGCGCCCAGTTTTGGCGGCACCAGTGCTGCATGTCGCTGAGGTGGCTAAGCAGCTTGAGATGTGTGTGGCGGTGCTGCACCACGAGGCTCTCAAGCTAGCGCTCGCCTCGGTCGGCAGCAAGGGCGAGGAGCATTTTGCGAGCTACGGCGAGCTATTGCAAGCGGCGCGAGCCCTCGACGCCAATCTCGATGCGGTGCGTGCCGAGCTCAAGGCGGGCATCAGCTGCTCGGACCTCAAGCAACTCGAGCGGGCCATCGAGCGCTCGCGCCACCTCGGGCTCTCGCACTACGAGTTGCCCGCGGCCGTACACCACGCGCACAGAATGCGTGCGCTGATAAAAATGGCCCGGCTCGCGCTCACAACCCTCGAAGACGCGCCCCTTGCGGCGGTCGTGGCTGAGGCCGACCAGCTACATTTCGTGTGCGACGAGGTGAGCGCAATCAAGGCGTTGCTCGCGCTGCCCCCCGAGAAGAAACTCTCCGAACAACTGCGGATGGCCGTCAAGCTTGGAGACGCCAAGCGCACAGATCAGCTCCAGATGCAGCTCAAGGACCTATTCTTTGAGCGCACGGGCGCCGCCCTTTTCGACATCACCAAGTTCCCGCGCCTGCGCTCGGCCGGCGACTTTGCGAACGCAAAGATGGGGCTGCCCAAGCAGAAGCAAGATCGGCGAGATGGCGTCCTGCAACACACAACAAACCAACTCCAACGAGCCTGACACAGACCGAGAAGCCGCTGCGTAAGAACGCGCTCATCACTTTCAAGAGTCTGCTCGGATTCATGGGCGACATGCTGTTTTCGTTCCTTCCTGCTACCTCGATCCCGCGCTCATGCTCGGGCCCGTTATCACGGGCAATTTGCCAGACTACCTCGCGACCATCCAGACCGAGGTACGTCGAGTTCTTCCTTTTGCTCACCGACGACGAGAGCTTTGGGGCGACGTGTGTACGGCCGCCTAGGCACGCACGGCCACACCTGGGCAACGCACCACACTCCACAGCGCATGCAGGCGCGGCTATCTCCAGTCAGCCTTCGCTCGGTCTTCCGAGCGTATACATCTTGGGTTGTTCACAAGATGACAGAGTGCTGCCCTCTTCATATTAAGCGTCATTTGTGTGAAGCGCCTTATTATTTTGCGATTTTCGTCGATCATCCTTTTATCATGCCGGCAATTTATCCATGCCTTTTATCGTTCGGCTCCGTCTGTCCGACGAGTGTGTGCGACCTACAAAGGTAGCCCTGTGAATGAAAAACATGGATCATGGTGAAGAATCTATGAGAGAGAAAGCCGGCGTTCAACATGTGAATGTAAGAAAGAAATTATTGGAGGCTATATTTATATTTCGAGTGACCGATCCTGCGCTCGTTATGAAGGCACAAGACTAGTGTCTTAGAGCCGAGTCGGCGCTCGCCGCCGCTGGCTGCTGCATGTTTCCATTGAGCGACTCGGCAAAGTAGTAGCACGGAAGCGCGAGGGCGCCGAGTACAACGAGGGTCGTGTCGATTGGCTGGCCATCGTGGCACGAGACGGGCGAACCCGCACCACAGAGGAGGAACAGCGTCGTGGCAGAGATGCCCTCGAAGAACCGGATAAGTGCAAATATCTCCGCCAGATTCCGCGGGAAGAGCGCCGCCGACACGTACCGGTTGGTGGAGTCCCATACGCCGCGGCCGACGGCGTACGCCAGGTAACATCCGATCGCGAGGTATGCGGCCAGGGGCATCTCCTCGAGCGTCGAGACCGAGCCCGCGACGGCCAGAGCGATGATTGGCACGGCGCCCAGCGTCATCCAAGCCACATGCCCAATTTGCATCGTCAGCTGCCGGCCACACGTGCGATTCGTGAGCGTGGTGCAAAGACCCACCATCGCCGCACAAAGGACGGCGCCGCCCGAGATGTAGCCTACCATCGCCATGCCCATCGAACGCTTGATGAGGTCGCCGTTGACGAAGTTCATCACGTAGGTCTCCGCCGCGCCCTTTGCCAGGTTCGTGGGCAGAAGCAGCAGTGTGCGGGGGTCGGTCAGCAGCAGCCGTATCGTGGAGAGTGGTGAGACGAGAGGGGCGGCTTTCTGCGCCCCAGTGGTGCTCATTGCGAGTGCGTCCAGCTTTGCCTCGAGGCGCTGGTGGAAGGTCTTGGGCACCGCGTGCATCGAGTCCACGTCGAACAGGAACGAGGTGATGAGCACGGCGATGAACGTCATGCACGCCAGGAAGATGTACACGCTCTCCCCCGGATACCAGCACGACCGCACAGTCCCGGGAGTGGACATGGTTGGAGATCCCGCATCTCCAACGTCAGCAGCGTCTCCCGAGTCCCAGCAATGCGGCTGCCCATTCCCGGCTAAGAGCACCGCCGTCGCCGCGCCGCATCGCGCGAGGACCTCGACGCTCATGTAGAGGGCAGCGAAGATGGATGCCATCCATGACATCGCCTCGCGCGCTCCAACGATCGCGACATAATCGCCGCGCGCCGTCGCGTACAGCTGTGCCGCGTTGGCAAAGTACACCCCCTGCGCGGTCCACAGAAGAGCGACGGCGAGGCCTGCAAGTGCGCACGCAGACCACAAGAGGACGGTCGCCGTAGTGCTCTCATCTGAGCCGCCGAGTGCTGATGCCGTGAGCAGTAACAGTTGGTACACAGCGGCGGCGCACTGGGCAAGCACGAGCGTCCTCTTTGACCCGAGCCATCGCGTCACAGGGGCGGCGCAAAAGAACGCTCCCAGCATCCAGAAGCCGTAGAAGAAGGCGTTGCCCGTGGACGCTATCTCTGGAGAGAAGAGTGAGGAGAGGAAGGCAGACGATGTCTTGAGCGAGCCGGCGGCGAAGCCAAAGCCGAGTCCGAAACCCACGTAGTTGAGTATGTGCTGTCGGGTCGTCACGAGAGGAGCAAGAAACAACAGCGGCGAAGCCTCATTGGGCATCTCTACTACGAGAACGCCTCTGCCGCTCTCTTGGAGGCTGGGGTGGCGGACACGGTCGCGACCAGGATTTCTCTACATTGGGCATCTCTCGTGCGGTGTTCCCGAAAAGGCAATCGGACGACACAGAACCATGGATGGACAACGGTGAGGCGGAGGAGCCGAACAGACTTTCATCCTTGTGAGAGTCGCCGTTCGAAGTCCAAAACTCATCCGCAGGCCGTTTCGAGTGCGCGCGCGCGCGGCCCTCGAATCGCAATTCGCCGAACACCTGTGGTTGCGCGGCCACGGAGCTCGCTAGCGCCGGATGAAGTCTGAAGTTATGACACCCGCCCAATCGAGTAGCTTGCCACTCTTGCACTTTGCCGCGTGGCTCGACAGCGGCAGAAGCGCCATGCCGTCCATGCTCAGCGCGCCACGCTCGCATGTTCTCTTGGCCCGGCACCTCAACCTTTTGCAAGATGTTTCGGGTGATGCACGACGCCTGGATGAGCTGCAGCGGCTGCGGCAGCGCGCCTGTGCACGCCCGGATCTGCCCAGCTCGGCCGCATTCGCGAAACTCATATTTGGAGCCAAGATGCCCGAGCCCAAGCCAACGAACGTGCCCCCACGCGACCCGTCGATTGGCAAGCACGGCAAGCCGAAGCGACCTTCAGGCAAGCACAAGCCGCGCTCTGGCAAGCGCACCGAGCGGCCCGTCGAGGTGGTCAAGGAGGACAAGGCCAACGTCTCGCGCTCGGGTCGGTCGGTCAAGACCCCGAGCAAGTTCAAGGAGCCCGAGCGGCCCGCTCTACAGCACCACATGCGGCTGCAGCTCAGTCCGAATTCACGCAAGCGCACGGGCGCGTCCGACGAGCCCGCGCGCCCAACGCCTAAGTCAGCGCGCTCCGGCGCGCGGCGACCGCGCAGCGCAGCGGGCGAGGACGACCCTGGTGAGGAAGAGCCTGCTGCGAGTGCGACATACGGCTACGAGGCCGCGTGCATCAGCATCGGCGACGACTTCCAGGCGGAGGTCCTGCCGGCGCCCGTGCCATCCACGTGTTTCGAGCGCGGCGACACCCTCGTTTGGAGCGCCACACGCATGGGTGCCGCCGGCATGGGTGGCATCGCTCTCGATGCCTACCTCGCGAAGTCGTTGGCTCTCGTCGGTGGCCCACCGCAGCAGCCGCCGACACAAACATCGGCGCAGCAGGACTTCCCGATCGAGCTGGCGCTGGCAGCACTGCATGCGTGTGGCGGTGACGCGGCGGCCGCATTGGCGCAGCTGCAACGGAGCTCCGGCGGCTCAGGCGAGACTTGGAGTAAGGTGGAGGAGCGACATCTGCATGCGGCGCTCGCGAGATCCAAAACCGTCGACCTGCGAAGCGTGCGCGACTACGTGAAGACCAAAGACCTTAAGGCCGTCGTGCGCTACTTCTACGTGGTCGATGGCGAGCGCAAGAAGGAGCACCGAGACAAGGAGCGCGAGAGATACGATCTCGAGCAAGGTGGACAGGCGCATCCCGACGCTCATATGCAGCACGTCGCAGAGTTGCCCCAGTTCCAGCGGCTGGGTAATGATGATTGATGTGATGCTTTGAATTGGCTGTCGACACAGCGGAAACATGTTTCAGTTGTAACTGAGTTGTGAGCGGCGGTCCGGTGCGAGAGCGGTTCGGAAACTTCGAATCTACCGAGACTATGCACTATCGTTACCCCCGCACGGCGCACGCACCCGACGGCGACGCCCGGCCGGGCCGGTGCACTTCGTCACACTAGCCTGAGACCCCTGGAAACCTGAGCAGGAGGCAGCCGTGATTGCGAACGTGCTGGAATGACTTGTTTTTCACCCCCCGCCGCGCCTCCGAGGGCCCCAACTTCTAACTCCAGGGAGTATCGAAACACACCCACTGGACACCTCCTGGGCAAAAAAAAGCTTCATGTCCTCAGCGGTCCGACCGGACTTCAGAACCGCTCCCCGCGCCCCCCGCACACATCCTCTCAGCTGCGACCTGAACGCTCACTTGGCCGGCGTTTCACCTTCCCGGGCAAACGTCTGCGCGACCAGGAGTGGCATGATGAGCGTTGCCTCGGCCGTAACCTTGACAGGGGTCGCATCCAACCGAATCTTGCCCCACGAGACGGCCTCGTCGGGCTTGGCGCCCGAATCGGAGCCATCGAAGTCGTGCGCGGTGTTGACGAAGACGGAGTAGTTGGCGCCGTTGCGCATCAGGTTGGCGTTGCAGATGTGGTGCTTCACCAGACCGCCGCCAAAGATCAACATGCCCGTGCGCCGGGCGGTGCGCGCCATGTCGTTGAGCTTGCGAATGTCCTGCGCAATGTCGCAGATGAAGCCGGGGTTCTTGAACGAGTGGAAGTAGATCATGTCGCCGATCGAGCCGTCGGTGATCGCCGGGCAGAAGATCGGGATGTCGTTCTTGGCGGCCCAGTAGAGCACCGACGACTTGTCGTTGATGCGTTCGCCCATGCGCTTGATCATCGTGGACGGAGTCCAGATGGTCTTCGTTGCGCCGAGCTGTTCAGCCAGCATCTCGTCGAGGATGGGCGAGAACCAGTCCTCGAACAGGCAGTAGTTCCGATTGGGTACGAGCAGGTTGCCAATGCGGTTGATCCCCTTGGAGCGCAGCTCGGCGCCCTTGAGCGCAAAATCGCCCATGTAGTGATGCGCCATGCACTTAATCAGATCCTCCTCGACGCCACCGGCCGTGGTGACCAGGCAGCTCACCTTTTTGTGCTCGACCAGGTAGCGTATCGTCTCGCGCGTGCCCGCCGAAATCAGGTTGGATGTGCAGCCCAAGAAGATGGTCGTGCGCACCTTGGCGCGCGCCTCCGGATCCGGAGGATTGCCATCGATGTCAATCTCGTCCGGCGCCACGGGCTCGTCGGACAAGCGCCACGCCAGCATCTTGTTGATCTCATCGACCGCGAGGCCAAAATTGGTCGCCTGGAAGCCAGTTGTCGCAAAGGACTGTAGCACTGCATTCAGATCGACGCCGTTGTTGAAGTCATAGCCTTTGACGGGAACCGAGCCCGCCGGCATTTCCGACGACTCTCCTAGCACGGCAGTCTGAAGAATCGCGGGCAGCGTGCCCAGCAGGCGATCGCCAGTCTCGGTCATCACTGCCTGAGGGACTAGCGTGAAGGCCGACACGTCGCACATGCGCCCGAGACGACGCCATGACTTTTCTTCCGCCCTCCACCCTCCAAATGAAGGGGGGGGATGTAAGTGCACTCGCTCACGTCGCCGCCTTGTGCCGCCTCTTGGCACTTGGGCGGTTCTGGGCCGGTGTGTGGCATTCGCCATCTCAACTGCCGATGACGCGCCCGCACGACGTCATTTGAGACGGTAATCAGGACACGCGGTAATAGGGTAATTGCCAATTGCTTGAAGTTGAGGACAGGTTTGACTGAGCCTGAGCATCAATTGCCGAGGACGCGCCCGCAGACGTGTACAGGCTGCTGGCAGCATTTCGTCAAATTTCGTCAAAGAGTCTCGTAGAGTTGTAGCGCACGGCGCGGGAAAAGTTTCGTTGAAATTTCGTCAGTAAGGGCCGGTAAATTTCGTCATGGGCTTTACCGGCCGTAAATTTCCGTTACAGGACTGCTTCAGGCATTTCCTTCGGACGAGTTGGAGGATGATTCATGTGCAAGAGATTGAATACGAACGGCCGAGTAGGTGTTGAGGAGGGGCGTCTCTTGGGCCTCCAGTGGGAATTAGTTGGGGTTCGTCAAGATTCGGGGGAAAGGTAAGGCCCCAGGATCATGAAGGCTGTCCCGGAACTGAATGTATGTGGCTGAATTGTGCTTTGTGCGTTTGTTCACAGGGGTCCCAGAGCCGTGTCTTTGAAAACAGCCGAGAACGCGCAAGATGCGGCTCTTCGGCCACGCCATGCTTCGCGCTTCATTCGCCGCATTACTGTCCACTGCCGCAGCCTTGGCAAAGCACCCAGCGGTGCTTCGGCAGCCGACGTGTGCGTCAGCTACTCACACGCAATGTCGCACAGCAATGGCCGCGCCGACGATGCTCATCTCGCTCACGCCACGCGTTACCGCCATCTGCCAACATGCGGCTTCGCCAATGCGCCGACTGGAGCCTCTTCGCATGCAGGAGGCACCGTTTTGGGAGAATGGTGAGCGTGTGCGCATAACTTTGCGATGCTATGCCCTTTCGTAGCAGCACCTCATGCGCTCACTTGCCGACCTTCCTCTCTGTCTCAGTGGTGCGCTTCATGCGCTTTGGCGTGACGAGTGTGACCGGGCTGATTGCGGGTATGCTCTCGCCGTTCGGAGCCTTCTTGAGGACGCCGACGCTCACAGCAATCGGAGCCACTCTGCTGCTCGGATTCCTTGCTTTCTTGTACCTCACGTTGCAAGCCATGCAGTCCAACATCGAAATGCCCATCACAGAAGCACCGATCAAGTACGAGGGGACGGTGGTGCGCTCGGAAGCGCCCGCCGACCCGTCGATGAAAAAGATGCTGCAGGATATATATGGCGAGTGAGAGTGCTCGAAGCGTATTCCACTCTGAGCGAAGGTCAGGGTGGCACTGTCTAAAGTCTAAAGACTCGGAAGGAAGAGTGATGCCACCATTGACCGGATGCCACCGTTGAGGTACCGCATGACCGCTTGCGGGTCAAGCATCCCTGGTGCGTGTGTGGAAGTGCACACGCTCTCGACAGAGCACGATCGAGAGCCCACGACGGCGCAGGAAATTTCCGGAAAATTCACAACGTGATTCCTCGCGGTCCTGCGTCCTCCCTCCATCGCGTCGCATCCGCTCCGATGTTTGCCAGCCTCGTGGTTATGACTCTTAGCTTCTCGCCCGGCTCGCTCTCCACGCGCCGCGACATGCTTGCGCAGTTCGTCGCCGGCGCTGCTGCGGCGGCGCCACTGGCGGCTCATGCGGTCTCTGCTCGCACTGGGACGTCCAGCGTTTTTACGGGCGAATACGACGATCCCAACCACCCTGGCTGTCTCCGGAGCGTCAAAGTCGTCGGGCCTAAGGTCGATCCCGCTGGGCGCAAGGGCCGCAACCCTGTCGCGTATGTCAAGGGCGTGGATACAACAGTGCCGGGGAAATACATGTGCGATCGTGTGCCGGAGCTGTCCGAGGTGTGGAAGCTCGAGGGCAAGGTATCCGAGGACGGTGAGTCCATCTCGATCGATTTCTCGCCTAAGACGAAAGGTGAAGTCGGCATGCTCATTGGCAAGTGGGACACTTTTGGCTCACCCGGCATCACCTTCCCCGACGGCAACAAATGTACGCCCGCCCGCCCTGCGTAACTGGGTGCGCGCCTCTCGTGCCACCTATCGACCACCTGACGCTCGCCGTGCACGCGTGCGCCACCGTCCGATGACGCAGGGGTCAAGGTCGCCGACGGCACGCCTGCTCGCCGGCCGAAGACCGTCACCCTCAACTCGGATTGAGACTTTGTTGTGGATGACTCTACATCTCTACTCGACTTGAGAAAAGAGTTTGAGTGACCGGGGCTGCGAGTCAGTGTTGCCTTGACATTCCTTGCATGTGGCATGTTTGTGATGCACGCATTGGCTGTGAAGAACCAACATTCTCTTCACACTGTGGCTCCCAGTGTTTATCATTCGACACCCAAGACACCGGGACCGGCGTACATACGTATGCAAGCCGTACCACCATAGTAGCTCGGGGACCCTGGACCACCGTAGGAACCTACCGGTCGGGACCGTGTGTGTCCCGGCTCCCCCCGGTGTCTTTTTCCCGGTAAGGGAATGTGTGGCTTTCTCTTCACACTTGAATTTCGCGCACCTATGAATGCGTCAGCGCAGAGGCGCAGCGTCATGGATGTCACCGTGTCCGTAGACGACAGCAGTGAAGACGTGCCTGCCAAGCGTCCTAGGCCCTACCGCATCAAGAAGAAAGCCGCACCGTCTTCCTCCACTGTGTGTGACGCTGCTGTTGCGCCAGCTACCAAATGGAATTATGGGGTGCTGATCGCAAAAACAACCGCCCGCATGAATGGCATCGTGGGCAAGTGCATAGCCGTGCTGGATGAGCGTAAGCATAGTCTGCTGCGATTATGTGCGTGCGACTCGTCCGCTGCGCCCTTTTGGGAAGCCACGCAGGTCGAGGCCTTTCGGGTGGGCATGACCCTCGAGTATGAGGTGGGCATGGGCCCGGCAACGGCGTATCCACACAAGACAGAAGACGTCTACGTGGCGAAGTTACGTAGATCGCAGCTCGATCATGCCACCACGTTCTACTCCCACGCCCAACTCGGCGCCGCTCTCATGCCGCTCGCGAAGGCGGCCGTCGCCGATGTGTGGGGCGACGAGTGTCTGAGCCTTGACGGCAAGCGACCTGTGGTGCATGCCGGAGCCCGCGCGCCCTCCCTTGCAGTCATCCAAGGCTACGTGACAGTCTTCGACGATGACAGTGGCCTGGCCACGCTTCAGGCCAGCTGCGGAACGGTGCTACCGCGTGTCAAGGTCAACTGCCAGTCGGCGGGAGTCGGCACTTTGCAGGCACCTGCACTATTGCTGATCGGCCTTGCGCGACCCAAACCGCCGAGCACCACTTGCCTGGTGCTGCTGATCGGTAAGCTGCCCATGCCACTACCTGTAGCCGCTGCGTCGCAGCTGCCCGCTCAGCCGCACTCTATTTCTCCGTGGCCGGCCTCTGCTCAAGTGCGACAGCAGCAGCAGCAGCAGCAGCAGCAGCAGCAGCAGCAGCAGCAGCAGCAGCAGCAGCAGCAGCTTCTGCTGCAGCGATGGCAGAACCGTGAGGCTGCAGCAGCACCCACCGCAATGGTGACGGCGGCGAAGGCGACTGCAGTGCTGCTGGTACCGGGAGCGGTGGCAGTGCCGCCGCTCGCAACAGAGGTGGACAGCAGTGGTGGGAAAGCGGTTGCCGATCAGCGAAGACCGGTGGGAGGCAGTTCGTTCCTTTTGGGTGCGAGCGAGGAAGATGCAGAGGACGAGGCAGAGAACCAGGAGAAGGAGGAGGAGGGGGAGGGGAAGGGGGGGAAGGAGCTGGTCAAACCAATGGGCGACGGGACGGAGGCGGACCCACAGATGGCAGTGGAGGTGGCGGGATTGGAAGCAGAGGAGGGGGAAGAGGGGGCTGAGGAAGACGCGCCGGTCCTGCGAGGCACTGCCCTCGTCGGGCGGCGCGTGCGCGTGTGGTGGCTCGGCGACGGTGACGGTGTGTGCTATGACGGGTTGGTCAAGAGCTTCAGCTCTCGACGGGGCCATCAGATTGCGTACGACGATGGCGAACTCCACACGCATAATCTCGATGACTCGGACGAGGAGGTGTGGAAGCTGTGTTGAATTGTGCGGGCTCGGTTCAAGCGCTCCGCTCTGTTGACCTATTGCACAGTGTTCAAAGCCTATGAGGTAATTACCCGTACCTGAGTCGGTGGGAAGGTCCCCCGCCCGCCCTAGTCAAAAGAAGTGCGCCGCGCGTAACGTGGCGTAAGGCGAATGTTGGAAAGCTATATTTGAGGGTCGGCTTTGAACATGTGGCATCAGTTCCTAATTCACGAAAGGAGCGTGCCCCACTCTACAGTAAGCGCTGGCCATATTCATTTTCACTGCAGACGGCTCACACCTCTGCGACCCCGCGCCTGCCCACGGCCGCCACGGCCAGGTGCACAACCTCGGCCACCGTCTTCGCGGCGGTGAGCGGCAGCGCTCAGGGCAGCTTCCACCTCCAGCGTCGCGGCGGCGCCACCACTCCGAGTCGCGTTGTCATGGGCGCCGGAGCCTGGCCGCCCAACGACGTCTACCTCGATGCCAGCTTCGCGCAAGCGACGGCACAGCGTTTGCGCGATGCCGTCGGCGTGGCAGCGCTTCGGGAAGCACCAGCACATCAGGCGCAGCGACTCGCCAGCCCGCAGGCGCGCCTCAGCCGCGCCGAGCGCGTCGGAGAGCTCCTGGCGCGCTGCTGGATTCCTGAAGCGTCCGTCGACACGCAATTGGTGCTTGGCTGCGATCGCGTCAAGATTGGCACCGAGCGGGTCCTCGAGGAGCTCCTCGCACGCGTTGCACACGGCATCACGGAAGTGCTCATCGTGCCCATCAGCGCCCATTGGGAATGGATTGCCGAAGGCTGTCTGCCGGTCCACGCGCAAGTCCTGGACGCCTGGTGGCGGACGTGCCGCCGGTCCTTTTTTGCTCAGATTGCCCACAAAAAGAGACGGCCGAGGTGCCGGGACGGTTTCGGAGATTGGCACGGCCAGCAGGGGAGCTGGGGGAGGAGCAGGCACAGGCACAGGCACCGGCAGCACCCCAGGCTTGCGTTCCGCCTTCTTGGGTGCGGCGGCGTCCCATTCCTCGAGGCCGCCGAAAAAGTCTTGAAACTCTTGGCGTGTGTACATCTCACCATCGGGGGCGCGGCGCTTGGCGCTACCGGCAGCAATATCCATGCGCTTCAGGCTGAGCGACATTTCTTCCACGGCATCGGTAGGAGCACGACGTGGCGTGGTCGTCGGCGGCTGAGCAGCCATCGCGACAGTGGAATCTTCTATGTCTTGACGCAGCGCCGGGAGCATCCGTTTGGGTTTCTTCACAAGAGAAGGCACCACTTTCTGTTGAAAAGGTCATGTTTTTTCTCGGAAAAGTCTTATGAGGACCTCCTTCTTTTGCGGACCAACCGTGTGTGATGGCGGCCGTGGAGCGCGTCATCGAGCGCGTGGGCCCGTACAGGTTCGCTGGCAAGGTGGTGAAGGGCTTCCAGCGCGGCTCAAAGCAGCTGGGATGGCCGACGGCAAACCTCGACCCCGCAGCCTTTGAGAAACAGCTTGATGCCTCCACGGAGGGCGTGTACATAGGATGGGCATCAATTGCCGATCCGACGCTGCCCGAGGAGGCGCGCGCGGTGCACAAGGCCATCCTTTCCATCGGCTGGAACCCGCAATTCGAGAACAAGGAACGCACTGTCGAGGCCTACATCACACACGACTTTCAAGGACGCGACTTTTATGACGCTCAGATGAACCTCTTAGTATGTGCCTTCATTCGGCCGCAGGCCAAATTCGAATCCTTCCAGCATCTGATCGATGCTATCACTGCTGATGTCGAGTTCGGCCGCAACGCTCTTGACACGCCCGAGCTGGTAGAGCTGCGCGCTGACGGCTTGTTTGGTGCGGCTGCAGAGTCTGCTGGTGCTGCACCTCAAGCGCTGGATGACCGCGCATACCTCGAGCATTTTGGAGTGCATGCGGCGCTCTCGACGGCCGTGGCCACCGTGGTGAAGGAGCGCCCGACCAATCCCCTCCTGACCATTGCCGAGCTGCTCAGCAAGTCGAAGTGAGTGGACCAGACGAAAGGTAGACTTAGCTTCTCTACGACCAAAGGCCGGAGCGGGGTGACGAGGCCGCGGTCCCACGGCGGCGCGGCCGCTGCGGTCGCTCAGAGCAGTTGAGAGAGCTTTCAATAAATTCGCTTTGAGTTGAAACACTAAAGAGGTGCCCCTAGCGCCTGATTCTATGGGGATAGTGCTCACAATCCGGGAACAAACGTGCGATCTGCTTCAAGTTCGATCCCCGGCTACGGCTAAAGCCTAAACCTATTGCGCTTTCGTTTAGGGGCCTCGTCTTCAAGCCTGCAGCTGGTCCAGCTTCCGCTCAAATCGGCGCTCCGCTTGCCTTTCGACGCGCAGGAGCAGTCTCGAAAGGCGATCGCTGAGCGGCGCCTGAATGACATCCGTGTCATCGCGGTCCACTGGTCGTCTCGTCAGGCGCTTCGAGGGCGGCCGGCGCTCGTCGCGAGGATTCTCGGCGTACCAGTCGGCGTAACGGTCGGTGTAACGGTCGGCGATCCCGCGAGCCCTCTCGGCAGCCCGGCGGCGCTCATCTTGGCGCTCGACGAGCTCGGCGGCCGAGCGTGCGAAGACAAAGTTGCCGCTCTCGCCACTAGGGCGAGCGTGGCCATCGCCGCCGCGACTCGCGCGCGTGGCGCCTCGCTGGGCGGCAGCGAGATCGTCATCGAGATCGTCCGCGTCGGCCATTGCTAGGGTGAGAGCGGCGGTGCGAGGGTAGGGAGAGGTAGCATCACCCTTGACGAAACCTTGGGCTGTGCGAGCATCACCCTTGACGAAACCTCGAGTCTCGACGAGCTTGATGCCCTGGGCGCGCTCGTTTGGCGGGTCTACGGCCGGCGAGGCGGCCAGCGGGGCGGGCGGTGTCCACTTGGCGAGTGCTCTGGACGGCGGCGTGGGTGGGCTGCGCTGGGATGGGGTGCGGCGGGGAGGGCTGCGACGAGGCGGGGGTCTTCGTGGTCCTGATGGAACGGGCTTCGGGGAGGAGGGAACAGCGCGCTTGCAGTAATACCGTTCAGCAGCGGCAGCGGCGGCGGCGACGGCGGCGGCGCCCTCTGCGGTCGCGGCCGCGTTGCACGCCTGTTTCGCCCTGCATGCATCGAGAGCTTGACGAAGCTCCATAGCCCCAAGCAGCGCCTCGCGCGGACTTTGGATTCCACTTCGGAAACCACCCGCCTCGGATCGCACCCTCTCCTCATCCTTCAAGCGGCGCAGACATGCGACGTGGTCGGGGTGCAGTGAGCGGTCTGGATGGAGTGCGGAGGCGGCGGAGGCGGCGGTGGCGGCGGTGGCGGCGGTGGCGGCGGTGGCGGCGGTGGCGGTGGCGGCATCCGCGCCAACGGCATTCGCGCCGACGGCCTCCGCGGCGGTGGCATCCGAGGCGGCATGCGCAGCAGCGGCGTGGCTGTGCGGCTCGCTGTGCTGCCCGCCCCATGAGAGGGTCGAGCGGGACGAGGCGATCGATGGCGACTGAGGCGACGAAGGCGAACGCACCACAAGCGGTGCGGGGCGCATGGGTGGCGCCGCGAGGGCTCGAGGAAAGGCGGCGGCGCGCGGCGCGGCGGCGGAGTTGGCCTGGACGAGGGCACGCAGCTCAGGTGAACGAAGGACAGCGTCGAAGGCGAGCGTCTGTCGTAGTTCGGTCGAGCGAAGGACCAAATCGAGCGCCATGTCGAGCTCATCCGCCGCCGCCTTGGGCGCCACGTGCCGCATGCAGTGCCGGCTCAGGCAGACTGCCAAGCAGACGGCGAGGATGAGGGCGAGGGTGGAGAGTGAGGAGAGGAGGAGGATCCCCATGAAATCGAGTGTGAGGCTCGCAAACTGTGGGCGCGATGGCGGAGGCGGGCGCGCCGGAGTGTACGGCGTCCACGGAGGCGGTGGCATCCTCGGCGGCGGCACGGGCGGTGGCGATGAGGGCGGCGGTGGTCTGGGTGGCGGTGGCGAGGGCGGAGGCGGTCTGGGTGGTGGTGGCGAGGGCGGAGGCGGTCTGGGTGGTGGCGGCGAGGGCGGAGGCGGTCTGGGTGGTGGCGGCGAGGGCGGAGGTAGTCTAGGTGGCGGTGGCGGCGGGGGCGGAGGGGGGGAGGGCGGAGGGGGCGGAGGGGGCGGTGGAGGGGGCGGCGGCG
>Ga0210240_101750_pt1 | contig 15223 bp, 13 predicted proteins | sample ChrtobMetP5a_4mM_FD_155463 | JGI IMG/M metagenome (GOLD analysis project Ga0210240, IMG submission 155463) | Chrysochromulina tobin associated microbial communities from unialgal haptophyte culture, Seattle, Washington, United States - P5a_4mM | ecosystem: Host-associated > Algae > Haptophytes >...
CGACTGAGCTATCGCCGCCGGCGGTTTTGTCCGCGCCCAGGTTGGCATCGGTCGGGCCATCGGTCGCGTCGGCGGCGTCCCAATCCGGCGCGGGGGCCGCCGCTGGCGGGGCGGCATCGGCCGCCGCTTCCCCCTCGTCTACCATGGCTGTGGACGCACTTCTGCTTCCGCGGGCTGTGGGAAGACGAGATGTTTGCTCGTCAGCCTGTGGGGTGCTTCACTTCCGTGTGGTGGTTACAAAAAGTTGGGAAACCTCAGGGGGGGGCGTTGCCCCCCCGGAGGGGGGGCGGCCCCCCCCGGAGGGGGGGGCCACTTAGGCCACGTGTTTAGGGGCCAGGTCTTGTAGACTGAAGTCTGCTGAAGAACATGTAGGAATCCTAATTGAACAAGGGAGTTCTCTTATAAACACCATTCACCGTCGTGTGTTTCACAGCACAACTGCGAGGACCGAGCTTTTTTTTGCGCGAGACATGGCTACTCCTAACCCGAACCCTTTCAACTTCGGAGCCCCCACCCCCATTGGCGGCGCACCCGCCTTCGGCGCACCCGCATTCGGCGCACCCGCATTCGGCGCACCCGCGCCCGCTGTCTCCTTCGGCGCGACGACGACGCCCGCAACGGCCGTCCGCCAGGGCTCCTTGTTTGCAGCTGCCGCGTCCACGCCCGCGCCCGCAGGCGGCTTTACGTTTGGCGCCGCTCCTGCACCTACGCCCGCACCAGGCGGCTTCATGTGTGGCGCCGCTCCTGCACCTGCGCCCGCGCCCCCAGGCGGCTTTTCGTTAGGAGCCGCTGCTGCACCTACGCCCGCGGCTGCAGGCGGTCTGTTTGGCGGTGGACAGTCGAGTGTCTTGGTGCCAACAAGATCGGCGCCTGCGCCCGCCAACAGCTTTTCGTTTGGCGGCGGCGGCGCTCCTGCACCTGTGCCAGCGCCCGCAGGCAGCTTTTCGTTTGGCGGCGGCGGTGCTGCTGTACCTGCTGCAACTGCGCCGGCGCCCGCAAGCGGCGGTATGTTCGGTGGCGGCGGTATGTTCGGTGGCGGCGGCGCGACTGCACCTGCGGCTGCGGGCGGTCTGTTCGGCGGCGGCGGCGCTGCTGCACCTGTGCCAGCGCCCGCAGGCAGCTTTTCGTTTGGCGGCGGCGGTGCTGCTGTACCTGCTGCAACTGCGCCGGCGCCCGCAGGCGGCGGTGTGTTCGGTGGCGGCGGCACGACTGCACCTGCGGCTGCGGGCGGTCTGTTTGGCGGCGGCGGCGCTCCTGCACCTGCTGCACCTGCGCCGGCGCCCGGAGTCGGCGGTCTGTTCGGCGGCGGTGGCGCTACTGCACCTGCGGCTGCGGGCGGTCTGTTTGGCGGCGGCGGCGCTCCTGCACCTGCTGCACCTGCGCCGGCGCCCGGAGTCGGCGGTCTGTTCGGCGGCGGCGGCGCTACTGCACCTGCGGCTGCGGGCGGTCTGTTTGGCGGCGGCGGCGCTCCTGCACCTGCTGCACCTGCGCCGGCGCCCGGAGTCGGCGGTCTGTTCGGCGGCGGCGGCGCTGCTGCGCCTGCGGCTGCGGGCGGTCTGTTTGGCGGCGGCGGCGCTGGTACACCTGCTGCACCTGCGGCTGCGCCCGGAGTCGGCGGTCTGTTCGGCGGCGGCGGCGCTGCTGCGCCTGCGGCTGCGGGCGGTCTGTTTGGCGGCGGCAGTGCTGCTACACCTGCTGCACCTGCGCCGGCGCCCGCAGGCGGCGGTGTGTTCGGCGGCGGCGGCGCGACTGCGCCTGCGCCCGCGCCCGCAGGCGGCGGCGGAGGTGGAGGCGGCGGAGGTGGAGGCGGCGGAGGTGGAGGCGGCGGAGGTGCCCCCGCCGCCGCTGCGGCCGCGGCCGCGGCAAAGCCCTTTCGGTCCGAGCTCGACCGCATGAAGCTTCATGACGCGATGGTGCACCTTCGGGAGCAGCTGCGCGTACAGGTCGAGACTTTCGTGGTGCAGGCGCGCGCAGTGGATGAAATGGACCGTGAGTTACTCGACGCCCGCGACCGTGCGCTCCGCTTGCATCACACGACCAAGAAGCTCAAGGACGGGGCGGAGAAGCTCTCCTCGGAGCTCGAGCTCATCCTGCATCATCAGGACGCGATGCACGAGGCACTCTCCGCCCTTGAGCGCCAAGTGGAGGAGGACGGGAGTGCCTTTCCCGATCACCCCTCGGAACGGCTGCAGGCATATGCCCTGTTCGAGCAACTTGACCGCGAGCTCAACGACACGCGCCGCCTCCTCGATGACACCATTGAGCGCGTCAACAGTCGTGCGAACCGCGCGCCTCACCCGGGGCGAGGCGCGCCCACGCCCTCCCTCAACCAGGTCAACATACTCGACATGGTCAACATACTCGATGTCCATCTGAGCGCCTTCCAATACCTAGAGCAGAATGGCAAGAAGGTGGAGGACGCCCTTCAGGAGGCGGACCATCTCCTCGGGCAGCCGCGCGCGCCCTGAGCGCCTTGCCGAGCGCCTTGCCGAGCGCCTTGCCGAGCGCCTTGCCGAGCGCCTTGCCGAGCGCCTTGCCGAGCGCCATGCCGAGCGCCATGCCGAGCGCGCCGCGGCCCGCGTAGAAAAGGCGGAGGCGGTGGCGTGCCAGGGCGACTTGAGGCGCCTGGAGGCGATGACGGCGACTGGAGGCGCCATGGCGGCTGGAGGCGCCAGGGCGGCTGGAGGCGCCATGGCGGCTGGAGGCGCCAGGGCGGCTGGAGGCGCCAGGGCGGCTGGAGGCGCCAGGGCGGCTGGAGGCGCCAGGGCGCATCGCCAGGGCGGCTGGAGGCGGTGGCGGCGGAGATGTCGCACGAGGCGAGATCTCGGCGACATCTCGGCGGCGGAGATGTCGCACGAGGCGGAGTCGCCGGAGCAGACGAGCGGCGCCGAGGACGATGCCGCGACGCCCAACACGGCGCCGAGGACGATGCCGCGGCGCCCAACACGGCGCCGAGGACGATGCCGCGACGGAGGGCATGGCGCAGAGGGCGCGGGGATGGCGGGCCAAGGGCGGCGCGGGGGGGAGGCAGGCAGTTGAGCGACGTGCACGCTATTAGCCCACCGAGGACTGCCTCCCTATCGGCCTGTGCGTTGTGGGCAACGTGTGTCGTCTGCGTGCTTCATAGCGTGCTTCTGCCGACAGGCGGAGCTCACGGAGGATCCGTGACCATGTCCGTGACGTGATGTGATCAGTCAATGCGGTATAGCTTCGCTTCGATGCGTCCGTTGCGTTGGGTATTATTAAGTTTCGAGCGGTCAGCGGAGTCGTGAGAATGAGATTAAAGATCTATATAATCATGGAATTGGAACGAAGGCCGAAGGGGTCGAGCGGAGATAATAACATTCATTTCTGGATTTGATTGCACACACAGTCACTATACGACTCGATCCCCAACACCTGATTTTGAACTCACACAGTGAGGAGCTGACCCAGAAGAAATAGAACAGCCCGACGGGAGATCAGCGGGGGCACCGCCCCAGCTGTGAGCGCGTGCAAACATCCAAACCAGCGGTAAGTCCACAGCGTTGTACAGTCTACAGATCCCCATGTGAGAATGACGGGGCATGCTCGCGTGAGCGATGTATTTCCGCCGCGCGTGCTCATTCAAGGAGCGTGAGAATGACGCGATGGAAGTAGCGCCCGAGCGGCGCCTGCCCGCTGGGCGAGTCGCACATGGTGTGCTCGAGGAGCTCATTGACGATGTCCTCGAAGTCGGCGCGCAGCTTCGCCTTGTGCGGACCCGCGTAGATTCCGGCGGAGATGTGGGCGAGGAGCGCCACCTCGGTGCCGAGCTGCGCCATGGCCATCAGCCCCGCACACAGCGCCGCTTGCACGCCGCTCCGAAAGAGCCCGTAGTCTTTCTCGGCGTGCGGGTTGAACGTGCGCGTCGTAGTGCTGCTCGCTTCGTGCCCCCGGGCGCCGCAATTGGGGCCGGCCACAAACACCAGCGACGTGGGGTACTGATCGTCGACGTCGTAGAATCGTTGACCGTAGCTGTCCGTTTGCTTGGCGCTGAGAAAAGAATCGCGAACCACCCACGCGTGCCCGTACAACCAGGAGTGTTGCGCCCGGGTGTAGTCGACCTGACAAAGACGTGAGCGAAGAGGCGCAGGAGCGGTGTCGGACATGTGCAAGGGGCTACTGTGTGCAGGCAGCAGCAGCAGCAGCAGCAGCAGCAGCAGCAGCAGCAGCAGCAGCAGCAGCAGCAGCAGCAGCAGCAGCGGTGGCGACCTGCCAAGAAGGCGGGGTAGGCCCTTTGGCGGGGGGCGTGGGCTCGGGCACTCACATGCTGCACAGTTTTCTTGCTGCTGCCCTCCAGATCCAGCATGCCCCAATTTTTAAAGATGGTGGCCTGGTAGATGGCATTGGCGATGTAATGCCCGCCGTCGGCCATGCCCGGCATGAGCGGCCTCCCCTCGTTGTGGCAGGCGGTGGTCATCCAGTTGGACACCACGTCCTCCTCCTGCGTCGTGTGCTCGGGGTGCAGCTTGCGGATGGTGCCGTCCTTAAAGCCGCATGCGCCGGCGGGCCGCCCAGAGTTGCCGGCGACCACGGTAGCGATGCTGCGCGGCTGGCCTGCCTTCTTCATCTCGGCGTGTAGCCTGGCACCGACATTGGTCAGCCCCTTCGGGTCCACGATGGTCTCCAGCCGCGCCGTCGCCTCATAGGGATTTGTAGTCAGCTTCACTGGGATCCTGTCTTGCAGTTGATCCCGGAAGTCAAACGTCTCGCATCCTGCCGCAGCAGCAGCCGACTGCTGCTGCTGGTACTGTCCAGCAGCCACGGGCAGCTCGGACCGCCCCCGTCTCGACCCTAGCAGCACGCCGCGGGCGCTGTAACGCTGGTACTGCGGGTGCGGCTGCTGCTGGTACTGCTGCTGCTGCTGCTGCTGCTGCTGCTGCTGCTGGTACTGCGGATGCCGCTGCTGCTGCTGCTGGTACTGCGGCGTCGGCATGACCTGCTTGGCAATGTTCAACACGTGCTTGCCGTCCCTCAGCCGTCCTTCAGCGTTGGCAGCAATCAAATCATCGAGTGTCAGCCACACCCCTCCGGTGGTCTCCTTGGAATTATTCTGATTATACTTCCAGGTGGTGCGATTCGGGGCTCGCCCGATGAAGTAGGCCGTCGACCCGTACTGATCCTTGACCATTCTTTCCGTCCAGCCGGTGAGATCCAGGACACCACCCGGAACAACGCCCCCTTTGTCGCGGAACTCACGGGAGGCAGTTTCTGGAGGCGTCTCCCCAGATCCCGGTGTTCCACCGAACGTCATGTATTGACCATCTGGTCTCGTCGCCATGAACACTTCACGCCCACTCTTCGACAGGGGAAAGACAACTGCCCACAAGCCCTCGCCGCCACCGCCTTGCGCGTGACCGCCATAGCCCTCGCTGCCGCCGCCGCCACCGCCGCCGCCGTCGCCGCCACTGCCGCCGCCGCCGCCAGATGGCATCACGGGAAAGGCGGGTTCAATGCTGGCAATAGGGGTGTCGCTGGCGTCGCTCGGTGCGTCATTGATCGGTGCTGGCGTCGCTCGGAACATCATTGATCGAAGTTTAGCCAGCAGCCACTCCAGCACCCCTCCCGTACGTTCCTGTTGGAAGCTATCCTTGGCTTGGCGCAGCGCATCTGGTGGTGGCGCTGGTGGTGGCGCTGGTGGTGGCGCTGGTGGTGGCGCTGGTGGTGGCGTGTCACACTTCATACCAACCTGTTGCGCGACATCCGCAACCATTTTCTTGAGCGATCGGTTCATCGCCTCGTTCAGCAAGGTCATCTCGTGCGAGTGGTCCGATGGGACCGAGGTGGGGAGGGGAACTTGCTTGAGGGCTTGTTTGAGGACGAATTTCTTGAAGCCGGTGACGAACTCCTTAAGTGAGATCTTGCCGTCCTGGTTCTCGTCCAGCTCCACGCGCAGCTTGTCCCAAAGGCTGTCACGCGACGCCTGCGGCGCACCATGCAAAACTCAGAGGGGCTTTGTCAGATGCCGAGGCAGCGCCCGAGGCAGCGCGCAAGCGAGCTGGGGCGAGCTGGGCGGCGGCTGGACCGGGCCGCGAGCGGCGGGCGAGGTGTGGTGGGCGGCGAGCGGCGGCGCCCAAAATGGCAGCGAGCCGCTGCCGTCTCGAAGGCTCACCTCTCTCGGCGTCCTTGGGCCAAACTCTTCCATTGTCAGGATGCCATCTTTCGTCTGCTGAAGATGGTTGAAGATCTCCTCGATCTGGACCTGGTTCTCGGTGTTGATGAGAAGCTGATCCGCCAAACGTGTCGAGACTTCTTTCAAGTCTTCTGTGGTCCAGAGGGGGGCGAGTTCAATCGAAGTGGGCGCCGTATTGGGCACGGACGTTCCTCGCGGCGTGAAGGCCTGCACGATCGCGTCGATCCAGGAGCTGCCGATCTCGAAGATCGGGTTCCTCGTCTCGGCCGACGCCTCTGCCGGCGGCGGCTCTGCCCTCGTGGCCTCCGTCGCCGTCTCTGCCTCCGTCGCCTCTCCGGCCGCCGGCTCCACACCTTCCGTAGGTGCGCTGTTGTCGGTCGTCTCGGGCACTGGCTCGACGACCTTCGCGTCTTCGGGTGTTGCCTCAGCGCCTTGCTCCACAGCGAGAGATGGTGATCTCGGAGGGCCGTCCAGGTCCTGAATGATTGGCTCGGCTTGCGCGTGAGGCTTGCTTGCGGCGCAGCCGCCCCCTCGGACACGCACCATCCCCGCCAGTCGCTCCCCCGACGCCGCTGCGCTGGGCGGAACAACGTCTTGGGCAAAGTGCGCGTGCACGTTTTTGACAAGGTTCTGCAGCTGGCGGTTGACGGACTCGTTGATTTTAGCCTGCACGTCAAGGTACGGCGAGCTCTCGAGCATTCTTTCCATCCCCGCACAGCTTGCGAGCGGCTCAGCGTGCCCAATCACCAAACCCGGGGTGAAAAGGGGCGTAAGTTCTTGTCCAGTACCGGTAAGTTTCAGTACAGTACCGTACCGGTAGAAACCCGAGCGCAGACGAAGGTGTGAAGGCGAAAGTCTACCACGGCAAGATGTCGGCAAGATATCGTAGCTTCATCGACTTTGAAACCGGAAGCACAGATGCAGTGAGTTGGAGTTGCACAGAAATCCAAGGGCAGAAATCGAGGAAACACAAATTACAGCCGAGCCAATTTGACATGCAATTTGACGTCGCATCGTTCTATCGTCCGTGAATAATCATATATTGATATATTGATATATTGATAAAAATCCAAGAAATCCGAGGCTGAGTGTAAACTCGCACTTGGTTCGCCTAGCACCAATGTGTGTTGAGAGAACTGTGCTTCCGCTGTGGCACCACACACCCGACCCCGCGGTCCACCCCCGTGCCCCGTCTGCAACGGCACAAGTGTCCTGGTTCCATGCGCAAAGGGCCGACGGCTCAGTGCGCCTTGGGGCGCGCACACGCGTCGAGGGCGGCCTTGGCCTCGCGCAGCATGAAGCCGCCAAAGTCCGCCTCGCTCGCACTCGCGCACTTGGCGCTGAGCGCCTGCCGAAAGTAGCGCTCCGCTTCAGCAGGGCGGCCGAGTCGGTAGTGAAGCACACCCATGTAGTACGAATTGCGGCGAGACGGCACGATGCGGTGAGCGGTGGAGAGGTGCTCCTCGGCGCGCTTAGGGTTGCACAGCGGCCACGGCGCCATCAAGAAGAAGGCGCCCAGGTAGCAGTGGCCCACGCCGCCGTCAGCACGCGGGCAGCGACGGATGAGCTCCTTCGAATTGCCCTTGAACTCGAGACCACTGCCCGTGACCGCAGCGGCGAGGACGCCCTTGACGCTGTTGGCGAAGAAGTACGCGTCTGCGTACGCCACGAGCGCCTCCGGGTCCTGAGGCCGCGCCTTCTTTGCGCGCGTGGCGAGCTCGAGCGCGCGCGGGCCGAGGCTGCGCCACACGGCCTTGTTCTCCGGCGTATCGAGCAGCCGCGTGATGTGGAGAGTGTTGGAGTTGGTGCGGATGCGCATGATGGCATTGAGCGCCTTAGCGCAAGCGAGCGACAGCCGGCCGTCGCCGTCCTCACCCTTCGCCAGCAATCCCTCGAGCAGCGAAGCAGCTCGCTCGCAGTCGGCGCGAGAGCGGCCCTGGCGGAGCAGCGCGGAGGCGCGCGCGTAGTCGGCCTGCTGTGAAAGCGATTGCGTCGGTGCGAGCCGTTCGAGCCATGATCGCTGCGGCCCTGACGCTGCCGAGGTCAATGGCAGCAGTAGCAGCGTCAACGCTGTCATCGGCGCCGATGTCGTCATCCTCAAACCTCCTGTGCCAAAGAGCAGAAAATCGAGATGGAGACGAGATTTTTCTCTCCTTTGTTACCCTAAACCAAAGTTATCCGATACCTCACACCGGATTTCACACACGAAGAAAATGTGTGCACGTCCGCCTCAAGATTTGAAGCCCACCAGGTACCCACGCACGAGCTCCGCGCTGACGTCCGCGAGACTGCTGTGCTCCCAGCGGAGGGGCGGCGGCGGCTTTGGCGCGCCCGCCGCAACGCTCTCGTCGTCGGATGACGTGTCCGAGGAGGACGAGCCCTCGTCGGGGGAGGAGTCGGAGGAGGAGTCGTCGGAAGAGTCCTCCTCGTCGCCGTGCTCGTCGGGGTCGGCGGCGGCGTGGCGCTCGAGGCGCGCAGCCTCTGCGAGGGCTTCGCGCTTAGCGGCCTCGAGGCGTCGTGCTCCGTGCGCGCAGTCGGGCGCGGCGGCGGCGGCGGCGCAGATCTGGGCCTCCAAGGACAAGGCGTGCGTCCAGCACTCGGCGCGTCCGGCGGCCAGGAGCCCCTCGAGGGTCAGAGTGAGGGCAAGGGGCGAGGCAGCCCTCATCACCTGCTCCGCCTGCCGATGCCACTCCGTCTGTCCGGCCTCGAGTCGCGTTAGGATCGTGGCTATGTCCGGAGCGTCGCCGAAGCATTCGGCGATCGGCGCCGCGTAGTGGAGGGCATGGTGCTCCGTGTATGGCTGACGGCGTGGTTCGATGATCGCGACTTCGACGTTGCGTAGGGAGCGGCCGAGCTGACGGACGCGCTGATGAGAGAGCTGCACCCGAGGACGAGGGCCAAACAAGAGGGAGGCTCAGATGGGTTGCGAGCAGGCACGCAGGCACTCAATCACGCGAGGGATCCAATGGAGCGAGCGGGAGCGCATCGGGCGGTCGGGCCGCGCACCTCTGCCTCGATGCGATGCACCGCCTGCGATTCGGTCGCATGGGTGGCGAGGCCGAGCTCGACGAGCTCGGGCCCCGAGAGCGATGCGCCTGTGAGCGACAGGTACGCGCCGAGCCCGCCGGGGAGCCGCGCGAGCTGGTAGCTCGCGAAGGACTCGGGCACGAAGCCGAACGCTGGGCCCGGCAGAGACAGCCGCGTGCGCTCCGTGACCACGCATGCCGATGCGTGCGCACCGATACCCAGCGCGATGCCGGTTGCTTGGCCGTCGAGAACGGCGATGGTGGGCAGTTTGGAGAGGCCGAGCGTACGCATCAGGTTGGCCACGATCTGAAAGTGCTTGGCGCGCTCCACCGCGGTCGCCTGCGCCAAATCGCGCACGTTGCTGCCCGAGCTGCGGCCGGCGTGCAACACTCCAGTGTTCACGGTGCCGCGCTCGGCCCGCGCGAGCTCAGCCTGCACGGCGAGCACGTCGGAAGAGCGCAGCGAGGACGGCCCGAGCGTGATGCGCGTGGCTGAACCAACCTCGCGAGCGACCCTGGGGAGCCGCGTCCGGGCCAGCATTGGTAGACGACTCCTGCGGTGCCACGGTGCTCTACGGCTCTGTGAACGTTAACACGTCAGACGCGACAACCGGTGCTACGGCACTGTTACTGCCCGCTCAGGATACACACACCTTGTGAAACCGTTCGAAAGATGTGTGAAACGAAATACAATTTAGGAGAAGGTCGTGTTCAAGTTCAAGTTACTACATAAACAACAGACAACCTAAGTCCTAAAGGAAGCATATCGAATGTGCTCTTGAACTTGAAGGTCGTGTCTGTGCAGTTACTTAGATACCGGTACGGTTCGAGTCGTTGAAATCATAATGAAATCACAGCGCGGCAATTGCAGCGCGGCGGATGTGACCACTTAGTGTAAAACCCGGGGCGAAGCCCCCGTGTTCTGGGGAACCACCCGCCCGTGAAAGGCTAAAACCATGTATTCTTGTGGATATCGCTTGATATCGCGCTATCGGTGAAATCATGTTAACATTGGTAACCCCCTACCCCGTCTGCCATCCCATGCTGATCTCAAATAGATCTCAAAACGATAAGGCGCCGCCGCCAGGTGGGCTCTTCCAACGCCAGGTAGGCTCCTCGGCGCCTCTGCGCCTCGCCTGCCGCGTGAGTTCCTCCATCGTCATTGGTGGCGAGGCCGTGGCGGACGGCTTGGACGACACCGCGGGCGACGCCATCGCGCCCTCGTCCTCGACCGCCATCTCCTCCGCGAGATCTGCCAGGGCACGGAACCGAGCTGCGTGCGCAGTCTCCTTATGCCGCTGCTTCGCCCTCTCCTCGTTGATCAACGATTGCAGCTGCAGCGCCTCGAGGACACGGTCGTCGTCCATCTCACGTTGCGCCTTCATCGTGCTGCTGCACTCGTTCGCGCTGATGCCAAAATAGTCGCAAAGTTCCTTGAGCGTGAGATTGCCATCGCCATCGCGGTCTATCGCACGCCACACCGCGTCGACGGTGGCATCATCGCAATGGTGCAGTCGCTTGTAGTACGCTCCGAATTCCGCCTTGCTCACTTTGCCATCGCCGTCCGCGTCGAGCAGGTCCATCATGACCGCCATGTCGTCCACGTTCATGGTAGACTTTGAAGATCCCTCGCCGCGCACGAGCGACGGGCGTGCACACGGGGCGCTCCGACGGACTAGAGTGTCAAGAGGGATTTTGCGTGTTCTCGCATGTCATCTCGGCACAAAGCGAGCGCTGCGACTGGCTCGTGCGGCAAGCATGTACATATACTCTTTCACGTGCACACGTCGTGTATGACTTTGTGTGCAAATGACGTTTCTTGCGGCATCGGGGATGCGGGCGAGATCGGCGGAACCCGCGGATCGGCGGTGCAACATGGCGACCAAAGGAACGTTTGGTGAGAAGGTTGAGTGGACCTTTGCACCATGGAGAAATATTCTCATCGTTGGTCTGACTGCAGTCGCATTGCGCTACTCGATGGGAACGAGCAGCTCCGAGGGCGGCGACGGCATCTCAATCGATGGTATCTTCTTCCCGCCAGACCTCAAGATGGGCGGCGTGCTCCAGCAGCTTACGGGTGGTGGCACGCGCACCAAGTACAACGTCGCCAAGGTCTATGCGGTCGCCCTCTACGTCGATAGCCGCGGCGCCGCTGGATCGCTCAAAAAGTTTGCCGGGAGTGCAAAGCAACCTGCCTTGTACGACGCCCTTGCAACCGGCTTGTTTGCCAAGACGCTGTTCCTGCAATTCCACCGCGCCGTGTCGGCGCAGGCGGTGGCTGAGGCGCTCGCCGAGTCGCTTGCCAAGCGTGTTCCGGCGGCGACCGTCGATAAGTTCCGCGTGGCTCTGCTCAAGATCTGCGGGGAGGAGGTGGCCAAAGGCGCCAAGCTGTATTTTATGTGCAAGGGCGAGGCGCTCTCGATCGGCGGCGGCACGCCTGACGCACAGGCGACGCTCAAGGAAAAGGGCACGTGCAATGCTTTCTTCGACATCTACCTCGGCAAGGCGCCCATCTCGGCGGCAGCCAAGGAGGGTATAGGCGTTGGCTTTGCGCAGCGGCTCTATCTCGCCTCGTGAGACCCACGCGGTGTCAGAAAATGAAGTGAAATGACGGCGCGTGGCGCTTCGTCGGCCGGGTGAGCCTCGGGGGACCAAGGTGGGACACCGGGCGTGGGCGCTGGTGTGTGTGCGGTCTGTCGTGAATTTGTCACTTAGTTTGCGAGCTTCATGTGTCTAGTTTTACGGCGTACGTCATGACGCCATGACGGCGTGGCGTATCTGCTCGGGGCGCGGGGTCCTGTCGCATCTCCATTGACATCTCCATCTCGCGTATGCGCATAATGCAGATTTGTTACGTTAGACATTCTGTCGTTCGTCGCGCGCGCGGTGGGCGGCGGCCTTGGGGCGCGCCGCGGCGTGCGGTCGTCCTCTCTCAGTTTTAAACCTATGACATGTAAGTGCGGGGCTTTCTCAGTACTGTGCAGCTGTATAGATGTATACTCAGTCTCACTCTCTGTCAGAGCTCAGTTATCACTCAGGACCTCAAGAGACTCTCACGTTCGTCGTCAGGATGTGAGTCCCAGTCCGCGCGCGGCTGCGGCGGCCGCGGCGGTCCCTGCCTTATTCTTCTTCGAAAAGTGCTTGGCTTTCCCGGTGCCATCGGCTGTCGACATGTATTGTCCCATCAGGCTGTTGGCGCCTCGCTGGTGCACCTGCGCCTCACTTCCTATGCCGTCTCTCCGAGCATTCTGATGCTTGGCCGCTCGCGATGCCGCAGTGCTTCGTCGCGTGACGGACTCAGCCGCTTCGAGGGTCAGCTTGAGCGCGGCCTCGCCGGCAGCGGTCAGTACGCGCGCGCTCTTTGGTTTCGCGGACTGAGCTGTCGGCCCTTCAACTGCTGGCAGGGTCACACTGCCAGCATCTATCAGTGCCGCTGCCGCCATAGGTTGTTCGCTACCATCAGCGGCTGCGCTGTCGCCAAGGATGTTGAGCGCAGCATCCTCGGCGATTTCGATGGATGCCTTGCGAATCACCGCACCCGATCTCGAGGTGACCTTGCCCGCTTGGATTGCTGCCTTTGCTGCCTGCGAGGGTTCGTGGCGGTAAGTCAGCGATAAGGTGGAGGCCGATCGCAGTTCGGGAGCGCAGGCAAGCGCACCGCACGAGAGGAGCAGAGGCCACGCGTGACGAGCAGCGCGTCCACTCGCACGAGGTTGCTCGCGATGATCAGCTGCGGGAGCAGGCTGGCCACGAGGAGGCCTTTCAACAACAACATCAGTCCGCGTAAGTTTCACACTCACAATCAATCTCCCCGCATCACAAACGTGCGACTCGTGTAGATCAAAGGATCTCTTGAAACGCGTTACGGAGTACATGTATCTGCCGTGCATCGCGAAGTATCGTTTACTCGGTTGACTCGAGTCTGAGCACGGAGGTGATGTGACAATGTGATCCGATCTGATGCGTGATGATGGTGTCGCTCTATGTACTCTTAATGTTACTCGCGTTCGGTACTAGGAAAAAAACCACTCACCCTGTCAGCCGTTTCACGGCTCATGTTGCCTCCTCGCCCTCGTACGTATCCCACACCGAGCGCACGGACAGCCCTTGGCGCATCTGCTCGAGCGCAAAGGGCGCACGCGCCTCAAAGGTGAGCTCGCGCACTTCGCCAGCGAGCAATGTGAAAGCGCCGTCGCTAAAGGCGCCCACCACGGCATCGCTCTCGACGGCGACGAGGGCGGCAGTGGCATTTGAGAGGATGCGCAAGACAGCGCGCGTCAGCGACGTCTGTGCGAGGCTCACGATCGCGGGTTGTGCCCGCGTCATCCGCGCGCTCTTGAAGGGGGTCAGCCACACGTCTACGAAGACGCGACCAGTGCTTGGCACGGCGCCCGGGGCGGCGCTTGCGTCGTTCGGCTCGAAGCTGAGGCGCACGAAGGCGTCGTCGCGGGCGATCTTTGCGCCTGGGCCGAGCCCGAGTGCAACCAAGCTCACCTCGTGAACGATCGCCGACGCCTCGGCTGCGATGCTAACGGGCAGCTCGAGCGAGTGTGCCGGCCATGCGGGCGCCGTCGCCCACAGGTGTACGTCCACGCGCAGAGTGCCCGCGACGGCGCCGGGTAGATCGCTTGCGGCATGCACGCGCAGCCGGCCATCGAGCGCGCTGCCGTCGTCTGCCACATCGAGCTCCACAGAGAGCGCGAGAGGGGCGAAGGCGCGCGCCACCGAGTAATGGCTTAAGCGCAGTCGGCCGTCGTACTCGATCGTGGCCCAATCAGGCCCTGGCCAGATCGCATTCAGCTGCCAATAGAGAATGCCCATCGTAAAGGCGGCGCGCCCGCGGTCGCGGCGCCAGCGCCCAAAGGCAACCTCGTAACAACGCGCCTGCTGCGCTTGCGTCAGGAAGAGATACTCGTCAAACAGCCGGCGTTGCCCCCATGATGACCAGCCGCGCGTGGGCGGCGGTGGAGGCAGCGTGGCGGGCGGCGGCGGCTGTGGGGAGAGCTCTGACGGCGGATTGGGCATCGTCATCATCGGCGGCGGCAGCGGTGGCGGCGGGAAGCCTCGCTCCATCTCGCCAAAGAGCCGTCGCTGTGAATTCACACCTTGAGCTCGCTCCATCTCGCCAAAGAGCCGTCGCTGTGAATTCACACCTTGAGCTCGCTCCATCTCGCCAAAGAGCCGTCGCTGTGAATTCACACCTTGAGCTCGCTCCATCTCGCCAAAGAGCCGTCGCTGTGAATTCACACCTTGAGCTCGCTCCATCTCGCCAAAGAGCCGTCGCTGTGAATTCACACCTTGAGCTCGCTCCATCTCGCCAAAGAGCCGTCGCTGTGAATTCACACCTTGAGCTCGCTCCATCTCGCCAAAGAGCCGTCGCTGTAAATTCACACCTTGAGCTCGCTCCATCTCGCTAACGAGCCGCCGCACGGTGGAACCGGCGGCGTGCGGGGCGGTGTGCGAGGCGGCGTGCGAGGCGGCGTGCGAGGCGGCGTGCGCGGCGGCCGCGTGCGACGCGTTGGCCGGCGGAACGCGGAAGTGGCGTCGGAGCATCGCGAGGGCCTGTGCGTCGCCGTCCGGGTGGCGCATCCGCCAGCGCACCAGGCTCGACTCACGCGACCAGTCGGCAGGCGCGGAGACCGCCTCATAGGCGGCCATGGCGGGGAAGGCTTGGAACCCATGCTCCGATACAAAACGAGCGGAAGGGTAGGTGGATGGGTCCTCGCAGTCGGCGGCAGAATTGTAGTAATGGATGTCGCCCCATGCGCCCGCCGCCGCGTCCGCCTGGCTCGAGGTCGCCCCCCAGCGCTTCACGTACGGCTCGCGCGAGAGGAGACCATTCGAGGGGCTTGTGTCGACCACGGGCCGGCGGTCAGCGTCGGCGGCGCTGATCGCCGGCAGCACGGTGTCCACATAGAGGGTTAGGGTTAGGGTTAGGGTTAGGGTTAGGGTTAGGGTTAGGGTTAGGATTAGGGTTAGGGTTAGGGTTAGGGTTAGGGTTAGGGTTAGGGTTAGGGTTAGGGTTAGGGTTAGGGTTAGGGTT
>Ga0210240_101760_pt1 | contig 15134 bp, 9 predicted proteins | sample ChrtobMetP5a_4mM_FD_155463 | JGI IMG/M metagenome (GOLD analysis project Ga0210240, IMG submission 155463) | Chrysochromulina tobin associated microbial communities from unialgal haptophyte culture, Seattle, Washington, United States - P5a_4mM | ecosystem: Host-associated > Algae > Haptophytes >...
GGTGTGAGTTAAATATGCCCACCTGGAAGTGTCCTAGGCGTCAAAGTAGCTGCAGACAGCCCGTGTGGTCGCCGCGAGCGTCACCGACAGCACGAGGTCGAAAAAGAACGGAGACGCCCCAAAAAAACAGGCCTCGATCTGCACCCACACCGATGAAATGTCGAATTCGGAGAAAAGTCAACCCAGAGATATCAAGAGATTGCACTCCTCAAAAACAGTCTCCGGTCTGAGAGTGTGATGGCGGTCGCCCTCGCCAGCTTGGCCTTCCTCGTGGCGTCGGCGATCGGGTACTCGCCGTGGGGGGCGACGCGATTAGCAGCAGCAGCAGCACGGACGTGCCCCTCATCCCGCACCCGCGTCATGCGGCTAAACGCGGCCGACGAGAGCTCATTCGAAGGAGCGATCGCCTCCTTCGCTCCACGGCAGGACCTGCCGAGCGTGCGCGGACAGCTTGCGAAATTGCAGGAGCAGCTGAATAATGCCGTCGAGGATGAGGAGTACGTGCTCGCCGCGATGCTGCGCGATGACCTCCAGGAGCTCAAGAGCAAGGACCCCGCAGCGATGGCGGTGGCTGTGCGTGCGGAGATGAACGAGCATGTGGCGTGCGAGCGGTACGACGAGGCTGCGCTTTGCCGCGATCAGCTGATGGTGCTGCGCCGCTTCCTGCCGCAGTACCAGCTCGCTGGCTTGTGGAAGGGTGCGCGCCGCTCGCCATCGCCATGAGGCGCCCCATACCGAGCTGCGGTCGTCCCGCGTCTTGCAAAAAGCGCTCAAATCCGAGCGTCCCACCGCCTCTGACCCGCGCCCATCCCACCCCCCGTTCCTCCGCAGGGAACTACCCCAACCACGGCGAGGAGATGGTACGGGTGCATTATGCTGGCGACACGCTCTACGCGACCAAAGTCACCGGCGATGAGCACGTGCCCGCGGGGGAGGTGACCTTCCGAGCGGATCTGGCCGCACCCTTGGATGCGGCCGCCCGCAGCGGCGCAGACGCAGACGTGCGTGTCGAGGTGCTCTCGATCTCCTCTGCCGGAGGTCACGAGCCTCGTGAGGTCGAGCAGATCCGAGGGGAGGGTCGCATCGCTGCGCGTGGCTTTCGGCATCCACATTACGTGCCCGGCCAACTCTTCTTGATGGACGACGACGTGATTGGGTTTTTGTGGCTCCCGATCGGAACGTTTGTTGTCTTCTCCCGGGTGGCGGAGGACGAGGAAATGTCGACGGAGCACTCGGCCGCCGCCGCCGCCGCGCTCGGCCTCTCTTCCGGCGAGGAGTTCGACATGTCCGACTTTGCACCTGAGAAGGGCGGCGACCTGTAGGATTGCGAGTCTAAATAGGGGCGCCCGCTCATGGACATGTGACCCTCGCTCGCTATACCCTGTATCCCGAGAGTTGCCATGCTGTCGATGATCATCTGATGAGAGGCCTGTATGGGAGCGGCTTCAGTCCCTACGTAGCATGTGGTCGTGCGATGTGTGCGAGATGTCTAGGCCGGACGTGTGCGCGCTGCGCGGGCGGCGGGGCGTGCGGACTTCGTTCTTCCTTGGATCCGTTCACGCCATTTAAACGAGATCGAGACAGACAAATATCGTTGCGCACGGCAGTATTGCAGTACTTACCCCGCGTATTAGCTATTACCTCAGTCTAAGCTCTCTCGTACGCTCGCGACGTAAAGCTGGTAAACTCGACTTCATGCCCACGCATGCGTCAGAACCCGGTCATGCCGCTTGCCGGCGTGCTACTACACAGGGTTCAACCCTGTACCTGCACGTCGGCGTACAAAGTAATAGAGCAGCTGGCTGACTGGCAAGTATACGATTCAATAACGCCTGCTGCTCAGTAAAGAACTTACTCCGTTGAGTCCCGCGCGTATGGAATCTCCAAAATTGCTCGGGATAGATGGTGGGATGGGTGGCGGACTCAGTGGCGGATCCGATCCCCACTTGTTGTGCGGATTGGCTGGGCCCATCGTCATCCAATCCTCAACCTTCCTTGTGAAGCCTGCTGCAACGCCTTCGTCATATGTGTAGCCCATCTTCTTGCAATCGGAAGGCAGGAGTCCACCGATCTTGGCTTGCTGGCATGTTGTGCCGGACGCCTTGATGAGTTGCAGCTTCTCCTCTAGCGACCCTTTTCCATAGATCACCGCGACCACCTGCCGATCCAGGCCACATTCCATGCATTGCGCAGCGGAGAAGCCCGCGGACCTGAGCTCCAAAATGGAGCACGGGGCAGCCAAAAATTCGAGTGCACTGAAGCCCCCCTTCTTGAGCTCGGCGGTAGTGTAGCCAGGATGGCATTCCCTCAGAAGGTCCCTGAGCGCGTACCCGCCGAGCCGCATCTCCTCCGCCGTGTAGCCGACGCTCTTGAGTGTGTTTGCGTCAAAGGCCGGCGCGCCATTTGGGAGTCTCGTGAGTTTGAGGTCTTTCGCAGGGAAGCCGGCCTCGCGAAGCTCGAAGGGTTCATAGAAGCCTTCCCGTCGCCCGAAGGGGCCGAGTGGTCCTTCGACTAGGAGCTCCTTGACGGTGCGGCCGTCCACGGCCTCGGCGATCCTCTTCTTGAAGCCGGCTGCCTTGAGCTCCTCCTCCGAGAAGCCAACTTCCTTGAGCTCTTTCGCAAGGAACCCGCCGATCTTGAGCTCCTTCACCAAGCAGCCCTCGGCCTTGAGCAGTGCCAGATTGTACCCTATGGCCTTGAGCTCTTCGACCGAGACGCCGCCCCTCAAGAGCTCCGTTGGCCGATAGCCGACAGCCTTGAGCTCAGCGGGAGACCAGCCCACCAAGAGCTCCTTGGCTGTGAACCCTTCAGCCTTCAGCTGCACAGCCGTGAACCCATGCTCTCTGAGCTCCTTGGGCGAGATTTTGGCGGCTTTCAGGTCAGCCGCGATGTATCCACACTCCTTGAGCTCCGGAATGGTGAATCCACCTGCCTTCAGGTCTCCTGCGGTGTACCCGACCGCCTTGAGCGTGCTGGCTTTGAACCCGACGCTCCGTAGGTCGGCCCCGCTGAATCCTGCGCCGAAGAGCTGCTCAGCCCCAAAGCCCGCCGCTTCAAGCTCCTTCACGGGGAAGCCCACCTCCTTGAGCTCCTTGCATTTGATACCGCTGTTCTTAAGCTCCTTGGGCATGAAGCCAGCCTCCTTGAGATCACGCAGAAAGAGGACGTCGAACTGGGCGGAGCCGTTGATTTCCTTGGCAGTGAAGCCCTCACGCTTGAGGTCCTCGAGCTTGAAACCTAACTTCCTCAGACGCTGTGCCGAAACACCGCTCTCCTTGAACTCGCAGGCTGTGAAGCCCACCTCCTTGAGCCGCTCGTCGGAGAAGCCAGCCTCTTGCAGTTGCTGCACCACGAAGTAGGCTGCCTTGAGCTGTGCTAGAGAGAAGCCCACCTCTTTCAGGTTGGTGGCGGTGAAGCCCGCTACTCGGAGCTCGAGTGCGGAGAAGTTGCAAGCCTTGAGCACGCCTGCGGTAAAGCCACCCTTCCCGAGCTCTTCCGCCGAAAAGCCCGCGGTCTTCAGCTGCTCGGCCGAATAGCCCGACTCCCGGAGGTCGCTAATGCTCTGGCCGTTGGTGACTTCGATGAGCCAAGCGTCGAAGCCCGCGGTCCGCAGGTCCTCTTCCGTGTAGCCAACGGCCCGGAGCGCCCTTGCCGTGTAGCTCCCCTTGAGCTCAGCAGCTTTGAATCCCGCCGCGCGCAGATCTTTGGCCGAGAAGCCTGCGTCGTAAAGAGCGGCTGCCGTGCGCTTCCCGTTCCGCATCTCTTGCACCAGCCGCTTGTCGAAGCCGGCCTTCTCCATCTCAAGGGAGTCGAACCCGCCGTCCATGAGCTCAAGGGCGCCATACTTTTCCGTCCGCAACCGGGCTGCAGTGTATCCAGCCGCCCTCAGCTCTGCAATAGAGGCACCCGACTCCTTCATCTTGGTGAGTGACGTACCCACGCCTTTCAGTTGAGCGATGGTGAAGCCCGCGGCTTGTAATTCCTCGACAGAGTAACCGCCGTTGTGCAGCTCATCCAGCGTGAAGCCGACCACAAGCATATTCGGCACGGCGTGCCCCGCCTCTCGCAACTCCCGCGCCAGGTACCCTGCCTCCCTCAGCAGCTCTAACGCGAAAGCACTCGTCGCCTCGGTGGCGTTGTAGCCTGCCAGCTTGACCTTCGATTGATTGTAGCCTCCGTCGCGCATCTCGACTGCTGTGTAGCCTGCAATGCGCATGTCTCCGAGCCTGTATTCCGCCTTGCGGCACTGCGACACCGTGAAGCCAACTTTGCGAAGCTGAGTGGCAGAAAACTCCGCCTCCTTCAGGTCCGTTGAAGAATACGTCGCCTCTCTCAGCTCCGCCAGCGTGTAGCGAGCGGCCTTGAGCTCGACGGCAGTGAAGGTGCCTTGACGCATCTCCGTCGCACTGTATCCAAAAGGCTTCAGCTGCTCCGCAGTGATAGCACCTTCTCGCATCTCCTTGAGTGAGTACCCCAGCTCTCTCACCGTCTTCACATCCACTCCGAGAGCCTCCTTGAGCTCAGCCACTGTGAAGCATCCTTCTCGAAGCTGCGCGAGCGAGATGTTGCCGCTGTGAAGCTCGCGGGCGCCAAAGCCGACGCCACGGAGTACCTCCACGCTCAAGAGACTGAGCACATGCGCACGTCGTGCATGGCCCTCGACGATCACGTGTTTCAGATGCTGCTCCCAAGCGCTTCTCGTGACTCGTTTGGTGACGAGCACGTCCTGGATGTACCGGACAATGCGCTCGCCCGCATGCCGACTGCTCTCATCGACCGTGGTCTGGCTCCGATTGACCCGCAATAACTCGGCCATCAGCATGATCTCATCGTGCCACGGGCCGCCAGGCAGCTTGAAGAACTCCATCGCACGTAGTGCCTTCAGCGCCACTTTGCCCCCTGCCCGGATCTGGTCGACGGGTAATGCGCACTTGGTCAAGTCCGAGATGAAAAGCTGCTTCAAGGAGATGAGAGCAATTGGGTTGGTGGCCATCGCGTTGATCAACGGCGCGCCGCTCGAGTCTTCTTCACTCCACTGGAGCCCGCTCTGAGCAAGGTTGAGGCGCCACAGACTCTTGTTTTCCTCGAGGGCATTAATCAGCGGAGAGATCTCGCCCTTATCAAGCTTGTACATACACGTCCACTCGCTGATCGCGCCCTTCTTGAGCGCGTCAAGGGGCAAGCCCCCACCGACGTTCCACAGCTGCCAGACCTTCATCGGGATGCTGATGCCCGCCGCATTGGACTGTTCTACCATCTCAAGCCACGTCTTGAGCGTCGCGAGAGTCGAGATCGTAATGGACTGAGGTAGCAGCTGGGCAAAGTCGAGCATTGCCAGGTCGGTGGGCCGAGCAGTTCCCTCATGAACGCGACCCATGACGCTCACGAGGATATACGACTGCAGCAGGCACTGCGGCAAGCTTTCGATGAAGATCTCGGCGATGACGCGAGTCGCCTTGTACGCCGGAATGAAGGTCTTGAGCCACTCGGGAAGAGGCAGCACTGCCAAAAGACCAAACGGCTCGAGGAACATCATCATGTCGAGCAGCAGCGACCCGAAAGGGAACCCACCCCATAGATAGGCCTTATAGATGGGACTATCCGCACCAAAGGTAGTCAGAAGGTAAGGGAGAACTCGAATGTAGATGACCGCGAATTGCGCCACAAGGAAGAAAAGAGACATATGCCCCCACGTAGTGTTGCCAGACTTGTAGAGCAGCATCAGTACTTGCACATCCGAGATGACGTCGGCAAAGTAGACTGACACTGTCACGAGGCCGTTCGCAGTGTTCGACAGCGCCTGCGCCAGCTCGCTCTTCACAGCGGCCTTCTTCTTGGCCGACGATTCACTTTGATCACCACTTCCAGCGTTGACCATGACCTTCTCCAGTTCAGCGCGTCGTCCTTTCAGAGCCTCGAGCTGAGCCTCAAGCTCCATGGTGACCTTGACGCGCAACTTGATCTCAAGCTCTTCGACCCTGTTGGCCACCTTGTACAACTGCATCTTCAATTCCTGCGCGCTCAGCACCGAATGATCCTCTTCGGCGCTCTCATCCAGCGCCTGGTAGCTCCCGCGCATTCGTCGGCGCTCAAACCAGTCCATCATGTCCTTCCAGTAGAGAGCGACTAAGCCCAGTGCGAACGCCACACCTAAGTCAACTGCCAGATATGCTTCTGGCTCGGCCAGAGCAAAGGTATTGAATTCAATCTTGGCTTCCTGTGACCATGTTGGCTGTGAAGGCGGAGGAGGAGGCGCAACGAGACTGGGGTCGGCGAAGTGGGCGCGGAGCTGCTTCGCACTCCAGTTGAAGATCATGCTGGACGGGATCGACAGCATGATAAGGAGAGGCAGGTACGTGTCGAGGAACTCCATGGCAAATACTCCAACCTCCCGCGCCGAAGGTAGGGCATCAAAGCACGACCCTTTCTTGTCCACAGTGTCTGAAGTCGAGCCCATCTCCAGATCGCCTTCCCTTTTCTTCTTGCGCGGGCTTGTGCTGCGCCCCACGATCTGTGCCTGCTTCTGAGGCGGTGAACCATCGCCAGCAGGCAGTGGAGACCCACCAGGCCGGTGGGAAGATGAGCCATCCAACAAGGCCGATCGAGCCGACATGAAAGGCGCTGCCAAGTTAGCGGGGAGCTGCGCAAGCACTGCCATGAGGTCCTGATCGATCTTGAGTTGCCGCATTGTGAATGCGGCGACGCGGCGCAGCCGCATGGTTTCGCTCACCTTCTGCTCCTTGCTGGGTGCCTGACCTCGTTTCTTGATTTCGTACCACAAGCCCATCGTCTCTTTGAGCTTCGCCGTATCCTCTGTGGCTTTCTCGCAGGCACGCATCATCAGCCGGAACTCAAATGGGTCGATCTCACCATCGCCATCCTCATCGGCATCCGCCATCATTTGGTCGATGACCTTAGCCTCCAGAGGCTTGCCGTAGAGCTGTCGCATGGCAAACTCAAGCTCCTTGCGTGAGATCTTGCCGCTCCCGTCTCCGTCGAGCTCTTTGAATTTCTTATCGAGTGTCTCTCTCGACGTTTTCGGGCTCGACGGTGCGCTCGACTGTGGTGTGGCTGTCAAACTCCTGGTCTGGTTCTTGCTGCTTATGTCCAACTGGCCACCTCTTGTCCACCTGGCAGAGGCGGCGGCCATGCCCGCCCGCCTCCGCTCGCGACACACGACCTCGCACTACGATTCTTTTTGGAACCATTTTTGTGCATGTTTCAGAAGTTTCAGATTGTGTGAAAGTACTGTACATGTACTTTCTGAACTGTCAGAATAAACGAAGACGCTCACGTTTTGTCTTGAATCTTTAGATCACAGAAACGATCGTTTGCGTGCATGCAACCGAGAAGGTCAAATGTCGTCCAGCTTCACGCCCTTGTTAACCATGCAGGACGAGCTCGAGGCGTGGCTAGTGGCCTGCCCGCTCGATGCCAAGCAGCTCAACTACAGTGTGACCAAAGCCGGAAACGGCAACTTGCGCATCCAGATTGGTGGCATCTGGGAGTACATGAAGCAGCCGCCGCTGGGTGTCCTCGGCAGTTCACCAGTTCCATCCCCGCGGGGACCGCTGTCGCCCTCGTGGGCTCCACCGGGTATGCTCCCGACTGCACCATTCTCAGCTGCCGCGCTGCCGCTCTCCAAAGACCCGGCCCACATTCGGCGCGCTATGAAGAAGGCGGCACTCCGCGACCACGCTGCTTCGGCCATTTCACCGAGGCTCGCGGGCATTGCTGACGATCATTCGGCGGACAGCGAAGAGGACGACGGCGACGAATCGTGGTCGGTCAAGGCCGAGTCGGGCAACAGCCATGAGATGTGAGACGCCGAGTCGCGCCATGTGACGCTGGTCGACCTGACGCTAGTAGACAGGTGCATCCTGCTTTCCTGCATGCTTTCCATGGCGCAGACGCGTGGGGCTGGATGCAAGGCTGGATGCCGAGTTGGCGGACGTTCGAGGCTAAACTATGTGCACAAGCGCGCTGCCAATGCGCGCTGCTCTGCCTCGCTGCCTGAAGCTTCCCGCGGACGGAGATACATGTATCATTAACATGTATCATGCATGCGTATTCGAACGAATGCATGATCTGCCCTTGTGACGTTTGCAGCTGTACAGCTGAGGAGAGTCCACGGACAGATGCTGATGGATTCAGATGAATGATTGATTGTGTCGTCCTTGAACGCGGCTCAGTGCTGTAACTCGGAACGGGAGCAGAAGAGCTCCTTAGGTCAAGTGATGCGATCCCCTACTGTAGCTCGTGACCCCCCCCTGATCGCTCGGTCCGGTCACTTACCATAAATGGTAGACCCGCACCCCGAGACATCCGCCTGTGTGAGACGGCCTCTGTGCGGCTACGAGAATGCGGTGCGTTCGTCGTGGCACCGACAGCTTTCCGCAGCCGCTCTACGGAGAGGAGACTCCGCCTACGCCGATCACCGCCGACGAAAAGTATGCAAAGCGTGCAGGCCACGAATTGCACGCGATTCCATCGATGTGCGACAGTGGAACGATGGATCCGACGAGTGCTGACACGCGCACGATGGCGTTGCTGCTCGGTGCCGGCTTTTTGACGCGCTTTTATGGCCTGAACTGGCCACCGCAGGTGGTCTTTGACGAGGTCCATTTCGGCAAATTTATTAGTGGCTACATCACGGGCCGGTACTTTTTCGACATCCACCCACCCCTCGGCAAGCTGCTCATTGCGGCGGTCGCCTGGTGGTCGGGGTACGACGGCACACAGCCCTTTGAGACGATTGGCGAGCACTACCACCCGCATGTCGACATCTTCATGCTGCGTGCGCTGCCGGCAACCTTCGGAGCCGCGCTGCCGCCGCTCATGTACGCCCTGGCGCGGGAGCTCGGCTGCTCGCGCACCGCTGCGACGCTTGTGGGCGGCCTGGTGCTGCTCGACGGTGCGATGCTCGTCGAGTCGCGTCTCCTGCTCACCGATAGCTCCCTCTTCTTTTGGGATTCTCTGCAGCTCCTGACAGCCCTCCGAGCTTCAGCGGCACCGCGCGGCACCGCAGCGTTTCACGCGCAGCTCGCGCTGACGGGACTTGCAATCGGCGCGGCAGTGTCGACGAAATGGACCGCGCTTGCCAACATGGGCGTCGTTGGCCTCGATTCGATCCACTCCCTTCTCAAGACCATGCATGCATCCGTCCACCGGCTGCAAGGGCAGCCACAGCAGCCACAGCCGTCACAGCCGCCACAGCCGCCACAGCCGCCACAGCCGCCACAGCCGCCACAGCCGCCACAGCAGCGGCACGAGCTCCCACATTCACAGCAACAACATTCACAGCAATGGCACGATTGGTCGCCGCCCTCGTCGCCGCCGCTGACGTCGCCGCCTCAGCAGCGGGTGGCAACCAACGGCCCTATGGCAACCAACGACCCCAATATGGCAACCAACGACCCAAATATGGCAGCCAACGACCTCGAGGCCCACAACCCGGAGGCTATCAGAGGGCGGCGCAGCCCGGAGCTCGTCCGCGACGGTAGTAGTTTGGTGGCAGTTGCCTGGGCGAACGGGCGTGGCGGCGGCTGCTCGCGCGTGCCTGCGGTGCTGCACCGACGCGTGCTACAAGCGACCCCTCCGCGCCTGGGTGCTCTGATGGTAGCGCTGCAGCCAGTAGCATCCGAGTTTGGTGCTCGCTTTGTGTGGCTGTTGCTGCTGCCCTCGGCGGTCTACCTCACTTGCATGGCGTTACACATTAAGCTGCTACCGTACGTGGGCCGCGGCGATAACTTCCACGATCGGCACTTTCGCTGCCGGCTGCTCCTTCTGCCCCGCGCCGGTGCCGGCGCCGCCGCCGAGACGCAGAGTCTACTCGCAGTGCCGCCGCCTGGGTGCGTCGCCGTAGGCTGCGACGCGTGTGCCGAAGTGACGCCTCTCAGCCTATGGCAGGCGATTATCTCTCTGAACAAACTCATGTTCACGGCGAATGCGAACATCAAGAGATCGCACGCCTTTGGCTCAGGCTGGAGGATGTGGCCACTGGCCTCCAAACCTGTGTTTTATTGGACGCTCAACACGCCGCACTTTTCGAGGCTCCGCTGGTGCCGCATCTACATGGCCGCCAACCCACTTGTCTGGTACGTGGGGCTCTTCCTGATGACCTCTGATGACCTCTGATGACCTCTGATGACCTCTGATGACCTCTGATGACCTCTGATCGCCTCCCTCATCAGGTACGTGGGGCTCGCGGGGATCGTGCTGCTGGCGCTCGTGCTCGCTTTCCTTGGAGCTCGCGGCCTCCTCCGCTCCGCCTATAGATGGGTACGCTGGAAGGACTCACGATCACGAGACAGGGCGCTCTCTGTCCTCCCACTGGCAGCGGCTGCGGCCAGCCATGCCGGTGCTCAGCACGGCGCTATCACGGGACCACGTCTGAGGAGAATCTCGGAGGAGAGTGACGAAACACATCTGAGGAGAATCTCGGAGGAGAAAGACGGAGGCCATCCGGAGCTCGGCCAGCGAGGATCTATCGAGGCTACTGTGGTGACGGCACCCTCATTGGCCTCGCCGTCGTGGCCGGCGTCAACGGCTCCAACGGCTCCAACGGCTCCAACGGCTCCAACGGCTCCTAGTCCTCTTGAAGTGCAGCTGCGCCACGGCTGGTTGCTGTTGGCCGGCCACGCCCTCGCGTGGCTGCCCTTTGCCGCCGTCGACCGCGTCGCCTTTCTGTACCATTACATCCCCGCTCTGCTCTTCTCTCTACTGGCCGCCGGTCTCGTCTTCGATGTGCTCACGCAGCGAGCAGCCGCCTTCGCCCTTCCGCGAGGCTTCACGGGGCGCGACCTCGCCGCTGCGCTGCTCCTCACACTTGCCCTCGCCAGCTTTCTTTATTTTATGCCCCTCTACCTTGGCTGGCCAATCGAACCGGGCGATGGCGTCCACCGCATGCGTCGTCTAGATGTGTGGAGCGAGTCGTAGCGCTTCAAAGCAGGTTGTCTCGCGATAGGCCTACTGGACTTCCACACGAATTTCACCTGTTGACGAAACTCCAAATGCCTAATTCGTCGAGGACGCGACTTCCGAAATCCGATTTCGTTCAAAAGATTTCGTCGATCGTGTGCACTCCTTGATCAGAATGATGCTCTTTGCTCCACTGCTCGTCATCGCGATGACTTTGCCGAGGACAGTCTACCTCTGCTACCCAGGCGGCATCATTTCTCCCGCGCCGCCCGCGCCCGCAAAGGCGATGAGCAAGGCTGTGCTCGAGGTCTTTGGCTGTGCTGAGCCGCAGTCCGTGCGCATCCAGCGCGACCTCACCGATCGATGGCGCTCACAGTACGAGCAGCAGCGATACAGCTTCGCGTCAACAACCGTGTACCATCGCCGTGCGCCAGCCGCAAAAATGAATCAAGTTCCCAGCCGCACGCGCGAAAGCGGGGATTACATCCTCGACGGCGTTCTCGAGTGCATCCTCGGGGCAACATCGGAGGATGCTATCCAGGTGAGCTTGTCCAGGCCGCATTCGCGTGGCGCGGACGTCTGATTTCGTACGCAGTACTAAATACCTACCTCGTTTGCCTCCCATTCCAGACGTGCGTCCTGGCGGCCGACGAAGTTCTGGATGACTTGGAGCTCGAGGAGGTTGAGAGCCCGCTGTCAGCGCTCGTAAAGCTGCAGTGCCGCCTTCAATGCAAGCACGACGTGTTGGCGGCGCTGAATGCTCAGCTCGTCGAACGGCAAAACGTGATTTTCTTTGGACCGGCGATGGCGCGCCGGCTGGCTCAGGCTCAGGCTCGCCTTGTGCAGCGCGCTCGGTCGCTCGGGGCGGAAGGCGAGAGCTACATTCTCCGCACCTACGTGCGTACATTTGCGACAATCCAGACGGAAATCTTGAGAAGGCGAGCAGCGTTTGCACGTGCAACGAAGATAGGAGACTCTGTTTGAATTTGGTTTGAATACTTGTGTGTGCATGGTGTTCTTGGGTGCTCGGCTGGCGCGTCAGCAGTCAAGATCAGGGGGCACGATGTCCGGACCGGACCATGGACTATCGAGTATCGTGCATGGTGCAGGCGGACAGGATGAGTCATCAAATCGGCGCGTGCGCCAGGTCGCCCTCGCACAGCCGCGTGCGCACGTCGCCCTCCGCGTCCGACGGCAGCAGACGGCCGATGAGCACGCCTCCAGGCCTCGTGCACCCTCGCTTCCTTGTCTGAGGTCGCCAACATGTCGCCAAGGGGAGAGGTTCCATGCAATCAAAACAGCCCCGCAGGGCTACCGGTAATCACAGTCCACACCTCGAGACCTCGACACATCCTCACGTTCACGTTCACGGTAGTTTCCTCGAACTGTCTATACACACCGGTGATGCTCGTGTCGTTTAGGGCGCGGGTGTCGGGCAAGCATGAGCTTATCGCGCAGCAGCGCGCCGCCGTCAGGATGTCAGATGCATTCTGCTACGGTCTTCCTGGAGCAATTGCACCCCTTGGCCAGTGGGATCCAGCGAAATTACTTGAGGACAGACCCGAATCGGAGGTGTTCCGTTGGCGAGAGTCTGAACTGCAGCACGGACGCATTGCGATGATGGCGTCTGTCGGATTTCTGGTGAAGGAAATCTTCCATCCGCTCGGCGAAAATCTCCCGGTGATGGAACAGATCCGACATCTACCGGATATGCTTCTGTTCGCCATACCGACGGTCGTTGGCTTCGCTGAGACGGCGAGAAGCCAGAGGTGGACTGGCAACGAGGTGATTCGGAACGTGATCCCGCGGACCCGAGAACAGTACCTGGGCTACGTGCCGGGTGAGATTGGGTACTACCCGGGCGATCTCGCGTTCGACCCACTCCGATTGGCTCCCGAGGACTTAACGGAGTTCCGTGACATGCAGGAGAAGGAACTGGCGCACTGCCGATTGGCGATGCTCGCTGCCGCAGGCTTTGTGGCGCAGGAAGCGGTCACGGGCGTGACATGGAGTGTATGGTTCTGACATGGCAGCTGGATAGTGCTCGAGTGTAGAGTTATCGACGGTACTTTGGTCAGTACGTTTCAAGTTATTACGTCGACGTCCTGTCGCCCCGTCTCGCGTCCGCGCAACCGTGAACGGGAACTGCGCCCAAAAAGGCGCGCCTCCGTCGGCTCGCGGGACGCGGCGGCTCTCGGTCACGTCTCGCTCTCGACGAGGCGAAAGGGCGCCGCGCGACCGCGCCGTCCGCCGAGCGCGCGCTGCACACGCAGCGGTGTGGTCCCACGCAGCATCGTTTTCATGGTGCCGTTCTACGATGCGCCCCTTAGAGCTCAGTTGCCACTTCATGAGTGCCCGCCGCGGCCAGAGTGCTGGGCCAATCAGCAACCTCTGAGCTGCCCATAGTCCGTCTGTCAGGCCGTCTCTCAACTCTTCTTAACGACCGTGCCGATGATGCCACCTCGCTTCCCTGGCGCACTCATAGCGGCGGCCACCCGCTGTCGCTCACGCTCCAGAAAGTTGTTTGGGTCGGCAGCGGCAGCAGCACTCATAGCGGCGGCCACCCGCTGTCGCTCACGCTCCAGAAAGTTGTCTGGGTCGGCAGCGGCAGCAGCGGGCATCGTGGCGGGCGTGTGCGCTGCCGACGGTTCCGAGGCTGCGTTGGGCGCCATATTGAGCGCCACCATCTGGGCATCCTCCTTGGGCACCGCCATGGGCGCCGTATTGGGCACCGCCTTGGGCTCCTGTGCCTTTATCTTCTTCGCAGCGGAGCTCAGCCGAGCGGGTGAGCCAAGCCGCGGAGAGATGTACGCAGCCATCGCTTTCCCTCGATTCAGCATCTTGCCAACGGTAGAAGGGGATGCGTCTGCCGATGCTGGCGTGGCCGCCGCAGCCGCAGCCGCCGCAGCCAGTGTCGCGTTCGGGCTGGCCGCCTCCGGCTGGTACGCGAGTGGGGTGCGACCGGCGTAGGGGGACTTGCTGCCGGGCGTGAGGTGCGGCGAGCCGAGTGGCATCGCCAGGATCTGCGCGGCGTAGTCGTAGTGTTGTGATTCGAGGTGCGGCTCGGCTTTGGTGGGCGACGGTACGCGCACTTTTCGGTTGGTCGCGATCTCGTTGGGTGGCGACAAATTGGGGTAGAATGGGATGGCCGCCTTGATCTGCAGATGAAGACCACCGAGAACACCCTCCTCCAAGTCTGCATCCCGCGCGGCCTCGCGCGCGCGTTGGGCCTTGCGATACTCGTTGACACGCTGCGCCGCCTCGTGCCGAGCTTGTCGAAATGCTTTCTCGACCATCGCCTGCGCCAAGGCCATACGAGCTATCATCTCGCGCTGTGCTTCGAGATCTGCTTCCTGCTGCTGCTGAAGCATCAGCAGCTGCGCGGGCGTCATTGTGCCTTGTGCGGCTCGCATCGAATTGCGATGTTGGACTTCCATCGCCTTTGCTTGCGCCGTCGCGGCCGCTGTCTTGGCACGCGCCTCGTTGCGCTCACGTTCCCTGTCTTTCATGGGATTGGCCTTCGTGTCCCAAGCCGCTCTTTGGCTCGTGGCTTGAGAGCCGAAGAAGCCGCCGATGAAGGCGCTGATGCCGCCGAAAAAGCCGCTGAAGCAAGGGCAGAAGGCGCCGCCACCAGCGCTCTTCAGCTTCGGCGCCTCGCTTTCCCTCAACTGCTTCTTGCGCTCCTTATCGAGCAACTCTTTGCTGTTCGGCTTCAAGCTGGGCGGGTCGTGGAGCGGAAAGTACCCGTTTATTCTTGGCCAGCACGCGATGATGCCGCAGCATGCAAGCAAGATGCTGAGGGCTGCGATGGCGATGAGCGGCACCATGCCAGGATGCTCATCGAGGAACGACTTCACCGGAGTGCGGTCATACAGTGCGTCAGCACGCGCCAATATCTCGCTCGCCGCACCGGCCACAGGGATCTTCTCGGTGAGTGAATCCCGCGCCTCATCCAAATCCAAGTTTTCAGCAGTGGCCTTTGCATTGGCTGCCACCTCGGCTGCTGCTGCCGCCGCCGCCTTGGCTGCTGCCGACGCCTTCTCGGCAGCCGCCTTGGCCGAATCCATGGCGTCGGAAGCGGTCACGACCCACAGCGGTGGCGGCAGCGACGGTGGCGGCGACGGTGACTCCAACGGCGGTGGCGGTGGCGGCGGCGGCGGTGGCGGTGGTGGCGAGAGTGGCAACGGCGAGGGTGGAGGCGGTGGCGGCGGTGG
>Ga0210240_101783_pt1 | contig 14987 bp, 13 predicted proteins | sample ChrtobMetP5a_4mM_FD_155463 | JGI IMG/M metagenome (GOLD analysis project Ga0210240, IMG submission 155463) | Chrysochromulina tobin associated microbial communities from unialgal haptophyte culture, Seattle, Washington, United States - P5a_4mM | ecosystem: Host-associated > Algae > Haptophytes >...
CCTTCACCTCACGGAGCCACACTGTGACGATCGAGCGCTGTAGACTAGCATGAAAAGCGCCTCAGTGTGGCGGAAAAGCGCCACAGTGAGGCGGAAAAGCGCCACACTGTGGCGGAAAAGCGCCTCAGTGAGGCGGAAAAGCGCCTCAGAGTGACGGAAAAAGCGCCTCAATGGGGCGGTTTCGCCTCACAGAGGCGGTTTTGCGTCACAGTGTGGCGGTTTTGCGTCACACTGTGAGGAGTTTCCGCCTCACTGCACATCACAGTGTGGCGTGTAGTGTGGCACTCTGACTTGGTCTGTCACTCTGGGTTGGTACCTCCGACCTTCCTAGGTCGTGGAAAGCACAACGTCCGACGGTGTTGGATTTGCATGCGCCGTAAACTCGTGCAGTGTGGCACTATGGGTTGGTCTGTCACAGACTTGGGAGCTCCGAATGTGAATTCACATACAAGTATAGTACACGTATTCACGGCCTGGACTTCGTTGGCTTGGCACAGGCACGACCTTTTCAACTGTGAGTTGGTGCGGGGACACGCACCGGCTCACAGCCGTTTCACACCGTCTGTCGTGTTAACGTTCACACAGAGCCTGGGCTTGGCGAAGTGGATGAAAATGGCGCGGTTCCGCAACTGCGCACCGCCAGAGCCGTCGGACGCGGCCACGCTGGATGCGTACCTGCCCGCAAGCGCGGACGGTGCGGCGAGCAGCAGCCGGTGGTCTTTCTCGCTCCTGCCCGCGGCGAGCGCGGCTGGCATCAGCACCGCGGCCGGCCGCGTGCTGCGAGGGTGGAAGCGGCTGTGCGACGAGCTGCTGCCCGAGTTGCGCGCACGTGGGCACCTGTACAATCTGCTCTACCGCCACAAGACCAACTGCTCGCTCGTGCTCACGCACGCGGGCACGGTCGTCGGCGGCACGACCTTTCGCATGATCCTCGACCGGACCGACGGCCGGAGCGGCGGCGGATGCGTCGTGCTCGACGTGCTCACGCTGGCGGTGGACCAGAGGCGCGGTGTGTGCGGCCACGGCCACGGCACGCGCCTCGTCAACGGCCTGAAGGCACTCCTCGCCGCGCGCGCCGCTTCCATGCGGGCGACCTCGGCGGTGCTGCTCGCGCAGGCCGACCTGGGCGAGCAGGTGATGAGCGCGCGGATGGGCACTGATGGGCACTGATGAGCACTGATGGGCGCCGATTGCCACTGATGACCACTGTTGGAATCGGTGTGCGTCTGAGTGCCTCTGGGTGCGTCTGAGGGGCTTGACGCTGGATGCCTGACGCTGCAGGCGCTCAACTTTTGGGCACGGCAGCAGCTGAGCGAGGGCGATCTGGCGGCTCAGCTGGTGCAAGATCTGCATGCGTGGCATGCGGCCTCGCACATTGTGTACGAGTTCACGGTGCCGATGGCGGTGCAGTTGCCTCGGGACGGGCGCTGGCGCTGTGACGAGCGGCCGAGTGTGAGGGCCCAAGAGCTCTATGAGGACGTTGATGAGGATGTGGATGAGGATGTGGATGAGGCGGCGGCGCTGGCGAAGAAGGCGACATGCGCAGCCGAGGGTCCAACTGGAGGAGGTTCCAAATTAGGCAAGGAGGTTCCGTCATTTGGCATGCAACGGGCGCACGAGGAGGGCGCCGTGGTGAGCACCTGCATGCAGCGGGCGCTCGAGGAGGGTGATGACGAGCTGCGCCGTTGCCAGATCTGTTCCCGCTGGCGCCCTCTGCGATCCTTTCGCACGCCCGGCGAGGGTGGCGAGGGCGGCGAGGGTGGCGGCGGTGGCGAGGGCGGCGGCGGTGGCGAGGGCGGCGAGACCTGTGGGGAATGCTCTGCGGCATTGGCCGTCCTCCGGCTCGAGGGAAGCTCTGCTGCCTGTGGGGAATCCTTTGCTGTGGGGAGGCTCGAGGGAAGCTCTTCTGCCTGTGGGGAATCCTTTGCTGTGGGGAGGCTCGAGGGAAGCGCTGCCGCCTGTGGGGAATCCTTTGCTGTGGGGAGGCTCGAGGGAAGCTCTGCCAAGCCCACTGCCGCCAAGCCCACTGCGCCCGATGCACCGTTGCAGAAGGCGCTCGCGACGGCGCCGTTGCCGTTGGGTGCGAAGAAGCGCCGCGCCTCAGAACCTCGGCCCGATGAGGTCGTCATCAGGAAGGAGGTCATCAAGAAGGAGGTCATCAAGAAGGAGGTCATTGAGTTGGACACTCATCAAGAAGGAGAGGTCATCAAGATGGAGGTCTTCATTCAGGATAAGGAGGAGGGGGAGGAGGGGGAGGAGGGGGGGCTCGGTGCGGCGTTGCGAGCTCACCTGACGACAGCGGCAGCCCCGCGAGCACGGACCAACGGCAGGCAGGCCGCACCAGCACCAGCAGGGGCAACCCTGCATGCACGTGCCCAATGCGGCGCTCAACCGTCGGAGGAGCAGCCGCAGCCGAAGGTTCATTCACAGCCGAAGGGTCATTCACAGCCGAAGGGTCATCCGCACTCCGCAGTACATTCACATTCACATTCACAGCCAAAGGGTCATCCGCATTCTGCAGCCGCAGTCCCAGCCGCGCCCGGTACGGCGCCCGTGACAGCGCCCGTGACGGTGCCCGGGACCGTGCCCGTGACGGCGCCTCGCTCGACAGCGGCTCCACCGGCTGCGCCTGCAGCTGTGAGCGTCGCCGTCCCGGGCGCCGTCCCGGGCGCTGTCCCGGCCGCCGTCGCGGGCGCTGTCCCGGCCGCCGTCGCGGGCGCCGTCGCACGCTTTGGCGGCGCATTCCCAAGCCGTTTTGGCGGCAAGTTCCCAAGCCGTTCGAATGCGGCCGCCCTTCCCTCCAACCTGCCGCCCCCGCTGTACGTGCCGCTGCCGCCGCCGCCACCGCCGGCGTCGCAGGCGCACGCCCCGCCGCTGTCGGCGGCGACTCCCACAGCGCCGACGGTCGAGCCGGCGGCGGGGCCGTCGGTCTCGTCAGTCTCGTCAGTCTCGTCAATCTCGTCAATCTCGATCCCTCGTAAGGCGCTCAAACGCGCTGCATCGGGCTCTACCTCCGCCGCTGCCGCTGCCGCCGCTGCCGCCGCTGCCGCCGCTGCCGCTGCTGCCGCCGCTGCCGCCTCCACTGAACTCGTAACCGCCGCCGCCCGCGGCACCTCCCGCGACGCCCACGACGGCGCCGCGCCCAGCGCCCACGACGGCGCCGCGCCAAGCGCCCACGACGGCGCCGCGCCAAGCGACCCCGCGACGGCGGCGGCGCTCCGCCTGTGGGGAATCTTGCTCGCCGAGATGGTCGGCGTGTACCACGACCCGATGGTGGCCGCTGCCCACCTCGAGCTGCGGCGCGAGCGGGCGGTCAGAAGAGACGAGGCCGCGAGCGTCGGCGGTACGGGCAGACAGTACGGGCAGGGCGGAGCGACGATGCGCTCGGCACAGCGCTCGGCGTCCTATGCCGATCGATCGGGCGCTGTGCCGGGCGCCGAGCTCGCGGGAGATCGCGTTGAGCTCGAGGGAGATCGCGTTGTGCTCCCCAAGCGCGCCCCAAGTGCTCAACACGACGCCCATCGTGCCCAACACGACGCCTCTGCCCACGAGGACGCGGCATGGGCCATGTTTGAACGGGCACGCGAGGGGGGCAGTGGGGGCAGTGGGGGCATTCACAGTCACATTCACAGCAGAGGGGGCTTCACAGCGGAGGCTGGCCCTGGGGGGGCGGCGGGGGCGGCGGGGGCGGCGGGGGCGGACCGGCGGATGCCCAAGCTTGTGGGCAAGGGACGCAGGGTGGCCTCGCTGCTGGCGCCCGCCGGCCAGCCCTTCCACAGCTACAGGGCGACGAATGCCGTTACACGCCCCTCGGGCCACGTGCCTGGCTGGCAGCGCGCCGAGATGGCGGCTCTGGAGGACGCGTGGGTGTCGCCCGCCGCGGCAGCGAGGGAGAGGGCGGCGAGGGAAGAAGAAGAGTTGAGACAGGTGCGCGTCGAGCAGCTCGTACGGCGCCGGCAAGCCGCCGTCGCGAGCGCCAACGGCCACGGCGCCGTCGTGAGCGCCAACGGCCATGGCGCCGTCGCGAGCGCCAACGGCCACGGCGCCGTCGCGAGCGCCAACGGCCACGGCGCCGTCGCGAGCGCCAGAGCGCCGATTGCGGAGGATGATATCTCGGATGATATCTCGAGGTTGCTCGACGGTCGTTTCCTTTCTGGGGATAAGCCGAGCTCCTCCGCCTCCGCCTCCGCCTCTGCCGCCGCCGCCGCCTCCTCCGCCACCGCCGCCGCCCGAGCAGCCGCCCCGCGGCCGGCGCCACCTTCGGCCTTGGCGCCACCTTCGGCCTTGGCGCCACCTTCGGCCGCGCTCTTGCTCACTCTCCAAAAGGAGCGTGAGGCCCGTGCGCATGCCTTGGTGCGCCGATTGCATGCGGCCGCCGCGGCGGACATCGTCACGCCGATGAGCCACGCGAGGGAGCGTCTGCTGCCCGAGCTGGGCGCCGCGGTGCTCGAGCCTTCGATGACGAAACCCTTATTACGGGCGGGCGTGCTCGGGGCTGTTCGGCGCATCCTGCAAACGACCGGCGACACGCGGCTGACGAAGCCCGAGCTGTGCGAGCGGTTACGCCTTTCCATCTTTGGGGTGCTGCGCAATCTCGCGCCCGAGGTGCACTCGCATCATCTCGAGCAATCTCGCGGGCTGGGCAAGCTGCTCATGCTCATCGCCACCTCGCCCTCGGAGCGGCGTCCCATCCGCGAGGCAGGCCGGGCGGTGCTCCTCCAGATCACATCTCCGACGGAGATCACAGGAGATCGCCCCATCCGCGAGGCAGGCCGGGCGGTGCCCCTCCAGATCACATCTCCGACGGAGATCACATCTCCGACGGTGAGGCCGACGGCTGCGCTCGTGAGCGCGATGCGAGCTTCCGTGCCGGCCCAGCAATCCCGCCCCCATGCCCGCCTCTCGCACGAGCCCCCCCCCACGGCCACGCAGCCCCCGCCCGCCAAAAAGGTTCGCCTGCTCGTCCCGCCCAGAACGAGTGATCACCACAACGCGACGAAGAGAGAGATCTAGCTGGTGATGTGTGAAAGAAATAACAACAACTCCCCGCGCCGCCCCCGGGGTGGACCGTCACGTCCCCTGAGGGTTTGGATCTGCCCATCTTGGCAATGCTGGACGACGTCGACGACGCCGCGGTAACGCCGCGGAGTGTTAACACCGAGCCAATTCCGCCACGCACCCGGGACCGCAGTGTTTATAAGGCGGTCTTTTGATTCACGATTGTACAGTGTTTACGACTGTCGACAGAGACAGAGTACGGGTACAATTGTACAGGAATGTCGAACTAAGGGTGCTCAGGATCGGCGTTCACAGCGGTCTCGTCCGTCCCGTCGGCGCTCCCGCACACCCTTTGCGAATGACCGTCGGCGCCAGAATGGCCGTCTACGGTGGCATCACCAGTAGGAGTGGCAACGCCGCCGGTGGCAATGCTGCCAGCTGCAGCACCACCACCAGTGAAGGCAGCACAGCGACATGTGGTGCCAGCAGCACGATGAGCATCAGCGGCAGCGCCATGGCCGTGGCCGCCACCACCACCTTTGGCAGCGACCGAAGTAGTACAACCAACACCGCCACCACCGCCACCACCGGCAGCGCCCGCGACTTTCTCGTCCACCTCGCGTGCGCCTCGACAGCGTGTTGCCTCGCAGACGCGTTCTGCCTGCCGCTCGACCTTCTGAAGGTGCGCATGCAGCTGCAGAACGAGATGCTCCCGCCGACGGAGCCGCGGCTCGGCGTGGTCGCCATGGCGCTGCAGATCAGCCGGAGCGAAGGCCTGGGCGCCTTTTACGCCGGCTGGCCCGCGGCTATGCTGCGCCAGGCGACATACGGTGGGCTTGTGTTCGCCATGTACACGCGCGTGCGTGACGTGATCAACCAGTGGGGCAACCCGCACGCGACCTCGGCGGACGCTCCGCTCTGGACGCGCGTGGCCGCGGGAGTGGCCGCCGGCGGGGCGGCCAGCGCGCTCGCGAACCCAACCGACGTCGTCAAGGTGCGCATGCAAGCGGACGGTCGGTTACGTCAACTGCTCGGCACGGCGCCGCGATACGAGGGAGCGCTGCATGCATTCCGCGCCATCGGCGCTGCTGAGGGCCTTGGCAGCTTCTGGAGGGGCGCGATGCCCAACATGGCGCGTGCCGCCGTCGTGGGCGGCGTCGGTGTCTCCGCGTACGACCACACGAAACAGGTGTAGTGCCATCATCGAGTGACCCCTGATTGCATGCTGAGTGACCCATGATTGCATGCTGAGTGACCCATGATTGCATGCTGAGTGACCCCTGATTGCATGCTGAGTGACCCATGATTGCATGCTGAGTGACCCTTGATTGCATGCTTAGTGACCCTTGATGGCCTCTGGCTGCATGCTGAGTGCCTGCTTAAAGTGCCTCCCCTCCCCCCCTCATGCCCTCCCCCCCCCTCCCCCCCCCTCCCCCCCAGGTGGTGCAGCGAGCGTTGGGTGAGACGGACTCACTGCGAGCGCGCTTTGCGGCGGCGATGATCGGCGGTGTGATGACTTCGCTGGCGGGCACGCCTTTTGACGTCGCCAAGACACGTATGATGAACGAGCACATTACCGCTCATCACGACCTCATCATGGCGCGTCCTGCCCTCACGCCCGTCACGGCGCCCACGTACCCAAACATGCTTCGTTGTATGTTGAGCATCGTGCGCATCGAGGGACCGTTGGCGCTGTGGAAGGGGCTGCTGCCGGTGTACGTGCGCAACGCGCCCTTCACCATGGCGAGCTACCTTCTCATGGAAAGCCTCACGCTCACCTTCCTTGGGGTAGGAGTGTAAAAGTTTATCTTTGATGCTTGGTTCACACGACTCTCTTCCAGCAAAAACCCGGAACACGTCGACGCGGCGTCGGTCGATGTACCGTGGCCATTTCCTGTCCAAGCCAGCCGCCGCGCTCGCGACGCGTGTCACGGCGCATCATGCGCCGCTGCGCACGCGTGTCACCGCGGCGTCATCGTCGCTGACCGCCGTGCGCCGCGCGACGCGTGCGCTCTCGTCCACCGCGCAGCCGCCGCCGCCGGACGATGCGAAGGCAAAGGATGGAGCAGGCGCAGCGAGCGAGGGTGCCGCCGCGGAGCCTGGGGCGGAGGGCGCGGCAGCGGCGGACTACACCAAAGAGCTCGAAGCGCGCATCGCCGAGCTCCAGCAGCAGCTCGAGGGTAAGCACGACCAGGTGCTGCGCTCTCTCGCGGAGGCGGAGAATGCGCGGCGGCGCGCCAAAATCGACGTGGAGGAGGCGCACAAGTTCGCGGTGGGCAGGTTCGCCAAGGAGCTCATCGGGGTGGCCGACACCCTCAAGCTCGCGCAGGACGCTGTGCCCGCCGAGCTGCGCGCCAGCGACGAGCATCCGCAGCTGAAGGCGCTCTACGAGGGCGTCGTGATGACGGAGACTGTGCTGCAGACTGCCTTCTCAAAGCACGGGCTGAAGAAGATCTGGCCGATGGACGAGAAGTTCGACCCCAAATTCCACGACGCCCTCTTTGAGATGCCCAGTCCCGACAAGGCGCCCGGCACCGTCGCCCACGTGGCGAGTGCCGGCTACGTGCTTCACGAGCGCTGCATCCGGCCAGCGGCCGTAGGCATCGTCTCGAAACCCTAAGCGACGAACCCCGGAGCGACGAACCCCGGAGCTCCGCCTCGCGGCGGTAGTCCACCCAGCGCCACGGGCCGTTGGAGCGCTGCGGTGTGGCCGGTCACATGGACCCTTTCCAGCGTCGTGCCGGGCGGCGTGTTACGGTCTCGGAGTGACCCGGTCTGACACTGACCGGCTCGTGTGTTTCTTAAAACAGTATACTAGCCCCGCGGGCCGTGTTCCGCGCGTGAACGTGTGCCGCAGCGCCGCCCAGGCGGGTCGTAGGGGACTAGGGGTGCAACGCCAACGGCTATAATGTGGCATGGCCTCTATGCTCAATACTGCTGCACCGAGCACTATAATTATGCTTCAACGCAAGTTGCTCCAGCGGCTCGCGCGGGGCGGGCGCGGGGCTCGGGCGGCCGCGCCCGGTGGGTCGCGCGATGATGGAGCGGCGTGGCGCGCGTGCAGTGGGGAGTGGCCGGACCGGCACACCACAGCCGGTGTGGGGTCAGTGCGGAGTGCGCCTCTGGCCCGCACTCCAATGTGATCATCGCGATGAGCCAAAACGATCGAAGTTGCAATAAGGGGAACACCAGACACGCAGGTCTCACAGCCTCACATGATCACACACACGGGCACCAAGTCGCCCGCGGACCGGCGCGACAGCACATGAGAGCGGAGGTCATCACATGTGCTCACCCCAGCGCCCCTGCTCTTGTGCGCGGTGGCGATACGCGGCCCACGCCGCACTCGCCAGCCGCTCCCCCACGCCCCCCGCCGCCACCACCGCGCCTGGCGAGGACATCGTAGTCTCTACCCCCCAAATATGGGCACGTGACTTACTTGCCCATCGACTTCTTGTAGGTCAGCTCGGGGATGGCGGCGGTGATGCCGGCAAAGGCCATGCCGAGCGACACGAGCACGAAGGAGCCCACACGGGCGGGCCCCTTCTCCACGTCGTCGAGCGCCGCATCGAGCACGGGCTGGGGCGGGATCGGGATGGGCCACACCGGGTTGCCCGTGAGTGACTCGTGGATCCCCATGCCCGTGATGCCCATCATCGCGGCGCGGCCGTTGTTGCGCTCGGCGTTGAGCTTGAACTCCTTGCCGGCGAAGCCGGGCACGTCGGGGTAGCGAGCCCAGAAGAAAGGGATCACGTCGCCGGGAGCCTTATCGGGCCGCTGAGCCAAGACCGAGTTGTCGAACAGCGCGACGATGAGCACAATCTGCGCCCACGCGAGGTTGGGGAGCGCCGCCCACGAGGCAATGGTGCCGCCCGGCATGTCCGAGAACTTGATGTCCTCGGCGAACGACAGGTAGCCCGGCCAGCGGACGCCGCCGGTGGTCAGAATCACGTGCAGCGTCGCCGCCATGGCGATGCGGCCGTGCTTGATCTCCATCTCCTGCCACCGGCGGTACTTGTCGGGCATCTTGGTCATCAGGCCGAGCGGGTCGTACACGCCGAGCGGGCGCGTCGTGCCAACGTCACCCGGCGTGATCGCCGACATGGCGACCGACGGCGCGACGCGGCTGGCAGCGAGAGCGGGGGCGTTGAACGCCATCGGAGCCATCATCATCATCGAGGCAGCCATTTGTGACCTGCGGAGCACGCACAAGGCTCGGAGGGTGAGCGACGTGGGCGCAGGCTGCCCGATCCACCAGGCAGCCGCGCGGCCAGAGGCAGCAGCCGCATGCGCATCGCAGAGATTCTCGATGGCCGAGCCGTCCGGAGCCCGCACTCCTCGAGCCGACAGCGCTGCCGCCGCTGTGCGGCAGTGCGAGTCGCCAGGAGCCGCGCCGTACGCAGCCGCGGCTGGCGTCAGACGCGAGGCGCGTGGCGTCCACAGGCACGCGCGACGGCGCGGGCCGAGGCGAAGGTGGGCAGCGATCGCACAGAGAGAATAGCTCTATCTGCGTTGGATCTGCGCAAATTGTTGCGAACGAACTTTTCGACTTCACAGACCATCGAAACCGGGCGCAAAGGGTCGGCTCAACCTGCCCCCTAAGAATCGAATTCGCGGCCACGCTCGTTCAGCAGGCCTATCACCTCCCTTTCCACCATCCTCTCGCCAAATGTCTCTCGCTTGCGCTTCGGGTCGAAGACGCGGCGCAGAACCCCTTCCGCAAACTGGCGAGGCTGGTGCGCGGTGATGCGGCGCGCGGCCAGGCCGCGCGCCATCGCCATCCGCGGCGGCGGCGGCACCTCGGTCGAAATCCCTCGCTGCAGGTAGCGGGGGCTCGGCCTCCGCCCGGGCTCCGTGGAGAGCGCGCCGTCGTGGGCGCCGGCGCCGTCGTGGGCGACCGGCTGAAGGACGCGGTCCGTGCGCGTCGTGTCGAGCGGCTCGGCGCCGGGCGGCGCAGGTGCCCACGACGGCGCAGGTTTCGGCAGCTCGCCGCGCGCGAGCGCGGCGCGCTGTCGGAGATCATCAATCTCCGCCGCCGAGAATGCGTGCCCATTCCGCACCTGCGCGCAAGAACAGCGCAATCATGCGGTCATCAGAGAGGCAATCCGAGGCACTCCGAGGCAGTCCGAGGCAGCTCCGCATGGTACGCAGACCTTTTCGGCGGTCTCGGCGGGGACGGAGTCGATGAGCCTCAGGTAGCCCTCGAGGAGATCTGTAGGGAGATATGGGGAGATATGGGGAGATATGGGGAGATCAAGGGAGATCAGATGGGATCAAGGGAGATCGCACCTGGGCGCACGAGGAGCTCGAAGGGGTCCTTGCCTGCCTGCTTGAGGGCTGTAACCGCTCCTTTGACCTCTATTTGACCTCGAGGTCCAGATTGGCCTTCCACTGCGCGATCTGGCGCTTGCACTGGGCCTGCCGGGTCCACACTTTGAGCATCTTGCCGTGCTCGAGCTTTGCGATCTCGTCCACATTCTGGTAGGGAGAACAAAGGAGATCAAGGGAGATGCTCGAGCTTTGCGATCTCATCCACATTCTGGTAGAGCGCCTCGTCCTTGATCGTCAGGCTCATCAAGGGCAGTCAAGGGCCATCAAGGGAGATCGCACCTGGCAGAGCGCCTCCACCTTAATCTCCACCTTCTGATTGCGCCGCTTGACATAGAAGCGATCGCGTAGCTTTTGGTTCCAGTAGCCCGGGATGGCATGGTCGAGGTGGGCGACGGCCAGCAGCGCGCGCTCGCCGTACGGTCGCCAGAGGGACTCGGACTCATCGAGTGCCTTGAACTGCTCGACACTGAGCACCTGCCAAATATGGAGATATGGCATCAGGCCGCATTTGGGTTGGGGCGACGCGCGCCGTGGTGAGCGCGCGCACCTTGCCGTCGCAGACTGCCTCGAAGGCCGCCATGCCGCGCAGCAGCAGCAGGTTGACTTCACTCAGCGCGTGCCCATGTGCGAGTACCTATGGCATACGGGCGTGGGCATCAGAGAGGCCCTCAGAGGGCTCATCAGAGAGGCCATCAGTGCTGATGATGGAGGCCATCAGCGCTCATCAGAGAGGCACTCAGAGCTGATGATGGAGGCCATCAGCGCTCATCAGAGAGGCACTCAGAGCTGATGATGGAGGCCATCAGCGCTCATCAGAGAGGCCATTAGAGCTGATGATGGACGCCATCAGCGCTCATCAGCGGGCACCTTCTCGACCTCGACCTCGAGCACACACTGGAGAGCGCAGAAAAGGAGCTGGATCCGCTCGTCCTCATCGGCCATCGAGCCGAGCATCTGGCGCACGAGATCGGCGGCCTCGCGGTTCGTTAATTGGTCCGCGGCCGCTCCGAGATCGAATCTGGGCGAGCTCGGGCGAGATCGCTCCTCGTCGTGAGCTCGCGCCTCGCCCGCGTCGTCCTCGGCGCTCGGGACGGCGCGCGACCAGCGCACGCGCGAGGAGGCGCTCGGGACGGCGCCCGCACGGAGCGCGTCTGCCGGCGCCGTGTCGAGCGCCACCCGCATCCCGAGCCGCTCGCTCCCCGGTGGGCGCCGTGTTGAGCGCCGCGTCCTCTCGGGCTTGAGGCGGGAGGCGCCCGTGAGGAAGGTGACACGTGGCGCGGGTGCGACGCCCTCCTGCCATCAAGGCTCATCAAGGCTCATCAAGGTCAATCAAGGCTCATCAAGGCTCATCAAGGCTCATCAAGGCTCATCAAGGCTCATCAAGGCTCATCAAGGCTCATCAAGGCTCATCAAGGGCAATCAAGGGCCATCAAGGTGACACGTGGCGCGGGTGCGACGCCCTCCTGCCGCGCCCCAAGCTCTTGATTGTCAGGCTCATCAAGGTCAATCAAGGGCAATCAAGGGCTCATCAAGGGCAATCAAGGGAGATCGCACCTGCCGCGCCCCAAGCTCCTCACGCAATGCGAGCGCCCATTGCCTGCGGCGTTGCTCGGCCTCGGACTCGGCGAGGCGACGGACCCAATGAGGGAGTTGGGGTCGGTCGTCGGACACCACGTGCGCAGGGCGCACCTGGGCGGAAGGGGGGGGGCGTGGGCGCCGTGGTGAGCACTTGCATGCGCGGGGGGGACTGCGGGCGCGGGGCGCCGTGGTGAGCACCTCGATCGCGTTCGGCGCGGCGTGGTAGTACAGCGACACTTGGGAAGGCACCTGTGGGGAAGGGAAAGGGGGGGGATGGGTCGCGCTCTGGTGAGCACTTGCATGCAAGGCGACGTCGAGGGGCACTTGTCAAGCGCCGTCGTGGGCACTATTCAGCGCGCCGTCGAGGGCACTCTCTGTAGCGCGCCGTCGTGGGCGCACCTCGGAAGGCACCAGCCCGTCCTTGAGCTTCTGCAGCCACACCGGCGTCTCCTCCCCCGCCGCCCCTCCGCCCCACCAGTCGGCCGAGCGCGTCAACGGCTGCTCGGCACGGCGCGCCCCGCCCATGGGCGTCGTCGTGGGCGTCATCGGGCTGCACAGCCCACTCGCAGCGAGCGCGCTCGGGTGTGGAAAGAGCGACTCGCGCATCGCGCCGAGCTGGGCGCTCTCCTCCCTCTCCGCCTCCCTCTGCGCCGCCGCCTCCCTCTGCGCCATCGAAGGCGGACGAGGCCACGCGGGTGGCTCCTCGCCGCCGCCGCGCAACCCCCACGCCGCCCAACGGTCGCCTACCGGTAAGGCGGGCGCCGTCGTGGGCGCCGTCGTGGGTGGCGCCGTCGTGGGCGCCGTCGTGGGCGCGCCCTCGATCGAATCGTACCGCAACGGCGCGGGCTCGGTGCCCACGACGGCGCCCACCCGCCCACCGCCCGCCGCCTGCGCCGCCGCCGCCGGGGTGGCGCTGTCGTGGGCGCCGTCGTCGTCGATGGCCGACGTAGCCGAGTAAAAGGACGCTTGCTCGGCGAGTGTGGCCCGGTGGAAGAGCAGCGCCGCGGCGCCGTCGTGGGCGTCCATCGCAGAGGACGACGGTGCGTACGGGGGCGGCTGCGCGCCGTGCTGAGCACTTGCATGCGAGGCGGGGGGCGGGGCGGGGGCGGCGTCTGGAAGGACACGTGCCATGTACCTGTGGGAGAGGGAGGTCGACGCGCCGTGATGAGCACTTGCATGCAAGGCAAGGCAAGGGAGATCAAGGGAGCTCAAAGGAGATCGATGGAGATCGATGGAGATCGATGGAGATCGATGGAGATCACGGGAGATCACGTACTGCTCGAGCGCCTTTTGCTCCTCCGGGCCCCAACTGAACTGAGCCTGGGCAAGGCCACGGAGGAGGCGCTGCGGATGCTCCCACGCGAACCTGCGGGAGGGAGCAGCGCTGTGATGAGCACTTGCATGCAAGGCAAGGCCACGGAGGAGGGTTGGGGATGCTCCCACGCGAACCGAATCGAGGCGGGCGGGGGCGCCATCTCGGGCGCCGTCTCGGGCGCCGTCTCGGGCGCCGTCTGGTACGCGCCCGAGTCGACTTCGTCGTCGTCGGTCGCTGTGTTGGGGCGGGCGGTGGGCGCGACACTGGCGGCCGTGCACTGGGCGGTGGGCGCGACACTGGCGGCCGCCACGTGCGCGTTGCGATCCGTCAGACTCGACTGCTGCGCGCCGTGAGGAGCGAATGCATGCGCGCCGTGATGAGCGCATGCATGCGCTGGCTCCACCGTGATGACGGCCTGATGAGGCGTGATGAGAGCGCCACCCGCCGCGGGGATCATCTTAATGAGGGCGCCATCCGCCGAGGGGAGCGACGTGGGCGGCGGCATCGACTGCCGCGCCGCGCGCGCTGCGATCCGTGCAAGCCGGCGCTGCTTGGCGACTTGGACGCCGGAAGAGGGGGGCTGGGCTAGGGGGTTGGCGGCCACCCGCACGAGCGCCGCCTCGAGCGCCGCCTGCCTCGCCTCCTCCGCCGACGCCCACCGAGCGGCGCCATTCACGTGTGACGAAATCGCGTGTGACGAGCAAGGGCGTGCCGAGGCAGGGCGTGACGAGGCAGGCCGCGAGCGCGCGGAGGTGGGGCGCGATGGGCGCAGCGAGGCGTGCGCGCGGCCAAGACTCTGGCGCTCAGCCTGGCGCAGATTCTCGCTGCTGCTCTGCAGAAAGCGCTCGTCCCACACGGGAGGGACGGCGGCGATGGCGGCGGCGGCCGTCGGAGGCGTCGCGTCGTCGGGCACCATCTCGGCTCTCGTCGCCGAGTCCTCGCCGGGCACGGCGCTCACGGAGCGGCAGGCGTCGGGGGCGGACTGCGGGCGTGGTCCACGGCGCCACGTCGCGCCGCCCGGCTGCGGTCCGCCGATTGCGGACACGACCTCCTCCCAATCCTTCGCCTTCCGTCCCACCTCGCCGCCCGCGAGGCGCTTGGAGAGCATCGAGGCCGCGAGCGCAGCCCTGCGACCCGCGTCATCGAGCAGAGGGCGCGCATGCGCCGACTGCGGCCGCACCGGCTCGTGCGCCTCTCGCTTGGGCGGCGGCCGCCGATGCCGCAGCTCCTCGGGCAGCAACGCGTTGAAGTTCGCCCGATCTATCGCTTTCAAGGCGGGCCACACCGGATCGGCGGTGAGACCGATCGGCTTCTCCGGCAGGTGATGAGGCCACGTGCGGAGCTCGCCGTTGGGCTTCACGATCAGGCGCAGGTCCATCCTGGACGGTCGAAGTGAGAGGATGCCGTCCGTGCCGACCGCCTTCGCTCCGGGGGGGTTGTGAGCCCGGCGAACAGCCGAAAAAAGGTCAGCTCAACCCTGCCCATCCTCATTCGTGTATATGTTTAGAGTGCTACCGCCGGCTTCCCCACCCCCGTTTGTCGTTTGTCGTTTCGGTGGTGAGGTTCTCTTACTTTAGTCACTTTAGTTCTCTAGTCTCAGTCGTGTACAGGACATGTACATGTACATACACTGTCTCCTTACTATACCACATGTGACGATGGTCCGGTCCACCTGCCGTGCTCGGCCCGGGGCCGGGCGGAACTCCGAGCCGGGGCTGCAGTCGTTGCAATCGGCGTCGGAAGCCCAGTTGCACGTCTCGGCGCA
>Ga0210240_101784_pt1 | contig 14980 bp, 9 predicted proteins | sample ChrtobMetP5a_4mM_FD_155463 | JGI IMG/M metagenome (GOLD analysis project Ga0210240, IMG submission 155463) | Chrysochromulina tobin associated microbial communities from unialgal haptophyte culture, Seattle, Washington, United States - P5a_4mM | ecosystem: Host-associated > Algae > Haptophytes >...
TCTCGCGCGGGTCGCCGGTGCCGAGCACGTACTGCTTCGTGAGGCACAGTCGAGCCATCTTGAACTCGCCTGACACGTTGAACGTGCCCACGGTGTCGAAGCCGTTGCCGACGGCCGTGCCGCTGACTCCATCCGGCTGCAGCACGATCTCGTGCGCCGTGTCTCGTGGCTGCAGCCCGACCTCCTCCTCCTCCGCGATGAGAAGACCCGCGCGAAGCGAGATGTGCGCATGCCACGCGAGGACCGTCAGCCGCACAAGGCGGGCCCTCACCTCTGTAGGAAGGCGCAGGTGTGCTTGGCGCGTGGAGTCTTCCGATGGCTTAAGCCCCGTGTCGAGCCCTGCGCTCACTTCCAGCCACGCCACGCCGTTGTCCGAGACTTCGACGCGCAGCGTCTCCACAAGCTGATCGGCCACGTGTGGCCACGTTCCCGAGTCGCCACGTGTCGTGACGACGATGCCGATGAGGCGCACCACATTGCCTGCATCGATGACCATCCATTCGCCGACGCAGTTCTGGCCGGCGCTCCAACCCTGCGGTGAGTCGAGCATCGAGCGGGCATGGCCTTGACCTATTGCATCGCCTTCCCAGACCGAGGAGTACTGCCGCGCCTCCTCTGGCGGGTTGAGGACGCGCTCGATGCTTGGCAACTGACTCGGCTGATGGCCGCCCGTGAGCTGAAGCACGACCTCGTGCGCCGCGAACCGTGCGTCGGGCATCGGCTGATCCGCACCGCTCTTGTCGTCGAGGACACGCCACGGATCGGCCGCGCTATTCCGTCCTTCGAGCACCCACCGGATGGGGTCGCGCTCCGGGCAGTCGTTGGCCGTCACCAGCATGTACTTGCCGAGCACGGCCGCCCCCTTGGCCAAGCGGCATTCGAGCGCCTCCCTGTGAAAATCGAGCCACTTGGTCGTCGGGGTGCCGTCGAGCGCCTTCGCAGGTTCCTCGCCGGGTGGGTTGCGTCCGCCCGGGTTGGTCGCGTCCGTGAGGGGCAGCGACGTGCCGTGCACATCGAAGACGACGAGCTGCGCAATCTGCAGACAGTTGCAGCACGGGTCGCGCATCTGCGTCGTGCGGAATCGTATGAATTCGACAGCATTCCATTCTGTGGAAATCGTGCGAGTTCCACTGAGCATGCAGGCCAGGTGCTGTGCGGGGAGGGCATGGCACGTGCCATACTGCCAGTACACCCCCACCTAGCCGAGAGTCGAGCGGCACACGAAGCACATGAGATCAGGGAAGCGATGGGCGAGTGGCAGGCAGGTTCGAGTCGCAGTGTGAGCCTACGTAGTTGCCGGAAGGCGTGGAACCGACAGGCACGCCGAGTGGCTGGGTCATCGCGATCTTGTCCTCAGCAAGCTTGAGCACGCCTATCGCACGCATGTCGAGTTGTCGCCACCTCTGGGGCTCATTCTCACGGGGCATCGCCTTGGCGCGCGCCGCTCCCAAGAAGAGATCCCCGTACTTGGCAGACCGCTTGCTGATCCTGTATCCCGAGTACGCGAGCAAGAGGACGACAGTGATCACTATGGGGGCTGCGATCCATGCCGCATTCGCAATCACCTCTGCCGTGAAAAAAGGCCTGGAGGGTGGCGGCGGCGGAGGCGCTGCAGGAGGCACTGGTGGCAGTGAAGGCGGTGAAGGCGGTGAAGGCGGAGAGGGTGGTGCCGATGGAGGCGAGGGGGGAGATGGAGGAGAGGGGGGTGGGGGTGGCGGCGATGGAGGCGGCGGATAGTGAGTGTGGGGAGTGTGTGTATGAGGACTGTGATAATGCGGGCTGTGCCCGTGGGGGCTGTGCCCGTGCCCGCCGCCGGTGCCCTGCAACCGGCGACCAGTTGAGGGAGTGGGCGTGTGGCCGTCTTCGGCACCCGCCACCACTCCGAAGAGCGCCAGCGTGACTGCGATCGCCACCATCATTCGAGCTCGCGCCGCATGTATCCGACACCCTTGGGCGGAAGTTTGAAAAGCCAACGGCGTCGCATTCCATTCACATGAAGCTCATCATAGTCTCTGCACAGTACAATGTACCGGTACACCGCGGTTTCGGTCGTCGCGCAGTCGTGCGGGTGTGCTGGTGGGTTCGAAGGTTGTGAGTCTGACTTTTTACCGGTACGCAGGCGTCGAGCTTCGTAGGACGCCAAGGCAAGCGCCCGCGGAGTGGCCGTCAGCGGCCCCGACGACATGGCGCACAGCCTAGACGCCCATATGTGGCTAGTGTACGTCGTTGGCTGGTACGCATCATCGTGCGCCATCATCTTCACCAACAAGTTCTTGCTCACGGATCGTGAGTTCAAGTTCCCATTCACCTTGGCCGCGATCACCAACGCAGTTGTTTTCTTGATCAGCTGGCTGTCGACACGACCGTCATGCTGGCGGCCCGAGCCGCTGCCCTGGCACACAACGCTGTACGTCGTTGCTCCGATCGGGCTGCTTACTGCGCTTGACATTGGCGTCTCCAACTGGGCGCTTGTGCATCTGTCGGTGGCGCTGCACACAATCGTGCGCGGCACAGTGCCCGCCTTCGTCCTGGGCTTTTCTCTGCTGCTGAGGCTGCAGGAGCCCTCGTGGCTGATCGTGGGCTCCATTTTCACCGTGTGCGTCGGCATCGGCTTCGCCGCGTACGGCGACGTCGACTGCGACGCCCTCGGGCTAGGTCTTGCGTTGCTCTCCTGCGTCTTCTCTGGCCTGCGCTGGGCGATGACGCAGGTGCTGGTCAAAGCGAGGCCGATCGATGCGCCGAACCTCCCGGATGCGCTCGGTTGGCGCCAACGCTCCCCTGTCGCCTCCATCTACCACGTGACGCCCGCATGTGCGATTTGCTCGGCCTCAGCCGCGTGGGTGCTCGAGAGCCACGCGCTGCTCGAGAGCGGCGACAAGGTGCTCGCTTTCGCCCGTGGCGAGCTGCTCGTGTACAATGCATGCATCGGCGCGCTCGTCTTCGGGCTCCTCTTCTGTGAGTTCGGCCTCGTGCGACTCACCTCCTCCCTCTCCCTCTCGGTCCTCGGCGTCGCTAAGGAACTCGTGACCATCGTCGCGGCGGCGTACACACGAGGCGACTCGATCACACCGACCAACCTGTCTGGCTTCCTCCTTTGCGCCGCTGGCATACTCGCGTACCAGACGTCCACCCGCACCGCCGACAAGGCGCACAGCCTCGCCGACGGCGACGGTGGAGGTGGTGGCGGCGATGGCGACGGCGACGGCGGAGGCGATGGGACGACCTACATGCCGCCATCTCCGTGTGCTGTGGGGAGTACCAAAAGTGGGGGTGGACACGGCGGGCACGGAGAGCGCCGTGGGCTGCGCTCTCAGCATGCGCACGAGTTGGGCTGCTTACCGTCGAGCGCCGTGCTGAGCGCCGTGCTAAGCGACGCGAGTAGAAGGGGCAGCCACGGCGGCGAGGGCGCCGACAGCGAGAATCACTCCCTGCTGCCTTGATACCTGAGAGATAAAGAGACAGGTTTGCTTCTGAAATGCGCGCAACTCCCCTACACGGAGCATCGTCAAACTCTCGGAGATCTGCGAGAGATTTATTGACATGCGCGTTGTCGGGTTGCTCTTCATCCTCGCGTCGGCCACACGCGCCGACGTTGAGAGCTCCTGGTGTACGCAGCGGCAGCAGCCGCTGCAGCCACTGCTGCAGCGTAGCACGTCCTTGTCGCGGCGGCACAGTCCAGCTGGCTCGGGTGGCTCGGTCGTACTGGCCGCCAGAAAGCTGTGCACGACTCCTGGGCTGCTGGCGGCGGCTGGTGGTCACAACACGTCGCTGATGCAGCGCCACATCCGGGGCTTCGTCTTTGGCGGCATGGACGGCATCCTGACGACTTTTGCCCTCCTCGCAGCCGCTGAAGGCTCGCAGCACTCGTCGTCTTCGCTCACGCTCGTAATCGGACTGTCGACCGTGCTCGCGGACGCCCTGTCGATGGCGGCGGGCGAGTACCTGTCAGCCAAGGCCGAGGATGACATCTCCGGTGCCAGCGCAGACGAGCCGCCGCCGCTCGAGAAAGCGATTGCGATGTTCGTCGCGTTCACCAGCTTCGGCTGCATGCCTCTCATGGCGTACATCGTCTCAGCATTGATCGCGCATCACTCGGGGATCGCGGCGGACCCTCGCGCCTCGTTCTTGCTTTCGACGGGCATCTCGGGACTCTCGCTCTTCGCGCTTGGCGCCATCAAGAGCCGCTTCGGTGACACAGGGGATTGGCTCAAGTCTGGCCTCGAGGTGACCGGCGTGGGCGGGTGCGCGGCGACGGTGGCATTCTTCACCGCGAAATTGATCGACCAGCACTTGGGATGAACTGATGAGAAGAGACATTACAGGGCGCCCCGGTCACATACACATTCTCACGACATACGGTTGCGGTATCGCACCGCAACCGCAGGAGCAGCGCGCGGGCGCGGGGGCCGCTAAAACCGCTAAACGGGACGGCGCTTCGGTTAGAGACGCGCTCTAACGCACGTTGGTCTGAGCGAGGGAAGTCTATTTCAATGATCGCGCCCGGTCACCCGTCCTAATTGAATGAGATCAGGTTCCATTAGTACAACTTTCTGTCTGTCTCTGAGAGTCAATGGGCGGTGTCAGGGGCAATATTGTGCCACACCGGGTGCGCACCACCACGATAGGTGGGCCCCTGCGGAAGGCCAAACAGACCCACCAAACCGGGACGCATGATGACATCGCCACTTGCGGCGTCGACCACCGACCCGCATTTGCCACAGCAATGTCCCGGCTTCATGATCCAAGCAAACGTCTGCTGCGCGTCTCGCCATTCATGCTCGCCACCTTGCATGCAGCCCCCCGCGAGCAGCCGGTCCAGCTCAGCCTGCCAGGCAGCGAGAATCACGGTGGCTCTCGGGAGCGCCACTATCGGCTGGATACGCCATTGCACCACGCCCTGTGCGTCCTGGCATGTAAAGCATTTCTCACATGAGCGCCCAGTCCCTCGTGCGCCGTCGTACTCCACCCAACTGTGCTCTTCGCCATCAGCCAAGCAGGCACTGCCTTCTCCCCGGAGATCGACCTCGGTAATGCGCTGCAGCATTTCGAGCGCCGTAGCTTCCGCGTGGTCCTCTTCTTCTCCCTCTCGACCTTCAGGCATCGGCTCCTTGGTCTCGATGCCGCCCTGCCTGCCCCAAGACCGTGCTGCTCACCGTGCTGTCGGAACATGAGAACAAAAAGGGTTCACAGTTAGCATAAACAGTGGGTTCAACAAAAGAGCGCGAGATTTTGAACTTAGGGAAGGGTTTCAACACTCAGGTAGTCACCCTATCGCGTGATGCGCGAGATTTTGACCTTGCTGGGGGAGGGAAGCAACTTAGTTTCCCCATCGAGAGCGGGTAATAATAAAAGGTTAAAACGTCGGGTCGTCGCTTCGGTCCGTTCTCGCTTGCCATGTGCTCGCTGGCGCCTGGCCGGCGCAGTAACTTCGAGGAGTAAGTCACAAATCAGCGCAAGAAACTAACCCCGCAAATCGTGACGCGCCACCCGAGACCCGTGTGGCGCGCAGACCGCAGTCCCAAAACGGGAGATCGGAGAACGGGTCCGAGCTCCGACATCGCCGAACTGCGCGTCTATGTCGGTCGTGTTCCGCCTGTCCGGCCGCGAACCAGGAGCCAGGAGCCAGGTGCGTCCCACTCCCCCAGACCTCCAGCCTCCCCACACCCCTGGACCAGGCTGGAGCCCCTGACCCTTTTGAGCCTCCAGCCACGCCTCTGGTCCCTGGTGCTGGTCCCGCCTGGACGCTGGAGCCTGGGCGATCCCAGCTACACAACCCAGGACCAACGCGTATAGTACAGTTACTTCGCGAGCACGAGATGCACTCGCGGATGCCAGTCGTATATCCATATATCCTGCCGCACCTCTATCCGTTGCGCACACTCTCTCACACAGCCTCTCACCTTCGATTCTCTGGCTCCGTGTGTTCTCCGGGGGGACGTTCAACGTCCCCCCACACCTTTTGCATGCCCTCCACGTAGCGTCACGCATCTCGTGCCTCTCCCCTTGCGTGTGCACTCAGCCACGCGTCGCCCCACTGCGGACCATCAGCCCTCTCGACCACTTGCCACTACAGATCTCGCCGAGCTTCAGATCTCATCTCGCCGAGCTTCAGATCTCATCTCGCCGAGCCTCAGATCTCATCTCGCCGAGCCTCAGATCTCGCCGAGCAACTCACGCTTGCGCTGCAGGAGGGCATCAAGCTTCGCCTCCGCCTCCTCGGCGCCCACGAGCACGTTGGCGACCACCTCGTGCGCGATCGTCTGCTGAGTCGTCTTCGCGGCAGAGTCATCAGCGGCGACGGCGGCACGCAGCCGTCCAAAGAGGGCGGCACGGTCGCCGGACGTGTCGAGGCTGCGCTTCTCGAGGGCATCTCGCAGCTCTGCGAGGGAGAAGCGGCTCATACCTCCCTTGTCGAGCGACAAGAGGTCGAGGTCGACTTGCACGACGCCCGCCGCCACGTCGCCCAGGTTGACCTCGGAATCGCCGAGATCGGTCGTCTTCGTGGCGACGAAGTTCTCTTTGAAATCGACGACATCGTACCGGGTCGTCACACGGCGCTCCCAGCGCTGGTCGCGCACGATGATCGCCTGCTGCTCCGCAATCTGCCGATCGAGATCCTCGACAAGTCGCTTGAGCGCCGCCGCGCCGTCGCCTGCGCCCCGGCCGCGCATCTCGACACGCGAGCAGCTCTCGCCGAAGCGGAGCGATTGGATGGACTCGACGGCGTTCCGTGGCTCGAGGGAGGCGCACACGAGCACTGTGGTGCGCGCGCCGCCATTGAGGGCGTCCTTGAGGAGCAGCGTGAGCTTCGAGTCCGCAAAGGGCACGTGGCACGGCTTGCCCTGGGCACGCAGCTCGTCGCGGGAGATGAGCTTCTCGATGCACCGCTGGAGCGCGAAGAGCCCCACGTTGATGTTCAAGGACTCCTGGAGCCGCTGCCGGTGCTGATAGTACTCGGCCCACGTGATGCGGCTGATCTCCTCTCCGCCCGACGAGATCACGAGCGACCTGAAATCGTCCGCCGCACCCGATTTGGACAACTTCTCGGAGCCGCCGAGATCAGCGAGGAAGAGTCGCGAGATGCGCTCGACGCCGTCGCACGTCTGCGTCAGGGACAGGATGAAGAGGGCGTGTGCGCGGCTCGAGCGCTCGTTCATCGCGGTCGCCGCCTTACGCTTGCACGAGTCGCCCTGCGCGATGAGCCCAAGGGCGCCCTCCACCGAATCGATCGGCACGTCGGCGCGTCCGCTGAGCACCCACCGGTGCGCATGAAAGTGGTTGTCGGCGCCGCCGTCGGACGCGCCGATCTGGGCACCCTCGCGCAACAGGTCGGTCACCTCGTTGCCAAAGACCTCGACGTACGCCACGCTGACTGTCGCGTCGATGCCGAGGGTGCGTCGGTGCTCGACCGCACCGATGAGCTCCTCGCACACACGCGGCACGAGCCCGCGGCGCGAGGCCGCACGCCCGAGGCGCGGGTCGGCCGTGCCATCGCCGAACATCGTGTGCGTCTTGCCGGCTCCAGTCTGCCCGTACACGAGCACGCAGGCTGAGTGGCCGTTGAGGAAATCGGCGACGGCACCGCGCCCGCAGAGCTCGTAGACGCTCTCCTGGCTCTGCTGCACGTCGAAGACGCGCTCAAAGGCAAACGGGCGCAGGCCGCAGCCGGGCGCCATTGTGAGCACCTCCGCCCGCTCCTCCGAGACGGAGATGATCGCCGCGCGCGTGTCGCTACTGGTAGCATCGGGACCATCCGCGCTTGATTCGTCTCCTTTGCCCTTGGCGGCGCCGCCGCTGTTTCCGGCGACGCCCTCGGCCTCATTCTCCTTGCCGCCGGCCACGAGCGCGTACGGCGCGCGCTTCTCCCTCGCCTCCTTTGCAGCCGCCTCCTTGGACGCCGCTAGGGCTAGAGCGTCCTGGCGATGGCGCTCCTTCTCCGCCGCGCGCGCGGCCCGGGCAGCCTCGATGGTCGCAAGGCGAGACGCCTCACGAGCGGCCTCGCGCGCCGCCTTGGCACGGGCCTCCGCCTCGCCCAGCACGTGCTGCATATGCTCTTGCGTCGCCCGAAAGATCTCAGGCAGACGGCCGTTGAGCTTTCGGTTGTGGGACAGCATGCACGCGCGGTCGGCCGCCTCGCAAGAGTCAAAGACGACGAAGGCTTCGACCAAAGCGCGCGCGCTCGCACCCTCGGGGGGGCCGAGCAGGTACACGGGCCGGTGCGACGCGGGCGGGCGCGGCGTCTGGTCACCGGCCAGCTGTCCAAAGAAGGCGAGGATCTGCTCCTCGCTGGTGCCAGCCGGCATGGAGGTGAGCTGGACGATGCCAGTCATGCACACCTGTGGGGAGAGGGGAGGCTCGGCGCCGTGGTGAGCACTTGCATGCACAGGGCCCGGCCGGCATGGAGGTGAGCTGGACGATGCCAGTCATGCTCACCGGGGCCTCGGCAATGAAGGTGGAGTTCCAGAGGCTAGCCTGAGCCCCCGCCTCCATTGGCGCCTGCGCAGTTGACGCCTCGGAATCCCCACGATCGAACAGGGCAGCCTCGACACGGTTGGCCGGGGCCGCCGCCTGGGCCGCCACCGCCGCGCCCGCCACCACCTCATCCGCCTCGTTGTGCCCGCCCTGACGACGTCCTGGCGTCGCCCTGCCGAGGCCCATATGAGGCTTGCGGCGCGCGCGCTCGGCCATCCAGGGCGCTTCGGCCTCCATGATCCTGTTGTGAGCCTCGGCGGCGGCGGCTTGCTTCGCCTCGAGCGCGGCGAGGGCACTCTCCGAGGGACGTTCACCCACCGCCACCACGCAGTCCTCCATGACGCATGCCTCCCCGCTCGCCGCGCTGCCGGCCGTGCCGCCGCGCGCCTTGGCCTTGGCGGCGGCCTCCTGCTGCATGACGATGCGCATGGCCTTGGCCTGCGAGCAGCCGTGCTTGGCGCGCACCATCGACACGCGCTGGTGCAGCGGGATGACTACCACGTCGCCCTCGTTGTTCGCGTCAGTGCCACCCGCGGTCGCGACCGCCGGGCGGAAGCGCGCGCACACGCTCACGCTGAACGTCTCAGCGTCCTTCAGCTTCTTGGCCGCGGCGGCGGCCTCCCGTGCGCGCTCGAGCCGCCAGAGCGCCTCCGCCTCGTCGGTGGACCCCTCCTCAGCATCCAGTTCCGCCTCGAGCGGCGGAGTGGCGAGCGCGCCATCGGCGGGCAGCTCCTTGTGCTTCCACAGGTCGCGCTTGCGCCACAGCATCGCAAAGTGTGCCTTCCACCCGTTCGAGTTCGGGCACAGGCCCGCAGGCACGTAAAGCTTGCACTCGTCACGCAGCCGCTCGCACAGCCACTGCCAATAGGGCTCACCATCGCCCACGAGCAGCGCGTTCCTCCACGCCTTGCAGACGCAAGGCGCGGAGCCGCGCGCCGTCCAGTCCGCGTGCAGCAGCACGACGTTCAGCGTGTCCAGAAAGTTGGAAGATGTTGCGGGCGAGTCGGGAACGCGAGCGGGCGAGGCCATGAAAAGGTGTCCGCTTTGAAAGACGCGGCAGTTAGCCTCGGCGTTCATATTCGGAACAGTACCTTGTGTGTCGATTCAACTGACCCTTTCGCATATTTGCAGCGTTCATTCACAACACACCAACACGTTCACAACACACCAACAGAGGGAGACAGTTGGGGGAGTGCTTGAAAGACGCGGAAACTCGTCTTCCCACAGAACACGGGTTGCGAAGTGCTTGCAACGTGATTGGGGCACTTCCTCTTCACGAGGTTTCAAATTGTGTGGACACTTTGTCCACGCCATGTTTAGGGGCCAAACTCATATCCACGGAGTTTCGGCGCAGAGCCCGCTCCATTAGAATGTCGACCAATAAGGTTGGGTTCGCGCTGGCGGCCTCCGCCCTGCTGGTCGTGAACCGGTTGTGCGTCAATGCCACACATCTGCCATCCTTCGTGTGCCTAACACAGCTCGCGTCGACGGCGGTGTTTGTCCTCGTCCTCTCTGCGGCCTCTGTAGTGCGGACCCATCACATCAGCGCGAGCACAGCTATCAGCTATATGCCATGGGTCTTTGCCTTCGTGGCTACCATGTACAGCAGCATGATGGCGCTACAAACGACCAACGTGGACACCGTCATCGGCTTTCGATGCCTGTCGCCACTCTTCATCTCCATCTTGGAATGGGCCTTTATGGACCGTGAGCTGCCAAGCATGCGGTCGTGGGTCGCCATTATCGTCATGCTTTCGTCCGCCCTCTTGAATGCATACTTTGTGAACGCAGTCTCGGGGCTGAACAGCATGCATTCATATATTTGGGTGTCGGCGAACGTGCTGTGCGATGTCGTTTCATCGTTGATCGGCCGAGATCTGGTCGAGAACAACGTGAAGCTCCAAGTTTGGGACCATGTGCTCTATACCAACCTCCTCTCCCTACCTCCAATGCTCGCGGCAGGCCTGGCAGGTAGGGAGCATGTCGTCGCGCAGAGCATGCACTACGACCTGACGGCTGTTGGGCTCGTCGCACTGAGCTGCTTCCTCGCTGTGGGCGTCTCATACTTCTCTTGGCGGGCTCGGGAAGAGTTGAGCGCCTCCGCATTCTCCATGCTCTCGGCGGGCACCAAGATCGGTGCGACCGCGGCGAGTCGTGTGATATGGCATCAGGAGACGAGCATCGCTGGCTCTGTTTCGGTGGTCGTCTGCATCATCGCGTCCCTCTTCTTTGTCTCACCTCCACATCGCAGTCCGGAAAAGGGCACGGCCACCGACGAGAGCGCACCCATCACAAGACGCAGCTTCCTGATCCTCACGCGACGTGACCTATCGGTAGCCATGGTTGTATCCATCATCTCCTTGGGCCTCGCCACATTGACTGGCAAGAGCCAGCTGATGCCCGATCCCAATGCACAAAGACTCATGGCACCCGCAGCTGGCTTGGACGGCGCCCATGGTCACGATGCGTGGGCCACTGCACTAATTGACGAATTTCGAGCGCGCAAGCATGCGGCTATCCAGACGGGCGCCGCTTCGCGATTTCCCCTCGCTTCAGATACTCTCGAGGCGGCAGAGCTCATTGCGATGGCCGATACGATGCTCTCTGGCAAGCTCACCATGGGATCGCGCGTCGACCGCTTCGAAAGGCAGCTCGAAGAGTACTTGCACGTGCCGTGCGCCGTCATGGTCAATTCTGGTTCATCGGCCAACCTGATCGCAGTGGCTGGCGCGATAGAGCTCTCGGGCATGGGCAAGCTCGGGCGAGGAGTGGATGGCTTGCGCCGGGGCGATGAAGTGCTCGTACCTGCACTCGCATGGAGCACGACCCTGGCACCCCTCGTGCAGCTTGGCGCCCGACCAGTGCTGGTCGATGTGTTGCCCGACACCCTCAACATGGATGTGAGTGCTGCGGCAGCCAAGATTACGAGTGAGTTTGGCGCATTGTACCGAGCGCCCTTTGGAGCATGAGTACGGTACCTCCCCCCGCCACGTGGCCTCGTGCTCACCACAGGTGCGTCGCCTGTGAATGCGTGCTTTCTTGTGCAGGCAAGACGCGGGCCATCATGCTGGTGCACGCCTTGGGTAACAGCGTCGAGATGCAGGCGCTCATGAATCTGGCCGACAAGCATCGGTTAGTCGTCATCGAAGATGTACGTTCTTCTTTGCCATCATGCTGCACACAGCCATGTAGCATAGCCCTTCATTGGCTCTTCAGATGCAACTCATTACCCCTTCATTACCCCTTCATTAGCCCTTCATTGGCCCTTCAGGTGCAACTCAGTTGCTTACTGTAGCGCGTCCCCTCGCGCGTTACCCCTTGCAGACGTGCGAATCACTCGGCTCGCGCCATGGCGGCAAGCTACTCGGCACGCACGGCCACTTTGGCACGTACTCGTTCTACTACTCGCACCACATCACCTCTGTTGAGGGTGGGGCGGTTGTCTCAAGCATCCGAGACGATGGCACGGTGTGCCAGACGCTTCGGGCGCTGAGAGCTCACGGGTGGACGCGCGAGTTCAGCGCCGAGCGCAAGGCTGCCGTGCAGGCCGCGCACGCAGATGTGGACCCTCGCTTCCTCTTCGTCCACTGGGGATTCAACGTTCGCCCTATGGAGACGCAGGCAGCCATGGCGAGCATCCAGCTGAAGCGCCTCGAAGGACTCAACATGCATCGGCGTGACAACTTCCATCATATGCGGGATGCCTTGTCGTCGCATCGTCACATTGTGACGCTTCCAAAGGCGTCGCCTGGCTGTGATGCGGCCTGGTTTGGGCTCGTGCTGCTGCTTGCTGCCCCGTACGCTCACCAGCAGGCGGCCTTCTTCCAACACCTTGCAGCCCATGGCGTCGAGACGCGACCAGTGATCTCAGGGAACTTTGCGCGGCAGCCTGTCTGCAAGTCACCATCGGAGACGTGGTCAGCCGCGTGCGGCGTGGGCACAAGCACGTTCCCGGCTGCTGAGGCCATCCATACCCGCGGCTTATACATTGGTCTGCCCTCGGACAAAGAGCTCTCGAACGGCGAGATCAAGACGCTCAGAGATGCCATCGTGAGCTTCCCCTTCTCGGCAAGGCACACGACACTCGTCACTGGTTCCAACGGCCTTGTTGGTCGGGCTCTCCAGGCTGAGGTTGCCTTGTTGCCAGCGGAGAGGCGTGCCGCCTTTATCTTCTCCAACCGCTCGCATGCCGACCTCAGCAGTCTAGCGGCTACCACGGCTCTCCTCTCGAATGTCCAGCCGACCAGAATCATTCACCTCGCAGATGAGATCGCGACCATGGCGCAGATGAGCAAAGACCCGGCCAGGTACTTCAAGGCCAACAAGCTCATTACCGAAAACCTCCTCCATGCTGCCGCCTCGCTGACAAAGAGTGGTCTACTCGGTGGTCAGAAGCTGGGCGGGGACAAGAGAGAGCCCATGTTAAGAGTACTCTCTCTCCTTAGCACGGCCATGCTGCCACCAGGCGTGGGCCTTGCTACTGCAATCAACGAGACTGCGTTGATGCAGCTGGCGCCGCGAAACATGATGGCATTCGCATCATCGGTGGGACAGCACAGAGCCGCTGCGGACAGGCCCGAATTGCAGGGCTACTCTGGTTCCAAATGGCATCGGATGCTGCTGTCTAAGAAGCTGAGCGAGACGACGCCGGGGTTGCAGGCGGTGACCCTTGTCCCATCAAACGTGTTTGGGCCGGACGCCAACTGCAGCGCATCTGGGCCACTGCTCAATGCGTTGATTGCGAAGGCCATCGGAGCGGCGCAGGGTATTACCTCGCAGATGGTGGTAGCAGGCTCTGGTAATCCTTTGAGGCAGGTGTTGTACTCCCACGACCTTGCCCGGGTGCTGCTCTGGGCGATTGAGAACTTTGACGACGTGAGCACGCCTCTCTTTGTCTCGAGCGATGAGAGAACGGTGAGCAGTCTTGCAAAGCTCGCGGCGAAGACGGCAGGGTTCCTCGGTCAACTGGTCTTTGATAAAAACTACCCCGATGGCCCGCTACGCCGTGCAGTCTCGTCAGCCAAGCTCAAGTCGCTGATGAAGGACCGCCTCTCATGGACGCCCCTCAACCATGCAATTGCCGAGACCATCCGCTCCTGTACGAAGACTGGTGTGTCTCTCACGTAGATGGCGAAAGTTATGACTCGAGCGCGGGTTGCCGGTCGAGCGAAGCTTCGACGCATGTTTTAGGCGATCATGACGGCGCTCCATGTGGCGCGGTTCATATCGCAAGGGTCGTGGGCGCCCCATCCCTGGCTCAAGCGGGCTCGCCGAGCGAAACCTTGATGCCTTTCTAGGGCAATCACAACAACGCTCAGTGTGGCGCGGTGTATCACAAGAGGCTCGTGGCGAGCTCCGGGGTTGACCTGGGTCGATTTCTGAGTGGGGGCTGCTCCCTGCTCGTCTGGGTTGTTGATGAATACCATGTGAAGGATCACGTCACCTTCGGGTTACTGAATACCATACTGACACAACCGTGTTCGTGCCATGGTTCGTGTTTGAATAGAGGTGGGTGTCTGGCAGTCTGGTACATTCTGGGACCGATCAAGGATCATTGTATCAATGTTCGATCAATGTCATCGATGTGATCGTGCACCCGCGGTGGCTGACTTGCCCGTTTCGCTGGACCGAGGTTGCAGGTTACTCATTCGGCGCAATTTCGAACGTCTGGGATCGGCAGGTCGTGCCTTAGGAAAGTTTGCTTTTGGTGACCGGGCCATACCTATACACGCACGCACCCTCTAGGGTCAGCATGCCTTCCCCGAACGCGATGGGCGTATAACTAGACCCCCTTAGTAAGAACCCACACCTCGAACCCCGCTTTCCCGACGGGGGTAGGGTTGGGAGGTTTCGTTTTTTGTTGTTGTGGCAGGTGTTGGACGTCGTGGCCACCCCCTTTAGGGGGGGTGGTCCCACTCAGCTCCCCCTGTGGGGGAGGGTGGTGACGTTAGGTTATTTTTGTGTTCTGGTGTAGAAAAGTTTTTCTTTTGTCTCACCGGACCGTACCTAACGAGGCGGGCGACCATCGGGCGGCTAGAACCCCCCCTTGGCAGGGGGCGGTTCGTTTGGCACCCCTCTACGTGCCACCCCCACAAGTATAACGGCCTATACGGCCCGGGGTTCATCAGTGTGATGACACCCGGTGACCCCTTACCCCCCCCCTCCCGACACATCCAACCCGGGTGCGGGGGGGTTTCCTATACAAATTGGGGGGGGGGTTCCTATACAATACGTATCCTAATGTATCCTGCATATATCCTGCATGTATCCTGCATGTATCCTGTATGTATTCTGAAGGATACATGTATCCCGAATGTATCCTGGTGTATCTCAAATGTATTTACATACTCTGTTACATTCCAAGAGAATACATGTATCTTGACATTTTGCATGTATTTCACACGTATCCCAAACGAGTCCAAGATACATTTTGGGATACACATCAGATACATCAAGATACATGTATCTTGGGCGCTTCCTTGGTGTCACACTGGATACATGTCAGGAT
>Ga0210240_101805_pt1 | contig 14791 bp, 4 predicted proteins | sample ChrtobMetP5a_4mM_FD_155463 | JGI IMG/M metagenome (GOLD analysis project Ga0210240, IMG submission 155463) | Chrysochromulina tobin associated microbial communities from unialgal haptophyte culture, Seattle, Washington, United States - P5a_4mM | ecosystem: Host-associated > Algae > Haptophytes >...
CCGCCACCGCCGCCGCCACCTCCGCCGCCGCCGCCGCCGCCACCGCCGCCGCCACCGCCGCCGCCGCCGCCGCCGCTGTCGCTCACCACAGCGCCCTCGCCGCCCACGCTCGCCCTCGCCGACTGCGGCGTGCGCCTCGACACGGACGACGGGCGGCACGACTACGTGCTGCACGGCATAAAGCAGCACGTGCTGTCCGTGTCGGGCAACTTTTCGCTCCTCACGGGCGCCTTCGACGGCCCGGCGGCCGCGGCCGGCCTGCTGCGCCAGCACACCGCGGCGCTGCAGCTGCGCCGGCTGTCGCCGCTCGCTCAGCGCAGCCTGGTGATCGGCGAGCGGCTGCTGCGGCCCGGCGACTCTGGGTGCGCCGCCGCCGGCTCCATTGTGCTGTATCTGGCCCACCCCGCCGCGACTGGGGGCCGTCAGGTGGTGCTCGGCGCTGCCGAGGTGCCCAGCGGCACCGACGGCGTCGAGGTGGCCATGCGCGAGGCCATGCGGGTCGCGTGCGCCGAGGGCGCTCGCCTGTCGGGCCGCTCGCGTGACGAGTGGCGTCGCCGCATGCAGCCGGCGGATGGTCGAGCGCGCGCCAGCTGGCGGGTTGCCGAGCGCTACGCTGAGAGCGAGGGGGAGGTGCTCGCCCTCTGGGCGCAGTGGGCGGCCCAGGGCACAGCCGTGCACGCGGCGGCGGCGGCGGCCCGCGGAGCGGCCATCGAGCCGAGCCACCCGTGGCGCTGGCAGCTCGGCGTGCTGCAGTGCGCCGAGGCGCTCCTTGGCCAGTTGTACGGCTGCAGCTTTGCCGCCGCCGAGTACGCCATGGGCTGGGCGTCCGAGCACGTGCCGGCGCGCCTGCTGCACGCCGGCACGGCCGACCTGGTGTACGCACTCGCCGATGGCGGCTTGGCGTACGTGCGAGCGACCGTGAGCCGACTCGAGCTGCTGGTGAGCGCCGACGGGGGCGGCGCCGAGGCTGAGGCGGGCAGACCGGCTCTGGCGGCCGCGCGCGACGAGCTCGAGAGGCTCGAGGCGCACGTCGCGCACGAGGGTGGTGCGGCGGCCGCCGTCGCCGACTTGAAGCATTGTCGCTTCCTGGGCCGCGATCTTTCGGACTGGAAGGGCGCGCTGGCCGGCGGCAGCAGCATCAACACCGGCAGCCTGAACGAGTACGAGCGGCGCCTCCTCGAGCCCCTCGCACACGTACCAAAATGCCTGCAGTATCCGCTGCAGGTGGCGCAGTACGCGCTCCTGCTGGAGCGCGCCAACCCCGCCGTGCGCGTCGTGTTTGGCGCTGTCGTGGGCGTCCACCCGGACCAGCCGCTGCTCGCCACCTTCCCCATCTGGCCGCTGCGACCCATCGCGGAGTACCTGATCGCGGTGCGCGTCGCCGAGGCCGAGGCGTGCCACGCGGGCTTGCGACCACCGTGCAGCGCCTCCCCGAGTGCCGACGGCGGCGAGTCGTCGCCGCTTGCCACTGGGGGCGACGACGCTGCGTGGATGACGGCCGTCTTCGGGTCACCGATGGGCGGCGAGGGCGAGGGCGAGGACACGGCAGCGGCTGCAGCGCCACCACCGCCGTCCAATGCGGTCGCTCGCCTCCGCGCGGCGCGCGGCGCCCTGTGCGCCGGGGCGACGCCGCTCGCCGCCAATGCCAAGGGGAGCAGGCTCGCCAAGGCGGCGCGCATCGCCTCCCTCGGCCTGGTCCACGAGCCGCTGGACGTGCCCGTGCCCGACGCCGCCACGGTGGCCGCCTGCAGCAGCATGGCCGCCCCGTTCGAAGCATTGTGCTGGCCGCCCGACTTGGTCGAGCATCGGCGCAGACTCGTTGAGCTGTTCACGCGTTCACACCCGTACCGGAGCCGTACGGGGGCTGTCTTTTTCTTCGATGGCAACGGCATCCTGCAGGTGCGGGCGAATCCGCAGGCCGACGTGGTGGCTCTGCCGCCAACGCCTTGCGGCAGTGTGCGACCAGTGTGGGCACCGACGGTACGGATGGCGCCTGGCGGCGGCAAGGGTGGCGAGGGCAAGGGCGACAATAGCGGCAGCGGCTTCAGAGGCGACGCCAACAGCGGCAGCGGCGGCGGCAGCGCCAGTAGCAACGGTCACGATGACACCTACGGTGGTGGCGTGCTCGAGGCGATGGCCTGCGTGCTCGAGCAGCTACCCCCAGACACCCTCTTCATCACGGGCTCCACGCAGCAGCCCGTTCTGGCCCGCTTCCGGCAGTACACGAGGGAGCTCTTCACGGCGGCCTACATCCTCGCGGCCGCGGAGGACAAGGAGTCGTTGCTCGCGGCGGAGACGGAGGCGAATGCGTACGGCATCGCCTCGGGCCGGTCGCTCAACCAGAACACCACGGGTGTGATGGGCCACGAGTGGCTCGTCGGCGCGACCGGCCACGTCTACCTCTTTGTGGTGACGCCTCGGCTCGCCGGAGGTGCGGCGATGCTCCCTCTCGTGCACGAGCTGCGCGTCCTGCTAGCGGCCGATGAGGGCACAGCGGGGCGGCGGGCGATCGTGGGCGCGACGCGTCGGGCGCTCAGAACGGATGCCCACTCCCTGGGCGAGAGTGCTTTCCAGCTCGGCACGGATGCGTGGGCTCTGGGTACCGCCCGCCCGTCAGCGCCAGTGCACCCCCCGTCAGCGCCAGCGCACCCCCAGTCGGCCATCGTGCCCAGTGCCCGCGCCCGTGTTGATACGCGCCAGGACAGCGAGCGTCTTTCGACGCTGTGCACCGCCATCAGCGACCGTCGGGCGCTAGTGCACGCTCTGCACCTGCAGCGTAGCCCATACCAGCTCAACCAGCTGATCGCAGCCCAAGCTCCGTTGTTGCCCCTGGTGAGCGATCACGTTTTCCCCCGCCTGCAAGCGCTGGCACGCGGTGGCGAGGTCAAAGTGATCGAGAGGTGGCAGCACGGTAACGGGCAGGCGCCCCGGTGCCGGGAGTGTGGCACCACCAGCTCGAGCAAGTGGCGCTGCGGGTACACCCTATGCAACCCGTGCGGCTGCCGCTTGTGGCGACGAGATGGTGCCATCGAAGCACCGGCAGTGCCGCCGGCCATGAGCTCGGCCCCGCCCGAGGCAGCAGCCCTAGTGGAGGCGATAGCTGCCATTGAGCGTGGTGGGGCGGTGCCGCCGCGGCCACTGCCTGCGAGCACTGCCGCCGCCGTGGCCGCGTCGCGCGCATCGGTGGCCGCCGCCCGGGCGGCGGCGCTTGTGACGGGCGGCGCCGCCGCTGTCCAGCCGCGCCCCTCGCGCGCCGCCCTGATGATCGCCGGCGCACTCGGCATCGAGCTCGGCGAGCTGCTCCTCGACCGAGGCGGCACCGGGCTGCCCAGGAAGCTCGTTTACCTGGAGCAGATCCGCTGCCGCCTCCGAGCCAGCCCGGTGCGCCTTGCGCCCTCGCTGCTGCCCTTCCTCTTCGTCTCGCGCGCCGATCGGTCGGGTTCGGGTGCCCGCTTGCGGCGCCTCGCGGCTGGCATGCTGCCTCGCAAGGGCGGCGCCGCCGGCCGAGAGCACGCGGCCCGCTGCCGGGGCATGCCGACGGCAGTCGTGTACGAGCAGCGCGCGCACGCCCTGCCATGGGGCGCGTCGTCGGAGCGTGCGGCTGCGGGCCGCCTCGCCGACGCGTCGCTGCAGACGGCGGCGGCGGCCATCGACTTTGAGCTCGTGTACGCGAGCGCGGCCGCGGCCGACGGCGTGCTGCTGCCGCCGCCTCGCACGGCGGCCGTCGTCGCGCGCGGCTCCGCGCTGATCGCGGTCGCAGGGGCCGTCCAGGACGACGCGCTGCTCGCGCTTCTGTACGAGGGGCGCCCTGTGTGGGGGGCGCGCTAGGCCGCGCAGCGGGCAGCCCCCCTGCAGAGGATGAGTTCACCATCTTGATCCGTGGCTGCTGAGTGGAGCAGAGGGGGGAAGAGGAGAGTACAGAGTACGAGAGAGAGGAGGTAGCGGAAGCGGCGATGGCGAGCTCGGTCTCGGCGGTGAGCGCGGGGTGTGAGAGGGCGGGGAGGGCGAGGGAAAGGGCGCGGGCGGTGAGGGCGAGGGAAACTAAGGGCGCGGGCGGAAGCGGCGGCTGCTTTGACGGGCTACGAGAGAGCAGAGACGTGAGACGTGACAGAGCTCGAGAGCGACTCCGAGCCAGACGCGAGACGCGAGACGAGAGACGAGAGACGAGAGACGAGGGGGAAGTGAGAGAGGCAGAGAACACGGAGTGAGACAGTGTACGCACACGACACATTGAGCGGCGTGCGAGCTTAATGTTGATAATACAGTGCACGGTGCATTGTAATTCCCACGTCCCTTACGTTAACGATTCTTCCTACCCTCTACCCACTCGCCTCCCTCTCTTCCCGCTCATCCCACCTCTTATCCTCTTAAAGAGCCTCTTTTCCCTTTTCCCCACGTATATGTGATCAACGCTCGGCTTATTTGAGCGCTCGGACACACTGGTTTGTTGGAGAACGGTACTAATCCCATAGGGAACACAGTTCTCAGTTGGAGAGAACGGTACTAATCCCATCCAGGGAACCCAGCGCGTCCCAACTATTCTACTGCACACTGTCGTGAAACGAGTACTTGGGCGATTCTCGCAACTCGTCAGCCCGTCCCGCCACTGCCAGCCCGCCGCCTGCGCGCTCGAGCTCGATAGCGACGCCGCCGCGCCGGAGGGCATCCTCGAGCGCCATGAGTTCGACGCGCGCGAGCGCCTCGTCAAAGCCATGCTGCATGGCCTTGGCGAGTGCCTGGGCTGCGGCCACCGCGCGCACGAGGAACTGGCTCGAGGATCGAACCGGCCGTCTCGCGAGGGCGTCTCCGTTGCCGCCCGTCTCCGCCACATACGCGCGCAGCTGCGAAAGCTGCAGTGCGAGGCCTGCCTGCCGAAAGGTCCACTGCGCCTCGAGATCCGTCGGCGTGCTGGCACGGTCCTCCCGGAAGCCGCGCCCGGCGCATGCCTCAAAGAAGCTGACGGGATCCACCGGTCCTCTGGGTCCGACGAGGCCCTGCAGCTGCGCGAGCACCTCGCGCCAGTAGGAAGGGGTACGGCGCTGCTGGTCGAGCACGAGCGCCTCGACCTCGCCGAATGTCAGCGAGCCGCGCCCGGCACGATCGGCGGCCCAAAAGAGCGTGAACAAGTTGGCCGCGACGCGCCTCAACGGCTGCGCGGCAGGCGCCGTGCCGAGCAGGTCTCGCGTTCCATCGTGCCGGCTGAGGCCTCGGGGGACGCTCCCGCCCACGACGACGCCGCCGCTGCCCCCGCTGCCGCCGCTGCCGCCGCTGCTCGCCTGGCGCACTGCAGCCTGCTCGGCGGCGTTCTCCTGGTACTCGCCTACCAGGAGCAGCAGCAGGTCGTCCATGTCGAGCCCGCCGCGCTTGGACGCCTCGGAGCGGCTCGTGAGCTCCTTGCGCAGCCTCTCCGCGCCGGGACTCGAGCCAAAGAGCTCTGCCGCGAGCGCGTGCGCGCGCTCGAGCGACACGAGCACGCTCGAGTCTTGCGTGAAGAAGGAGACGAGGCCGGCACGCGTCGTGAAGAGCAGGTGCATGCTGCGCATGTAGAAGCGCAACGCGGCTCCATCGAGATCATGGCCCTCGAGCGACGCGCCGCAGAAGCGCGCAAAGGTGCGCACTCGCGCATCCTCGCTCGCGTACTTGCGCATGGCGCTCACCATGGCGCTCAGGAGGCTCATCGCATGCGCACGGCCGCCACTATAGGCGTCGCGCAGCCACTCGAGCACAAAGTCCGCAAAGGGCATCTCGTGGGGGGCGCGCTTTGCGCCTCGGAGCCGCTGTACGCGCTCCACGGCCTCCTCCGCCGCGTCCGCGCCGCCCGCACCGCCCGCTGGGCTCGCGCCGTGATGGGCTCCGCCGCTCGCGCCGACGCTGATGGGCCCACAGCCCGGTTCCGTCGCGACACGGTCGACGTAGATGGCCCACATGAGGGCGCGGATCTGCCTTCGCCCGAGGAGGCTCGCGGGCATGGGCGGGAAGGCGCTCAGGCACGGGCGCCAGGCGAGCGGCACGGGCGACGCCCAGTAGCCAAGGCCCTGATCCTCGTCGTCACGGCTCACTTGGAAGCTCGCGTCCTGGCGCGTGGGCGCACACGCGGGGTCGATGATGCCCGCCACCAGCAGCAGCTCACGTAAGCGCTCGGCCACTTCCCCATTCGTTCGACCCGTTGGTGGCCCCGATGGCGGCCCGTCCGCAGACGCTGGTTGCGCCCGCTGGCGCACCGTCCTCCCGCGCGCGTGCGCCTGGACGCGCATCGCCGCGCGCGCGCCCTGAGCGTCCGCCTCATGGGGGGGGGCAGCCGCCGGAGGTGGAGGTGGCGCAGCGCGCTCGGCTCCTCTAACGGCTCCTCTAACGGCTCCTGTCACGGCTCCTGTAACGGCTCCTGTAACGGCTCCTGTAACGGCTCCTCCGCGAGCTGCCGCCGAGGTGGGCGCTGTATTGGGCGCGGCCCCATCGACCCGGCACCACCGCCACTCTCCAACAACGCCTCCTTGCGAGCTACTCTTCGAGGCGGCCAACTCAAACAGCTTCCCCACCAGCCCGTCAGTGTCGTGCTCCGTTTGCAAAGCCACCTCCGCCGTCTCCTTGCCACGCCCGCCGCCGCGGCGCGAGGCAATCTGCAGCGCGGTGAGCAGCTGATCGGACTGCAAGAGCAAGGCTGTGCGGTCGCCCTGCCGCTGCGCCACCTTGCCGATCGCTCTCTCAAAGTCCGCAGCGTCCGCCTGCAGGCTCTCCGAGCTCTCTGCCGCCGCGTCCATGTGGAGGCTGAGGGAGCCTTGCGCCTTGCTCAGACCCTCCATCGGCGTGCGCATCTCATCCGACGCCTGGCTGTCACGGTCAGCCTCCCGCGCCGCCGCGGGCGCATCCAGCGCCGCCCGTGCGAGCAGCGACTCGATCGTGGGCGCCGAGCTCTTCGGTGAGGACGGCCGCGGCGGCGGCGGCTCGTGCAGCAGGGCCGTGGCCGCACGCACCTCTTGCGCAGCCACCACATTCGCGATGGCGGCCGCGGCGCTCGAGGCCTCCGCCGCACGCCTCTCGAGCCCCTCGGCGATGGCGAGCAGGTGGCGGCGCGCGTTCTCCTGGGCGAGCCGCCCGTCGCCGGCCACGGTGCGTGCGTGATGGAGCTCCTCCTCCAGCGCTCGAGCCGCCCGGCCCTCACGCCGCTGTGCCACCGCGAGGGCCGTGCTCACGTCGCGCGTTTGCTCCGAGGCCGCGCTCAGCAGCAGCTCGAGCTCTTCCACGCGCCGCTGGCGAGCCTCGAGCGCCGTCCGGAGCGCGCCGCACTCGGCGGCCGCCGCGCCGGCGGCGGCCCCTCGCTGCGCTTCCCACAGGGCCGCTGCACGATTCCAGAGGCGCTCGAGGAGCCGGCAGCGCGCGCGGCCCGAGGCCCGGCCCACCTCGTGCACCGCGAGCGCCACCATCTCGAGCTCGCGAGCTCGCATCTGCGCGGCCGAGATCTCGAGCGCGCGCGCGCGCTGTGCCGCGACCGAGGGCGCCGCCGACGAGGGCGCCGCCGACGAGGGCGCCGCCGACGAGGGCGACGCCGACGAGGGCCTGTGGGCAGCTGCCGCGGCGGGCCCGAATCTCTGCACGGCAGGTGCGGCCGAGGCCGGCCTCTGGGTGGCGGCGACGGTGGAGGCGGACGCGAGCAGGGCGCCAGCGGAGGCGGAGGCGCCGACGCTCGCAGCGGCGGTGGGGGCGGCGGTGGCCTCCTCTGCGGGCTCCCCACAAGCGGCTAGGGTCTCCCGCAGCCACTGTTCGAGCAGCTGCACGTCGAGCGCTCCTTGGGGCTCCGCCATCGGGAAGATGGTCAGCGTGCCGGCACCCGTGCCGCTGCTGCCATCCGCCTCGCTGCCCGCCAGCCGGCGCGCCGCCGCCGCCTCCGCGTCTGGCGCCCACGCAAAGCGATGCGCGCCGTACCCATCCAAGTGCTCAGGCCGCTCGGGCAGTGCCACGCGGATGTGCCAGTGCTCCGGGATGCGCGTCGGCGGCACGCTCTCATCGGGCCGCACGAGCAAGTCCGCGGGCGTGGCCGCCGTGCTGAGGAGCGTCGCACGGTCGCGCTGCAGGGTTCCCAGTGTCGCCTGGCGTGCCGGATCATGACGCACGGCGGACATTGTGGCATCGGGAGCGACGAGCTTCAGCCTTGATCGCGCTGCCTCAGCTGCCCAGCTGTTGCCGACCCCACCCTCCGACCTGCCTCGAAGCCCAGCCGAGCCGATCCTGTACAAACTGCCGGTGAGAAGGCCCTGAGAATTACTGCGGCCCCAGGCCCGTGCAGGGCTCGGCCGTGCGCCGCCCTGCGCGACGCGGACGTGCGCTGGAGCCGCTTCAGGATTGCCACGTGAGGTAGTGATAGTACAACTCCTGTCACCACAGAGCGACGGAGCCGTTTGCGGCCGAGGCAAGCTGGCCATTGCACTCGTCCAACCGCAGCCACTGTCACGTGAAGACGCGTCTTCGCGGGCGTGAAAGAGTCGGAAGAAGACACACGTACCACAAGTCTAGGCCCTGAGTCTACTGGGAAAGGCGAGAATACATCCAGAGGTGTCCGCGTGTCCCAAGAGGCGAGTTGCTTGGATTGGGCGACCTTGTTGCGTACTTGTTGGGCGAGTGCGGCCCCGAGGCATCCCAAGAGGCTTCCATATATCTCCCTTGATTCCAAGGGATATTTCTCCCACTTCAACCGAGTTAGTTTCTGCGAGGGGTTTTGTAGCGCGGCGAGCCGTCCGCACCAACGGCAACGCACGTGCGTGCCTCCACAAGACTACGATGATAATGATAATAACACAGGCCCTCATGTCTCATGATATTTGGGAGTGGTTGTGCGTCTTGCCGAGAGGGCAATCTAACGTGAACTTTTGGGAGGGTTCGCGAGCTGTTCACGGTAAGCACACGAACGCCCGAGACGGCTCCCCGAGTTGCGCGGTGAGGATAGAATTCCTAATGGCGGCACACGTCTCGCTCGTCTCGCTCTTCCTCGTTCTCTCGGCAGAAGGCGTACGCGTCGGGACAGACTCGTCGCTCCTCGTACCCTCGGGTATAACATCATCCTCCGGCTCGCTGAGCTCCGCCGCGGGTAGCTTGAGACCCGACTTCTCGCACGTGGCGCTCACGTACCTCGGCCGCGAGCGCGTCCTGGCCTTCGACCAGTGGACGGGCGAGCACGCTTTGTGGTCGCTCGAGCGCAATGAGGTCAGCAAGTGCGACGCATTCATGTGGCCGCCGCTCAGCGCGGGCAGGTGGGCCGCCCTGCGCTACCACGAGTTTGTCTTCGTTGGCTTCACGCAGCTCATCGCGCTCGACCCAAGCACGGGCAAGCTGACTCTCACCGAGTGCGACGACTCGGCCTTCTTGCCGCGCTGCCACGGGGAGGCGCTGCGCTGCTCGCCGCTCTTCGAGCATACACTCGCGCCCCTGCAGCCCGGCCACGCTGCTATCCACGAGCTTACCTACCTCGGCCGCGAGCTGCTGTTGCACTACGATCGTACCTCGGGACGGTACGCAGTGTTGCGCTTCGAGGGCTGCGCGCTGAACGCGACGGGAGCGCTTCCGCGCCGGTGCGCCCTCTCGGCCCCTCTTGCGCGAGGCACTCTCCCCGCGGGTGCGCAGCACACCTATCTGGGTAGCGGTTGGCTGCTCGCTTACCATCCGCACGGCGCCGCCAGCTACGAGGTCTTGCGCATTCGGCGCGCAGCCGAGCCATCGCCAACGGGCGCGCGCGCCAATGGCACGGCAAGTGCCGCCAACGGCGGTGCCGCCGTTGGCATCCAACTGGAGCGGGTGAGTGCGGGCACGTGGCCGGTGGCGGGTAGCTGGTCGGATGACGGGCGACGCCACCGGCTCCTCGGGCTGCACGAGGGTATGCTGATCGAGTACGACAAGGAGACGGCTGCGTTCCGCCTCCTCGACCTGCAGCCAGATGGCGTCGAGACCGCCACCGAGGCGACGAGCGTGGCGGAGCCGTCGTCGGCCGAGTCGGAGGCAGCTCCCTTGACGGTCACTCGGGAGGGTTCCCTCCGTTACGTGGTCCTCAACGCTGGCGTGATGCCCTCGAGCGCCACGTCCGGCTGCGGCAAGCACACAGACTCGTTCACGTGCCTGCGCGCGTCCCTTGAGGGAAAGGCATGCGGCTGGTGTCAGGCCAACGGGCGCTGCGTGCGCGGCGACGCGTGGGGCCCGTGCCGCCGGAGTGCGTGCGTCGGAGGACCGGTAGCGTGCGGGGTGTGGCACTCACCCGCCGGCACGCTGGCCGCAATCGACCCGGGGCACGCCCTCGCCGCCGTCGACGCCGCCTCCGCCCTCCAGAACGTCACAGCCACCGCCGCCCCCGACGCCACGCCCTACACTCAGCTGCCCTACACTCATCTGATGGACAAGACCTCGTGCCTCAAATGCTCGGGCGGCGGTGCCGAGCTTCGGGGGGGGGCGATGGCGGCGCTGGCGGCGTGCGGCGAGTGTGCGGTGCTGCAGGCTAGCCTGGGCCAGGGCGCGATACTGCCCGCTGACGCCCTGGGCCAGGACGGCCTTCTCTCACACCTGGCACAGTTCGTGCTGCAGACGCTCCGGACCGAAGCCTGCGCGCGCGTCCTTTCCACAGGCTGCGTGTTGCTCGGGGGCTCGAGCGCTTTCCGTCTCCAGGCGGCGACCGCCGCCCCGATTCAGCCGCCGCTCGTCCCGGTGGCTTCTGCGGCGCAGGTGGAGAAGAAGGACGCGCTGACGAATGGCACGAATGGCACTGGCAGCAGCGCGGCCAACGCGACGGAGGCTGAAGAAGAGGTGCCTCCGACCTTCGCCTTCAGCCTTCAGGTGCGGCTGGGCTCGACCGCCGACCTCGCCGCGGCCGCGTCCACGGCGGTGCCTTACGCAGTGCTCCACCTCGTGATTGCCGCGCCCTCGGCGGGATTTGATGACCAGACGGACGACGAGGGCAGCGGCGCAGAGGTCGGCACGCTGCTGCTGACCTCAGTTGCGCTCTCCCTCGCTCCCTCGAATGCGAGCGACGTCGCTCTCGCGTTGCCACCCGTCGAGGCGCTCGAATCGCCCATCATGGCGCCGCTGCAGCTGGATGCGCGTGCCTTCTTGGCCTATGCCACGCCCGCCTTCGACCCGACCGCCTCGCGGCGCGGCATCACGCCTCTCGCCGGCGCGCTCCCCGCCGCCTCGGCCGCGCTCGCCTTCGGCACTCACGAGCTCATCTACCTCGGCTATGACGCGATCCTGGACTATGTGCCCGCCTCGGCCGCGATGGCCGTGCACCAGCTCGACGCAGGCGCCGCCGCCGCGGGCGGCTCGCCCGTGCTCACGCCGCCCCTGGCCACCACTACGTGGACCGCGCGCTACCGCCGATTCGCCTATCTCGGCTTCGACTGGTGGCTCGAGTACGACCCGTCGGATGGCGCGTATGGGCTGCATCGGTGCGGGCATGAGCGCTGGCGTGTGGGCCTGCCGCCGCTGTGCTCGCCTTTGTGCCCGACCGCCCTGGGATGCGGCACGCTCTCCGACCTGTCGGGCGACGTCACTCTCCTCTATCTGGGCCATGACGCCCTGCTCTCCGTCCATCGGCTGACAGGGGCGTATGCCCTCCTTCGGCTCGAGCGCTCGCCTGCACGGTTGGTGGCGCCGCCTGCGGCCGTCGCCACCGACGGCTCGCCTGCGGCCGACCTGACGATGGCCACTCTCAGCCTCGGCAGCGCCGCGAACGCCGCCGCCCCCGCCGCCGATCTGGAGGCTGCCGAAGGCGCCGGGCTGCGCGGCACGCTGCCAGCCCTCGCCGGCCGGGAGATCGCGTATCTCGGCAACGAGCTGCTCCTCGCACTCGATGACGACTCCTCTTCAGTGGGCGGCGCGAGTGGCGGCGGCAATGCCCTCTTTTTCCTCTTGTGCCGCAACGCCTCCGAAGTGGCTGCCCGGCGCTCACCGCTCCGGGCCGTGCTTGCGGCGCCCCCCACCACCAGCGCCGCCCTCGTCTCCACGTTCACTTCCGGCGCAGCGGCCGCGAGCGCCCGCAGCCAGCTCCCCTCTGGCCGTCGGCTCATCGGCCTGGGCGGTGGGCGCGTCCTGCGCCTCGCGCCTCGCGCCGCCTCAGGATTCGCGTACGAGATGTTCGAGTGTGCTCCGTCTCCGTGTGTCGCCGACGACTGCCTGGGGCCGGCCGCCCCGACGGGCGGCGAAGTCAAGTGCGCGTCCGTCGGCGCCGGAGAGGTGGCGCGAGCCGCCGGCTCCCTCTCGGACGGGAGCGCGCCGACGGCGGCACAGCGGGGCCTGACCGGACGGCTCACGTCCCTCGAGGCGAAGGCCACGCCGCCCGACGAGCTCAACGCGGCGCGTCGGCCGACCGTTTCGGGCGCCGTTTCGGGCGCGCTCGTCGCCGATGGTGCCGGCGCGGCGCCCGTTACGGCGCTCGGCGGCTCGTCGAGCAACGGCGTGCCGCTGCCGCTGAGCGCGGTCCTGCCGCCGCGCACGCACGGCGGAGGCGTCGTGGGGCGCACCCAGTGGCTGCGGCTCGACGGGGATGGAAGCGTCATCGGAGGGGATGCGCTTCTCGAGTACGAGAGCACCACGGGCGGCGTGCGGCTGCGCCAGCTCACGATGCCGTCGGATGTGCCCATCGCGACGCTCGGCTCGGCGCCCCCCCCCGCGGTGCCCGCCTCAGCAGGGGCGACGCTGGCTTCGGGCGCCCTCGGAGGCGCTGCCGCGGGCACCTCGTGCGACTCGCTCCCGTTACTCCCGTACCTGACGGCGCCTTGGGCCTTCCCCGCACACCGGCTGCACAGCCTGGGACGCGCGATGGTGCTCGACGTCGATCCCCTCACCGCCATCTTTCGCGTGTGGAAGTGCGATGGGGCGCTGCCAGCCGCCATCCTGCCGACGGTCGGCGACGCGCCCATCACGCCGCCCATCACGACCAAGGCACGCCCGTCCGTGCCTTGCGTGGCCATCGACAATGGAGTGTGGCCACCCCTCGCCTCGCATGAGCAGGCCGTCTGGCTCGGCGACGCGCTCGGCGATGCTGTGCTGCTCTTCGCGCCGCTGAGTGGCGCGTACGAGGTGTGGCCGGTTCGTCAGATCGCAGCTCGCGTGATGCCGCGCCCGGGACAGCGGGCGCTCGCGGCGGGCGTGTGGGCCGAGCTCCTCGGATGCACGCTGCATCACGCGGGCGGCTCGACGCTGGTGGCGCTGCGCCCCAATACCGGTGAGTACTCCCTCCTCCTCCTCGACTCGTCCGCCCTCGTAGGCGCACGCGCGGTCGACGCTGCGCCGAGCGTGGCCACGCCGCCCGCGGCAGCCACGGCGCCGCTTCGCCGCATCGGTGGCTTCAAGGCCGCGGCCACGCCACTCTCGCCCTCCCCCCCACCCGCCACGGAGGACTTTGGGTCGAGCGCACGCCCTCTCGGTACGCCCGCGCCTCCGCTAGAATATGGTCTGCTTTCACAGGGGAGCCTCGCCGACGTCCCAGCTGTCACACTCGATGATCCAGCTACCGCCGCCGCCGCCGCCGCCGCCACCGCCGCCGCCCCGTCCGCCGCCGCCGCCGCCGCCGCCGCGTCAACGGCCGCTTCCAAGCGCCCCTGCGCATTCGCCTACCACGACGCCACGTACCTCGGCTCCGACCTGCTGCTCAGTGTCGAGCCGGCGAGCGGGCGCTACTGCGTGCTGCGGCTCACGCGCGAGCGCCCGTCGCTACCGGCTCTGGCCCATGTGGGGGGGGGCGACCTGCGTCACACCCCCTGCGACGCGCGCTCGTGCACCGAGTGCTCCACGCAGCCCGGATGCGGCTGGTGCGCTGTGACGGGCACGTGCGTGCAGGGCGACGAGCGGGGCGCGTGCGGAGGCGGCTGCGAGGAGCACTGGTTGTACGGCTACTGCTCGGCCGACTGGCCGTGTGCGCACCATTCCACCTGTGACGACTGCCTCGCGCACGAGATGTGCGGCTGGTGTGCTGCGACGAGGACTTGCATGGCGGGCTCGGATGTGCAGCCCCTCCACCTGCACTGCCCGGCAGGCTACCGGTACCAGCAGTGCTCGGGGCGAATCGGCAACGCGACCGTGGTCGCCGTGTGAGAGTTGAGAGGAGCGGAGGCGAGAGCACATGGGCTCGCGCGGGCTTGAACAAAGGGAGCGCTGCAAGTAATCACGTGCTGACTGAACATTCGGGTCTAATGTCATGTTAGCCGGGGGGGGTTCGCGTTCGGAGGACCCTTTCAAGACGAAAGACCCGTCCCGTTTTAATGCTGGCGCCGAAGAAACTTGCCCTCACGCCTCAGGTGCGCAGGAGCGCGAGGTTTGAGACTGGCTTTTGCAGAAACCAGAATTTTGTGTTATTTGTTTTTTAATTGTTGGTTAGCGAACTTGATACTTGTGTATTGGATTTCCACGACCAGACAAGTTTAGTGGCTCGCTTGCTTGCTTGTGGGTGTGCTATTGGCACTTTTGGCTAAAGTTTCAGGTACAAAACCCTGGCTGTTTTACGAGAGATGGACGGCCCGCGATGACGAAACTGTACATGGAACACGCGCGGCCGACGGAGTCTGAATTTTTCTATTGCTGGTAGGTACCGGTAAAAATTCCTACAGTGCTGTACTTGCACTCGAGGGAGGTTTTCGACTCGCACCTCGCGTCCAAGGTCCTTCTGTCACCTTCTGCGATCGCTCGCGACTCCAGACGATGTTCGCTGCCACGATCGCTCTCGCGTTGGTCGCCTCGGTGACGAGCAGAATCCAAAGCGGCCCAACCCTCATCCAGGATACAGCCCCTGCATCCAAAGTGCAGGCTGCTCACAAGCACGTCC
>Ga0210240_101808_pt1 | contig 14761 bp, 9 predicted proteins | sample ChrtobMetP5a_4mM_FD_155463 | JGI IMG/M metagenome (GOLD analysis project Ga0210240, IMG submission 155463) | Chrysochromulina tobin associated microbial communities from unialgal haptophyte culture, Seattle, Washington, United States - P5a_4mM | ecosystem: Host-associated > Algae > Haptophytes >...
AGGGCTAAAACCGGTAGGCTGCTTTTGGAAACCTTTTTTCCTGATTGATGCAGAAAAGATTCGGTCTGAACGACTAAGGGAAAAACCTGTAACCACGGTCGCTGCTCTGGGGCAGGGAAATGCAAGGTCAAACGGTCAAAGGGCTGGGAGTTCACGTTCACGAATTCCGATTTGCCATCACGGCAAGACGCACGGCCACCGGTCCCTTGCTTCACCGGTCTCGGAATCAATGGATGACTAAAATGCAATGGACGCCCATGTGGACGCCTAGGGGGTGGCGATATCAAAACTATGAACTAAAATGAGAGGAACTAACAAAGTCCCCCAGACCCCGTAAGCTTGCAAGAGCAAGAGCAAGCTTTGTAGCCCCCATGCCCATCTACAAAGTAACATCATTCCGTGTGGAGGTTATAACGAACCTCTGGAAGCTCCTGAAGGAAAAATTCTAAAGAAGGTGGAGCCACTGCTGAAGGAGGGCGAGCGCCTGCGCCCTGCCCTCAGTCACATCACTCGTGTCCGTCGGAGAGGGCGGGTCGTGCGAAAGGTCTGAGTGATGCGCACCATTGGGCATGTTGATCGCGACGAGCGTCGTACTGAGCGTCTCGGTGACGCTGCCGACGCTCCAGCCGTCGTTGAGGCCATTGGTGAACAAGATGCGCGAGGCGCCTGCCGCGACGAGCCCTTCCGGTGTGAAGCCCCAAGCGTCGACGAGGGCATGCGGCTGCGGCACGACCCCAAAGCGTGCCTTACAGTGGCTCTCCAGCCACTCGTACGTCCACAAGCGCGGTGGGAAGGCGTCCGTCACGTTGTTCATCCCAATGGGCTCGACGAGGTACGTGCAGGTCTCAAAGTCCCAAGACTCGCCGTCGCTGCCCGTGCCGACGCCCGACCAGTCGCCGCTCGAGATGGTCGCGTGCGGACCCGCAGGCAGCCATCCGCTCATGTTGAAGCACCCCTGGGAGGCCCGGGTCGCATGCAGGTGCTCACCACGGCGCCGAGACGCCAGGTTGGGTTGGCCGCGGAGGAGCTTGCTGAGGCTCGCAGCGGTCGGAGAGGCAACGAGCTGCGCGCAAGCAGAGTGCAGCCCTGTCGCATTGGTCGGTGGGTAGTTCTCCATGTTGAGGCCTGCAAACGTGATCGCGAGTGCCATGGCCGTCTCCTGCTGCAGCACGCTGAGTCCACCCACCTCCACGTACGGCGGCAGCGGCTCGCACACTGCCAGCTCGTTCTGGAGACTTTCGAGGTCCAACGAGAGCAGGTCGACGAAGGCGGAGCGCAGCGCGGCCGCACAGCCAGGCAGCGAGCGCTCCGCGCTCTTGGTGATCAACTCGTAGTACGCGTACTGGTCGATTTGCTGCGCGTACATCGTGAGCGGTGCCGAAGCCGCATAGGCCATGTCGACCACGAACGGATAGCGAAGGCGCATCATCGCAGACAGGTAGCCTGGGTACGAGCCTCCGATAGTGATCACTGGGCAGTAGCCTGCCGTCCCACGCGCGGTACAGTTGTTCGCGCGCTGTGCCCACTGGATCAAGTGAACCGCATCGGCAAGCGCCTGGTCCGGCGTCAGAAGCTTCAGCTGGGAGGCATTGAACGGTGCGCCTCCCACTGGAATGCTCTCGCCGTAGAAGCGGTGCTCCGGCTCGATTACCAGGGCGTTGAGGCGTTTGGCCACGACGTCGACAATCCACGGGTAGAAGATGCCTGTCTCCGGTGGGATCGCGCCTTCGCCGCCGATGATGCAAATGATGGGCGAGGAGGGTCCGCCGAAGTAGCCATCATACGAGTAAAAGCGCTGACGGTATGTGGCACTACTCGAATCAAAATGATTGACAAGCTGATCAAAGTACTGCGCGGGACGCGGGATGGACGCCGTGACCTCCACGGCGAGCACAGCCCACGCTGCGAGCATGTCGGGGTGTGCCGGCGGGCGCGAGTGGAGAAAAGAATTTGAGACCAACACGACGCTCAGCGCGCGGGTTGTGGTTTTGTGAAAAAAACATTTTTACAAGCAACACCTCGTGGCCTCATGGGCCGCAAAAGCCGAAAGTGAAGCGAATTACATCGAGCATTACAGACGCCGAGATCGGGCGCGCCTCGGGACGGCGGCGCGTGGGCATCGTCGTACCGGCGCCGCAGCTGCGGACGACAGAGAAACAAGCTGCTGCTGATACCTGAATGCTGGCGATGGCCGAGCGCTGCGCTCACCTCGTCTTAGGTCGCCCGACAAGCGGCGAGGCACTCGGCGGCAGCGATGGGCGCGAGCTGATCTGCTTGACCTTCATGTAGGCATAGGCGCCCGAGAGGGCGAGCGAGATCCCAATGCCGTTGAACATCGTCACGGCGGTGCCGAACCACACGATCGCAAAGAGGATGTTCGCCACGCGCCGGCCGCAGTTGATCAGCCCATGCGTTACGGCATCCACCTTCTCGAGCACCAGGAAGTTCATCTGGTTGTTAAGGTAGTAGAAGAGGCCGTTGAGCATGAACAGTCGCGCCGGCTTGCCGCCGGCCATCAGCACCTTGAAGAGCAAAGGTCCCTCGAAATAGATGCACATGGGCAGCAACGCCAGCGCGCCGTAGAGGTTGACGTGTACGAAGAGGTTGGCATTGTCCATCTGCTTGCCGAGCGATGAGCGAAGCAGTTTGGCGAGGATGGAACGCGCCGAGAAGCATAGGTTGGAGCCCATCGCCATGCAGAACCCCGTCAGGTTGAATGAGGTGTCGGAGAGCGAGGAGATCGCGACGCCCGCGACGATCGGCAGCAGCGATAGGAAGACGAGGCCCGTCACCTTCTCACCGGGCAAGCAGAACAGCGTCAGCAGCACGGTGGCGATTGGCTCGCCCGCCTTGATCGTGTCGACGAACGAGGCGTTCACCTTGCCAAAGGAGCCGTTGGTCAGGCAGAAGCCCACCGTGTACACGAGCAGCAGCTGCATGAAGCGCCAGCTCATCGCGTCAGCGGACAGGCTCTTGTACTGCTTGAGGCCGAGCACGCGGATGGCAAACGATCCGCAGATGACCGCCGCGATGTGCTGCATGAGCGTGAGAGATAGGTACGGCTTCGTGTCGCCTGCAAACAGCGCGAGCGTCTGCTTGGAGGTGGAGTTGGTGAGCGCGCCAGTAACGTACCAGACGAGGATGAAGATGAGCGTCGTCGGCGTAATGTAGGCCATCGCGCCAGCTGTCTGCGAGGCCATGCCGGGCCAGACGCCAGAGTCACCGGCGCCGCTGAAGATGCCCGACGAGTGCTTAATCGGCGGCGTGTCTGCCTTAGGCAGCCCGTCCAGGCCCTCGGCTGGGTTGGCCAGCGTCTCGTTCTCCTTGATCTGGTTGAGCGTCGTAGTTGACAGGTTACGCCTGCTCATGCCATTGGAACTACTGCTCATCGTCGTATCAGGCGATCGTTCCTCGTATCTGCTCATCCCCGTGTCAGGCAACCGAGCTGAATGCGTCCAAGACACCGCGTGTTCACGCAGGAGCAGACAGAGACCTTGAAGCGTGTCCTTGAAGCGCCTATCGTGGGCACCACGTCGCACGAGTTTGAAATTTTTTGTTGCGGACTTTTGTTCGTTCAATCACATCACGCGCCTAGGTGCCACGCGCCTAGGCGCCACGCGTGCGAAGTAGAGCCATAAAATCCATCCCCCTCCTGCATCGCGAGAATCCTGGGCTTTGTTGTAGCAGGTCACTCTCTCCTCTTGCGGCCGATGGCGCCGCCCCCCTCAGCCAGCACGCCAGCGTGGATGATGGAGCCATTGACGAGCGCCACGTGCGTTTCCACGCGCCATGCGCCGCAGCCGCCCACGACCTCGCACTCCGTCGGCGCCTCGAGCACAACTAGCTCGATGATGCGCATCCCCAGAGGGTAGTCTGCGCACGTGTAGCCGCCCGGCGTCGAGTGGCGCCCGTAGCACAGCTGCGTGCTGCCCGTCGCGCTCGCGCAGCAGAAGTCATTGCAGTGGTCGTGGCCACTAAAGACGGCCACTACCTCGGGAAACTCTTCGATGGTATTCATAAGCTCCTCGTCGCCGTCACCGTCCATTGGCGGCCTGATCGTGTCACGTCGCTCGCCAAAGCACGCGCCTGCCTCCCACGCGGCGGTGTACGCGTGCAGCGGGATGTGCGTGAACACGAGCACTGGTGGCACCCCGCCTAGCTCGCCCCCCTCGCCGCCCAAGGTGCTACGCCGTGCCAGCAGTTCGTCGCGGAACCACTGGGCCTGCACAGCGCGCACGTCCTGTTTCATGCCACCGCCACCCGTGTCGAGGTGGAAGAGGCTCAGAAGTGGCGTGCTCCCATTGGGGAGCAGCACGTCGACGACGTACGTGCTGGTCGCCGGCCGCAGTGCCGCCGGCGCAAGTTGTGATCGCGATAGTACCATTGCAGCGTCCTGCATCATCAGGTCCACGCGGCTGGACTCGGCGCCGGCTGAGTCCTGGTTCTCATCGTACTCTCTTGGAGACACCCGCCCGCCGAGGTATGGCGCCGCGTCGTGGTTTCCCAGCACCGCCGTGTGTGGAATGCTCCGGCTCTGCAACTCTTCGGTGAGCATCGTCCACGCGTCCGCCTGGTCGTGCAAGAGTCGTTCGCCTGTTACCTGGTCGCCGCTCAGCACGGCGAGGTCGATGGGCAACTGCTGCCCGTCGAGCACCGCCCTCACATTCGCTAGATAGGACTCGCGGTTGGACGCCTCACCCTCCAAGTGCACATCGGCGATCTGTGCTATGCGGAAGCCCGTCGCCCGCTCCAGGCGCAGCACCGAGTGCTCGGAGTGATCGATGGTATCCGGCACCGCCGCGTCGCCTACGGTGGGTATAAGTTCTCGCACCTCTCGCGCTACTATGTCAGCCAAAAGCATAAGGAAAGTGAGGCGCAGCATTCTCCCGAGGCGTACTCAGGGGCGAACACATGTCCAAAAAGTGCCAAAAAAGGAAATTCGGAAATTCGATAGGTTTGCGTTTCTCACCCACTTTCCGCCGACAAATCTATTTTCCTGGTGATGCGTGCCCCTTTTGTCCACTAACCAATTCACACAGGGCACCGGCTGTCGCGTCTGTCGTGTTAACGTTCACAGGGTCGAATCGCCCGTGCTGACACCGCGTGCGTTTGCTTGCCCCCTGGGCGGAGCAGACGGGGACAGTGCTGCTACACACGCTTGCGGCATGGATATACATGCTGCCTCAGCCACCCACGCCCACGAGCAATGGCGCATCGGAGACCTCAACACGCGGAGAGACGTTCGAATTACGGCCGCCGGACGCACGATAAAGTTGCGGCAAGCCCTAGGCAGTGGACTCGTCGGCACTTCTCTGTGGGACTCAGCAGTGGCCTTGGTCCGATATCTCGACCAGGAAGCCGCCTGTTGCCAAGGACCGCTCTGTGGTGACCGGCTGCGTGGGGCACGCGTGGTGGAGCTAGGTGCTGGATGCGGTCTTGCAGGCATGGCTTTCGCCGCACACGGAGCAACGGTCACCTTCACAGACAAGCCTGAGGTCATGGCGCACCTCGAGGCCAACGTGCAGGCCAACCTTGGCGATGACGCCGCCGCAATGTTTCTGCCTTTTTGCTTCGGTACGGAGCCACATGCTGCCGGCCTACAGCCACCGTACAATTTTGTCGTCGCCACGGATGTGGTGTACATGGGCTCTCAGGTTGCACCACTCATCGATTCGCTGCTTGCCTTGTCCGATGCGCGCACCACCATCATCGTGGCCATGGAGAGGCGTGTCGAGGAAGTCTGGAACGCATTCCAACGTGCGTTCAAGGCCGCGTTCAAGGTCAAACGGATCAACGTGGAGCGCATACGCAGCCACCTTATCGAGGAGACAGACGACGACACCGCGGCTGACAGCCTCGGACTATTCATCGCGCACCGACGTAACCGAACGCCGCCGACACGCACCGAGGCAGAGCAGCAGGCGGCCGTAAACGCCGCTCGAGTCGAGCCGCCAGGGAGCGGCGCACCTGGCGCTGAGCCTCTTGGAACGTGGGATTGAGACTGTCTAACAATAAACAAAAGACGTGCACGAAAAAGTCAGTGTATCGGAGGATAGCCCGCTATTTCCGGCGCCAAGTAGAAGTACATAACGTAATGCATGCCGGTACGTGCACCTTTGACCGTTGCGCGTTGGGCCGTTTTCGGTTTCGCTTTACTTCTAGATATGTGATATCTACGCGGGAAAGAGTGACTACTTGAGTAGTGGTGAGTAACCTTAGACGTCGCACGCGGAGTGCGCAAAGGGTGTTCTAGACAGACAACCCCCGACTCACGCCTGAAAAAACACGCGCTTGCGGGAAGTGATCGCGATTCTAAGTTCGCGCCCGATTAGGCAATCGGGGCGCGGTGCCACGCTCCAGGGGCCACAAAGGGGCAAGGGCCACACTCAGGGGGCACACACTAACACGTGATGGTGAGAACCATCCAACGGGTAAGTGCCCGGTCACGGCCGAGCATTCGATCCGACTAAGCGGCCGAGCGGGCCGCATTCGATTCGCCTAAGCTCGTATTAAGCATTTCCTTCGGACGATCTAGAAGCCATAGAAGGGAAGACGTCGGAACGTGCAACGCTCATCGTCAAGAAGAAGTTAACGAAGCCGCGAGAGCGTTCGTGCTTAGCGAGTCAGAGAGGCAGAACGGGCGGAAGATTAGCGGAAGAAGCGCGCGGTGGGAATCTGCAATCTCCAGGATCGATTAAAACCACCACATGTGAATGCTCACACTACATGTAGGACGAGACTCGACGCACTTCATTCGACGCGACGCACCCGTATATTTTTTCTCCGTACGACAATGAGGCACAAACCACATATTGTTCTGTTGACTGTTCTGACTCGAGGTTTCTCCGAGGTAAAAAGAGGCTCGTCACACGTCAGAAAGAAACCAAAGCGGTCTCTAGCCTCTCGCGGACGTGCCAATACAGTCGTTACGCTAATTGGGGTGGAGATTTTAACTTGACCTTAATCTCGTTCATTTGCGGAATTCTTCAATTAAGGTCGTTGCCGTCGAGAGCAAGACCAGATCGCGACCTCCGATACCATCGCATCCCGTGTGTTCGCTAATGCGCTCCTTCGTGCTCTTCCTGCTTCTCGCGTGCGCATCGGCGTTCGAGCTTGCGACGATGGCCAACCGCCGCGCCGTCATCGCAAAGATCGCCGCGGCCGCTCCGCTGGCTGCCTTCGTGCAGCAGGCGAGTGCCAAGCGCGTGACCAACGCTGCCCTCACTAGCGACTGGTCGGACGGTGCGAACAGCAACCAGGTCCTGGGTGCGCCCAAAGCCCTCGCGCCGGGCATCCCGGAGGAGAAGCTGCCGTTGAAGACCGATTCCACCAAGACCGTCGACACTGCCGGTGCCGCGCTGCCGAAGAGTGCCAAGTACGACGGCGCCGGGTATGCCACACTCACCGCTGGCCTCGGCGGCAACCCGAAGAAGGACAAGGCGTACGAGGCGCGACTGGCTCGCCTCCTTGCCCAGTAAGTCGTGGCACGTGCCCACGACGCAGTGAAGCCAGCGCACGCCCTCCTTCGATTCGGCGGAAGATCGAGCGCCGTCGCTCCCTCTTCAAGGCACCGAGCTGTGAGCTGTTCTGTACTGTACTCCTCGCGTGGCAACCGAGTGGTGTGGAAGTGCGGGAGGACGGGCATCGTGGCAGATGGCAGCATGGTGGAGGGTATAGGAGTCGGCCACCTTCGTGCGATGGGGCTGACTGCAGATCACTTCATGGATCACTTTCTGGGCACCCGGGCCCCCGCCATTAGGCTCAGCGAAGTGGTAGCAAGTTAGCCTTAGCTAGCCAGGCCTCGCCCGCTCACGTAGTAGTAGACGGTGCCGAGTAGCATGTGGTTCTAGCGGTAGGCGCAAAAAGTGATTTGTGTGTATCTTGAATGTATCTTTAATCTACATGACCTGCTCTCCTGCTGAAGACGCAACCGCGCAAGACCCGACGCGGCGACGCGCGGCGCCCGAGCCCCGACCGGGGCGCGGGGCGACTCGTCAGGCCGTTCAGGTGGACCGCAGACGGGCGCCGGCACCGGGGCGGGCCGGGACCGCCAGACGCGAGACCGCCAGGGCCACACACGACACAGCCAGTCCGGTCAACAGCCAGAGCTTAGTGGCAGTGCTAGTCCGACCCTAGAGGCTAGAGCCAGAGGCAGAGGCTCAGTCGCTCAGAGCTCAGAGGGACGCACATGACATCAGACATGAGTACGGCCAGGAGACAGTCACTCTGGGAGACGGTCACTTTAGAAGCCGGAGCCTGATGACCCATCGGCATCGCAATTGGAACTTCACTTCATGGGAAACGCTTGGAAACCCCACGTCACCCGGTGTAGCCAAATATACTCCTGGCCCATGAATACTCCACGTCTTGTGGACCCACGTGTTCTGCATGTACTAGCCCCTTGGTACTAGCAAGTAGGAAGAACGTGCCCTTGATGGTGTGTCCCGTGGCCGGTAGGCAGCGAAGCTCATCGATAGCCGCACCTGAGTCGCCAGAATGACCTCTGCGTGTCTTAGGCTGCCACATCTCTTGCTGCCACTCTAGCGTCTTGTAGGCCTGTATCGGGCTCGACAGACAGCCCGGGCGACGACCCTTTGTAAGTGCAGTCTGGACTGCTAGAAGCTAGAATCAATAAAGTTGTTCCCTCATGTCGAGACATCACGTCAATGTCACGTACATACTCATACTCAAGTACCCAAACGTACCCTTGAACGTACCCTAAACTTCTAAACCCTAGGGCTACCGGTACCAGATCTCCGAAAGGTATTCAACAGAAGAAGCGGCCAAGCGTCGCGAGGAATGCGACGTTGTGAGTTGTTCACAGTTGTGCTACTTGTACGTGACGTGTTTTCATATTCAATTCTCGACATGGCAACAAGCACCATTTTGCGTTCGCTCACGGCACGAGGCAACTCTCACGGCCTCTGAGCAAGGTCCATTTGGTTACTGAGTAAAGCTCTACGTCGCATGCCGCCCAGCCTCCGCGGTCGCGAGTGGTACGAGAGTGCGCTTGGCGCCCCACGGACAGTGCTTGCACCCATGGTAGATCAGTCGGAGCACGCCTGGCGCGTGCTCTGCAGGCGGCATGGCACCCACCTGTGCTACTCCCCGATGATCTCCTCGAGCCAATTTGCTGAGTCTGAGCAGTACCGACGCAAGATGCTCGGCCCACTCGAGGGGCTCGCCGAGAACGAAGACCTGCCACTGTTCGTGCAATTCGCTGGCAACGACCCCGACGTGCTGCTCGCGGCCGCAAAGCACGTCGAGGGGCGCTGCTCTGCCGTGGACATCAACTTTGGTTGCCCACAGAAGATTGCCAAGCGTGGTCACTATGGCGCGTGGCTTATGGATGACCCGCAGCTCCAGCAGCGGCTTGTGGGCGCGCTGCACTGCCACCTCGACTGCCCAGTGACGGTCAAGATCCGGGTGCAGGAGGCAGGCCGCATGGCGACGGTTGACTATGCGCGTATGCTCCAGGCGGCCGGCGCGTCGATCATTACGGTACACGGGCGCACGCGGCAGCAGGTGAACGTAAAGCAGGGTGTTGCCGACTGGGACTACATCGCAGATGTCAAGGCGGCCGTCTCGGTGCCCGTCTTCGCCAACGGAGGCATCTTCGCGCCGGCAGACGTGGTGCGCTGCCTGGAGCATACCAAGGCGGACGGCGTCATGGCGGGCGAGTCGCTGCTCGAAAATCCCGCCCTCTTCGAGGCGTGGCGACCATTCAGCGGCGCACAGGGCAGTGAGGGATGCGAGGGCGGCGAGAGCGACGAGGGTAGCAGAAGCAGCAGCGCCGGCGGGGGTGCGCGGAGGCATCCGCAGACGCCGCATGCGGAGACGCCGCCACATGTGAATGGAGCCTTGCAAACGACGCTCGCGCGCGAGTACCTTGCTCTGCAGGCTGCCTACCCGTCCGATCTGCGCTCCGTCAAGCAGCACCTCTTCGCGCTCCTGTACGCCAACGTACAGGTTCACACGGATCTGCGCGATCAGCTCCACAAGGCACGCACCCTCGATGAGATGAGCGAGATCGTCGAAGAGTGTGACGCGCGCCCGCCGACGACGCGCGCACCTTTTAGTACGGTGCCGGGCGACGCGTACACGTCATGGTACAAGCGACACACCTGGGAGGCCATGCGGCACGAGATGAAAAAGAAGGAGGAGCCGAGGGGTGCGCAGGAGGGCGAGACTGAAGGCGCCGAGGGCGCCGAGGGCGCCGAGGGCGCCAGCGGAGAGCGCGAGCATGAGAATGCCGAGCCGCGGCTCTCAAAGGGTCAGCGCAAACGGTTACGGCAGCAGCGCGCGATGGAGCGAAAGCAGCAGGCGCGACGCGGCGATCATGGCGATCATGGCGAGGCAGAGGAGGATGGAGAACAAGGCAGGGAGCTGGAGCAAGGCGCCCAGGAGTAGTCAGTAGCAGCAGGACGGTGCGGAGCGAGATGCGAGTTGCCTTCATGCGTCCGCCCACACGCCCTGTTGACGAGGACGAGGGAGGATTGGTTTGGAGCGGCTTGATGGGTCGCCGGTCGGCGTGCGTGCGCGGCGACTGAGCAGGTTTCTGCATGTTTCTGTGAGCGGCGTGCCGGCGCGTACAGACCGTAGATGAAATTAGGGGTACACGGGTGCGTCACGGCTTTTCAGTGTAAGTTCTCGCCGCGTTCTAATGTAGCAAACAGGCCACACGTCCCAGAGCGAGTCTCAGTTCATTTTCACGAAGCCAGTCGAGCTCCCAACGAGCTCCAAACTTAATCGCAAGTTTGAAATGGATTCATGATTGGCTCGTGTGTTCTATTCTAAAGGGATCTCTCTTACGGCCACCACTCGCGTGCTGGGCTGGGCTGATTCTGTGCGGCGGCGGCGCGCGCGCGATAACGGCACAGGGTCACGGAGCTGCCGTCGCGCCATGTTTCTGCTGAAGGGATTTTGGAGCATCATCTCTCAAGGCTTCACTGGCACGACGGAGCCGGAACCTGACACTGGCAGTCCCGGCAAGACTCCCGCCAAGTCTACAATTGTCCTCGGCGGTGGATGGCAGTATGATCACGCTGAGGAGTCTCGCGTAAGGGCTGAGTTGAAGAAACGCGGCGGACCCGAGCAGTTGTATCCAGGGAAAATGACAGTGCAGGGCGAGCAACGAGCCCTCGCTGCAAAAACTAAGGCGGGAGCCTTCGACATGCGCACGCCGCGGCGCCGGCCACCCTCTCCGAGGACGCCACAGGCATCTGCACGAAAGCGTAGCTCGGCGCGGGGCGATTCGCCAGGCTCACCTGGCTCAGACTCGGCGGGTGCCCGCAGTCCAAGCTCGCCGGGCTCGCGCGGCAGCAGCACCAGCAGCACGCCGCGCTCACCGGGTCGATGGGATCGAGCCTACTCGCCCTCGCCGCACGGTGGAGACTCGCTGTGGAATGAGAACACGCAAGGTTACATTGGCGATAGCAGGTTTAAGACGCTCACCGCCGCGGATTTCGATGGGAGCGCGATGCGTACACCGGCGGAGTACATCTATAGTAACCTCGATCCACGGGGGCGCTCAATTCTCTACGACCCTTGAGCCTTGAGGCGCGTGCAGCTGCACCATCACGTTCTTTCTGGACCGGACGTTACTGTACGATACACATAGGCGCACGATCGGATAGGCGCATGTATTCGATTGTGGACGAGGAGATAAGAGAGGAACTCTCGAACTGCGCGGGTGGGACGCCCGCGTCGGTCGACGTAATCAATTAAATAGCTTATAGGTCCCGTCTCGTGCTTTTCGACCGGAGCCGGCCCTGGACGCGACCCCGACCGCGGACCGGGGGAATCCCGGGGGTTGGTCCGCGGCAGTGTCCAGTGACGAGTGAGGCCGCGGGACGAGAAACTCGAGAGACGCCATCGTTGACGGGCGATTACTATCCATTTAGACAACCGAGAACTTCGGCATGCAAATTCGTGCCTACCAAACATGTAACCGGCCCCCCAAAAGGCGCAAACGCCACACTCTCCCTGCCCACCATGGGTCGTACCAACAACAATGGCCCAACACCGATGTTCCGGAACGACGCCTCGGGCGCAGCATTGTTGTGCGCACGTCCGAGTTGTTGGGAGTCCAACTGCGCACAGCTCAACGCGGCTCATCACACGGAAAATGGCCGTGACAGCTGGGATAATGGCTTCTTTGCAGAGATCCTGGTCGACGAATGGCAACCGCGGCTCGAGGTGTCCATCAATTGGGGGCAGGACTTTGCCTACGATGAGACGACGTGCGACCAGAACGTGGAGTTTGTGCGAGGCTGCGACCCGCTCCACTCTAACAGAGAGGGTGGAGACGTACGTTGTCCAACCATGACTGTCAGGCTACTCCCACATTTTGGCGGGTCGCGCTTCGGCTGCAGCCCACATGGAAAGCGCTCGTGGCAGAGCCCGCCGCGTGCGGAAGATGTACATTTCCAATGCCGCACCAAGCCCGTGCCTCATCCGCCGCCGCAGCTGCCACCCCCGTTGCTGCCGCCACCTCCAACGCCAATGAATCCACCGCTGCCTCCGTCGCCGCCACCTCCCTCACCCTCGCCGCCCTGCTTACCGCCACCACCCCCTCTGCTGCCGCCTCCTTCGCCGTTGTTCCCACCGTCGCCCTCGCCGCCACCACCTTTGCCCCTAGCCCCGCCACCACCTTTGCCCCCGCCGCCTCTGCCGCCGGCGACGGTGGTTCAAACTCATGCTCAAACTCAGTTTCTCATGGAGGGCAGCCTCCCCGACCAGTTGGTGGCACTCATCTTCGGGGCATCGGCCAGCCCTACAGTCATGGGCGGCACCATCGGCTGGTTTGGCGTTGTCTTGATGGTGCTCGGTGGACTCAGTTGCTGTTTGCTGCCATACTGCACGGGAGGCCAAGCGAAGCTACTCCATGGCGCCAAGCGTCTACCGACCAACGAGGAGGATGTCTCGTCAAGTCTCGTCAAGCGTCTGGCGACCAGCGAGGAGGACGAACCAGGGGACGGTATGGACGGCGAGGACCTCGAGGGCCATCTAGGGAAAGCCGCAGTCGTGGCGAAAAAGAAGAAGAAGAAGAAGAAGGGAGGCCCGGCGAGGCGTGTGTAGCTGCGTGCTTGAGCGCGCGCGCGCGCACTCGAGCGAGCGCTGCGGAAACTCGAAAAAAGCGAGCGCGGCGGTCGGCATGCTCGTTCGGTTGGTAGATATTACCCACGTATCTCACCGGCGGAGTCCCCGGCGACTGCCCGCCCCGACATCTCGATCCATCGCGCATCGGTATCTAAGTGTATCCGCTTTTTGTTACTTTCCCGTAGATCCGTTGCGTTTCGCGTTTCGGGCGAGATCGCGATCGCGGTGCGCGGGGCCGCACGTCGCGTCGCGCCACGCGCACGACCGTTGCTGTGCTCGGAGGTATCTTTGTGCTGTATTCCTGTAAACCGCCCCCCGGCTTACGTTAAATCCGCTTTAAAAGCTGAGTTGGATTCAGTTTAACGCTCGTAGAGCGACTATCGGTACCGGTCGAGTCCAGCAGACTGGCGAATACGTCCTCGGTCGATGGGCGACACCGTCGACGGCGAGTCCGCATCCTCGTCAGCGTCGTCGGGTTCGTCCTCGATGGTCATCGTGGACCATCGTGATGAGTCGAGCGAGCCGCCGCGCGTCAGCGGCAGCGGCCGCCCGTCGCGAGTGTGCGTGGCGACTGGCACACCATCCAACGCATCGAGGGCGCCGTCTGTCAGGAGTGGACGGTCGACGGAGACTCGGCGCGCGAGCGGCCGCAGCATGCGACTACCGGGTGCAGTGGGCGCAGTGGGGCTCTCGAACCCAACTCCTGCGCCGTCGTCGACGGGCCCTTGAGGCAACGCTGTGGCCGCAACCGACGCAGCAGCTGCACGTTCGGCGGCGCGCTGTTTCAGCCATTCCTTCGCGTCAGAAGTAGGGGAGTTCAGATCGGGGGTGGCGCTTGCCGTGGCGCTCGCCGAACCCTGGGCAGCGTCTGCGTCGCCGCTCGTCGGCGGAAGCTTCGTAGGCGGCACAACCGGCAGCGGCCTGTGCGGTCGCAACCAGCCAACGCGTAGAGTGCGCGGGATTAATCCTTCGCGGAGCCGCACCTCGTACACGCCATCCGCCGCCTCGCCTCCAACCTCGTGCGCAACGAGTTGCATGCGACGCAATGTGGCGAGTGCCAGGCGCGCGGCGGGCGGGCTCGCGAGCTGCTTGTAGGCGACGGAGAGCAGCGCATCAGCTGACCAGCAGCCCTTGCCGAGCGACTGCAGCTCTTGGGAGAGCGCGATGAAGTCAGTGATGGTGAGGAGTGACGGCTCGTTCAGCTTGAGCAGCGCGGCGCCCACGCGCAGGAGGACCTCCGGCCCATCGACGAGTAGCACGTCCCACACGCGCAGCAAAGTCTCGGCGGGCAGCGTATTGACATACAGGCACATGAACCACTTGGTGGTGGCGATGGAAAGGGGCATCCCTTGTTGATCGAGGTGCGCGGCGAGGCGAGGCACTGTCGCTCGGAAGTACTCTTCGAAGAGTTTCTGCACCACGCGGATGCCGTTCATGTACTTGGAGTAAAAGTCCGTCACGCAGCTGCACGGCGGGGAAGGGGGGGGGGGGCGAGGTGCCACGGGATGAGTGAGAGGGGGGGGGCGGCGGGGGGGGGTTACAGAGGTTATGATGGGGGGGCTATGCTGGCCTCCGCCGCGCACCGTTCCGAAAAATGGAGGAGGAGAAAGAAGGCAGGCGCTTCGCGTAGCTCGGTCAGAACGAGAAGCATCCCACCCAC
>Ga0210240_101813_pt1 | contig 14712 bp, 13 predicted proteins | sample ChrtobMetP5a_4mM_FD_155463 | JGI IMG/M metagenome (GOLD analysis project Ga0210240, IMG submission 155463) | Chrysochromulina tobin associated microbial communities from unialgal haptophyte culture, Seattle, Washington, United States - P5a_4mM | ecosystem: Host-associated > Algae > Haptophytes >...
TATTGTATGTACAGTAGTCGACGACATTTGGTCAGACGAATAGCGAATAGTGTAGTCTGCGTGGGCACAATGGTCTGGTTATGGTCAGGCATCCTTACAGTGTAAACTGCTGTTATTTGCAGTAAATAGTGCCCAAATTTTCGCGCCTGCGGCGGGCAAAGGGGCAACTTGAATACCTCTTCCAGAACGCGCCCCCCTGTCGGTCCTCGACAAGTGGTACCTACCCATTGGAGATCTGGTTGAGACCACTATTCCTGGTTCGAACCACGCTCTCCGATTTGAACCTGGAACCGTGGTTCATTCCACTGTTTTCTGGAACGTTCCGCGCCAGTGGTTTGAACCAGAAAAGAGTGGTCCAGACCAGAAATTTCCGGTCCGGACCACTCTTTTGTGGTCCAGACCAGATAAAGTGGTTCAGACCAGGAAAAACTGGTATTTTCAAACTGCTCAAAAAACCAGTCCCACCTGGTTCAGACCACTTTTCCTGGTTCAAACCGGGAAAACCTGGCCCATCCCTAGTTTTTTCCGGTTGCTAAGCAAAATCTCGTAAGTAATATTTTCTGATTAAACTCCGTCCGCCCCGGACGAGGCCGAGCGGAGCGTGCCCCGAGAGTTATGTAGGTTCAACAAGCAGCAGCGTGGTCAGCGTGCCAGCTGAGGGAGCACGAGCCTCCCCGGCACACCTTTGGGTTTGCGAGCACCTGCGTCGCCGCTGGCCACCATGGCAGCGGCATCCGCGCCTAAGTCCGCGCCCTCCCCGTCGGTCGGGTCCAGCCTGCTGGCTCGCGACTGCATGGCATGGCCAGCTTCGCCAGCTTTGCGGGCAGCTGTCTTGGCCGCCTTCTCCAACCGCTTGACGGCCCCGTGTGAAAGTGCAGCATGAGCGAACACGTCCCGCTTGCCCCGTTCCACCCAGTAGCCCACATCGGTCGAGTTCGCCTCGGTGCCAGCTGCGGCCAGAGCCTCGAGGCGGCGCTGCAGCGCAAGGCACCGATCCTCGAGCTGGCGCACGTCGCCGCTCTGCTTCTCGAGGCGCTTCTCGAGGCGCCTCACATGCGAGCTGAGCAGCTCAACATTGTCGACGGCAGCCGCTTCGGCTTTCGCGGCTGCGTCCGCGTCCGCCCGAGCCTCCTCCTGCGCTGCCCGTGCCGCTTCGGCACGCCCGATCGCCTCCTTGAGGACAGCCTCTCGCATCTTCGACGCTTCCTTGGCGCGTTGGGCCGCCTCCCGCTGCTCGTGCTCACGCTCCGCTGCTCGCACTCGCGCCTCGGCCGCCGCGGCTGCCTCGGCCGCAGCCTGTGCGCGCGCCTGCTCGGCCTCGGCTCTCAGACGCTCGGCTTCTTCCCGAATCGCCATCAGCGCGAGGTTGCACTTTGCGAGCTCATCTGTGCGCCCGGTGAGTGCCTCGCTCACCTTCCTAGCCTCCGCCTGGCTTGCCCTTGCATGCTCCGCGTGGCCCTCGGCCGCCTCCTCGGCAAGTCGTTGCGACGCCTGCGCTGCCGATCGCGCCTCCAGTGCTGCCATCGCCGTCGCCTCCAGCTCAAGGCGCTTTGCCTCGGCCGTCGCGAGCTGCGCCGTCAAGCGAGCCACCGTCCCTTCGGCGGCAGAGAGCGAAGCCGTGGTTGCAGCCTCGCGCTCGTCGAGCTGCGTCTCGAGATCACGCAGCGAGACCACGAGCGTCGCGCATGCGGTGGCATCCTCCCGCTGCTGCTGCTGCTGCTGCTGCCCATGTGGTTCCCGCGCGTGCTGCTGCTGCTGCTCCTTCTGTTCGTCGCACGCAGCCAGCCAAGCTTCGGCATGGGCAAGGGCGCCAAGGGCGAGGCCCATCTCGGCGTCCGCCTCTCCGAGCGATCGGCGGAGGACGTGCGTGCACATGTCGCCGTCGGCGCGCTCGCACTCGTACGTGGATACGAGTTCCGCCAGCCGCGTACGCTCTCCCTCGGACGTTTCATAGGCCACTCGCATTTGCTCGACTTTGCTGCCAGCCTCGCTCATCTTGGCTTGCAGCTCGTAAAGCTCGGACGCGGCGACCACGCGCCCGGAGACTTCGTCGTTTGTCGACTTGAAATCATCGACCGAAGGAATGTGCCCGTCGACGAGGCGCTCACGAAGCATGGCTGTCTCAGCGCGAAGCTTGCCCACCATTTCGCCAACCTGCTCCTCACGCTCACGAAGCGAGCGCTCGCGTTCCGAAAGGGCTTGCTCGAGCCTCAACAAGCGTTCGTTCTCCGTCTTTAGAGCTACGAGCTCTTGCGCAGACAGCTGGCGCACAGCCGTCTGCAATACGGCGGAAGTCGAGGCATGGGAGCTTGGACGGGAGTTGACGCTGACCATCGTTCTTAGTGTGAATTGTGAATGTGATGCAGTGGGAAGAGCGGACATTTTGCGTGTAAACGATTGAAGGGACCCAGATACGACCCCAATTTCGTGGAATGTGTTCGTGTGAATGACAATGATGACGACGAATTTAGGTTAGTTCGCGCCGCAAACTTCAGCTTCCCCCGCGACGCCCGCATGAGCAGTAAGGCCACTGAGACCAAGCTCAAGTCTGGCAAACTCCTCGAGGACGGCGGCCTCAAGTTCGACGACGAGCTCTGGTCTTTCGCGGCCAAGCTCGGTTCGGGCCGCTTTGCGAGCGTGTTTCGCATCCATTGCACGAGCGCCCCGGAGCGTGTGCCACTAGCTGCAAAGGTGACGCAGCTCAATGGCATCTCGCAGTGGGCACGTGCACAGCTGAGCGAAGAGCTCGCCATATGGCAGACACTCAAGCATCCGAACGTGGTGCGAATGTATGGGCACATGGCGGATGCGACTCGCCATGTGCTCGTGCTCGAGCTTGCCCTTGGCGGTGAGCTTTTCGAGCGCATTGTCAAGATGCAGTCCTTTTGCGAAGCCCATGCGGCACGCCAAATTGCCCAGGTGCTATCGGCCGTCGAATACCTGCACAGCTTCGGCGTGCTGCACCGCGATCTCAAACCCGAGAATCTGTTGCTCGAGTCGGATGCCGACGATGCTGCTGTCAAGGTGGCCGATTTTGGTGCGTCGAAGCTCGTGATCTCGTCCGGCGGCGCCAAGGTGAGGAAATTGCCGGGGCACAGCGCACCCCCGATGTGCGCCCCCGCCGCCCCATCGATCGACCCCCCGCCACTCTGCGTGTGCGCTTGCTCCGGGTGTGCAGACGCCGTGCGGCTCCCTCGGCTACGCGGCGCCCGAGCAGCTCAAGGGGCTTAAATTTGCACAGAATGCGAGTGTGGTACCAACGTATGACAGGGAGGTGGACCTGTGGTCAGTGGGCGTCATCACCTACATTTTGCTCTCGGGGTCGATGCCCTTCGACCCGTCGACTTACTCCCCCGAGGCTCTGGAACGCCGGAATGCTCTCGAGTTCCCTCCATCCCTCTTCATGGAGATCTCGGGCGAGGCGTGCGACTTTATCCGGGCATTGCTTCAGGTCGACCCGACGAAGAGGCTCAGTGCGGCGGAGGCACTCGTCCACCCATGGCTCCTTGATTTCGCTCCCGATGCATCAGCAGGCTCGTGCGGCGCCCCGCTCGTCACACCGGGCTCACGGTTGACACCGCTGTCGACGCCGCGGCGGCTCAAGCAGCTGCAGGACTCGGGCCAGCTCAAAAAAGCGTGGGACCGCACCGTCGAGGCGGGGCCGCTCGGGCGTACCGCCAAGCAGGAGGTCGGGTCCGAGTGCGAGGCCGCGCGCGAGGCCGCACACAAGCGTACCGCTGAGGAGATCGATGCACAATTGGGCGACGTTCCCGAGCTCGTGATGCCGTCCGAGGTCTCCAAGCGGCTCCGCAGCGGTGAAGCGTCGAGCCTCGACGACACCAGCAGGAGCGGGGGCAACGGCGCCAGGTGATCCGCCGTGAGTGAGAATCGAGACCGGGATCGATGACGGCGCTTGCTGTCGCCACTCTGGCGCCACCGACGTAGGAACAAGCCGCCCCCTCCGGCGCGGGGTCTCCGATTCATTCCGTCCACGTACCGACGCCAGGCGTCCCGCGCGCCCCGGGCTAAGCTCGTGTGCGAGTGACGTGGCGTCCCTTAGACCGTGCCATCAGTATGTTGAATGTTCTATCGACTTTCGTCGTAGAATTTGAATTAGAGTATATCGGCGACGAATTTGCAATTTCGTTTGACCGGCCGCGACTCGATAATATCGTGACGATTCCCGCGCTCCGACCGCCCGTTCCGGGCGGCACCGCGGGGCTCCCGGGGGTACCCCCGGACGATCGGTGGCGCCGGGCGGCCGCGGCCAAGGCGGCGCGGGGCGGACGGCGCGCGCGACCAGCGCCGGCCGTGCACGTGCCCACGTCGGTTCGTCGCGAACCAGGCGACACGACCCAGGCCGCAGGCCGCGCGCAGGCGTACGCACCCGACCTACACCACGGCTACACCCCGGGGACGTCCCGGGCATTTTTCAAATCCACGTTGGACGCCGTCACTATTCTCACGAACGCCACTAGTAACGTAGTAAGAACGCATCCATATGGCCGAAGGGTGCGGCATGGACCCGACCGCGTTTTCTACTTGACATGCCCCTCGCCCGGGGCGCCCCCCCTCCCCCCCGCCGCACGGGAAACAAGCCCGCGATGTGGCATCGCAGATCGCGACGCGCAACGGCGCCCGACTCCTCGTTGTCTTCGGCTAGGTGTCCCTCTGTGTGCCCGGAAGCCACACTACTACAGCAGCGCACAGCAGCGCACAGCAGAGGTCGGCGAATTCAACGCCCATCACGACGCCCTTGCGCTGCCACTGCAATGCCAATCCCTTCCCATCCTTGCCCAGGGCCAACTGCAAGACGGGAGGCTCAGCCCAGCGGCAGCTCCCCCAGCCACCCATTCACCTTCAGCCAAAGGTCCTGGCGCTTCGACGCGACGACGGCCTCAAAGCGACACACATCTGCGTGGCGGTGCCACTGCACGAAGGCGTGGCGAAGCGCACGGCTGTCTGCGTGGGCTGCCCCAATCAGCTCACGACGCAGAGCGTCAGCCTCGACGCGCTCACGTGTAAGCTCCACGAGCAGACGCCAACCGCCCCAGAGCCTGCGCAGCAGCGTGACGCCTAGCCATCGCCTCGCGGCGACGACGAGGTGGCGCTGGCGCCCAGCGCCTTGGCCGAGGGCGAGAAGCCCGCAGCGCATCGTGTGCCGTGCGCAAAGCCGTTGAGCACGGATGCACGTCACGGCAAGAAAGCAACAGTGGCGCGCACGGCGCTGTCGCACGCGTCGCGCCCAAGCAACGATGACTGGATTGAGGAGCGCCCGGACGCGATGGTCGCATGCGCTCTGCTCCTGCTCGCGCGCGAACAGGACGAGTGCGCGCCACGGGCGCCAGCCGCATCTGACCAGCCGAGCTCGGGCTGAGTGGAGTACGGCGAGCTGCCATCGCGCCTGCCCATACGCGAGACGCTGACGGCGCGCATCACTCTCCTCGCGCAGTGCGCGCTGCTGTGCTGCGCGTCGGCGGCGCTCCTCAGCCTGCTGCTCCGCAGCAAGCACTGCCGCCTGCTGCGCCGCCTGCTGCGCCGCGCGTTGTCCTTCCTGGTAGCGCCTCTGCAGGTCTTGCCGACGCGCCCGTCGTTCGTCGGCACGCTTCTGCAGTCGCTCGTAGTACATCGCCGATGCACTTGTTGGCGTCGCGAGCACCTCGGCGGTGCCCGTCAGGTCAGAAGGCGTGGGCTTTGGAGGAGTCGTCTCAGGTGACTCTTCTTCAGCCGCCTGCCGCTCCTCGGCCGCGGCCGTAGCACTTTGCGTTGCTGCGCACTCCGCTGCCGCCATTGGCGTCGCCACACTTGGTGTTGCCACCGTCGGTGTCGCCACGTGTGACGCCTGCGGCGCAGGGGAATGATCCGTCTCGGCGGCGACTTGAGGCTCGACCGCCGACTGTCGAGTCGCCCCCGGTTCCGATGCGCGAGACAAGGTACTGACGACAGGCGGCGCAAACGAGTCCATCGGCTCTCGGGACACCGCCGTCGCGACGGCCATCTCCACTGCAGAGAGCACCGCCGACGACACTGCCTCGGCGGAAGCTCGCTCAGTACGGCGCTCCTCGTTCGGACCTCTCGACGAAGGCGCCGGCTTCGTCCCGTCGATCCTCAACAGGTGGCTCGCGGCGGCGCCGTCAGCGGGAGCTCCCGCGTGCACGCGGCGGCGGGCTTCTATAACTGGTCCAGGCACGCGGTCGCTAGCCCTCGACCGCCAGCTGAGCCCAAGCATTGCGCTCGCTGCCCGGTAGGTCTGCTCTGCCCCTTCCCGACTGCCCATCGTCCCAGCTGGCTTCGCGTCGCGCGCTCTCGCGCTCTCGGAGAACACTCCGGCAGTCTCTTCTTCAGCCTCGGACAGCGCAGTGGCGCGACGCTCGAGTACGGGAGGCGGCGGCGTCGGCGGCGTCGGCGGCGTCGGCGGCGGCGACAGCTTGCTCAGCTCCCGACCGCCATCGTTTGTCGGGGTGCTCAGTGGCTCCCGGCTGGATCCGTGGGCCGATGCGGGGGAGCTGGGCGGCTCCGTCTTCCTCGCAGCCCGCGGTGCCGGAAACGGCGAGCTCGGTGCCACCGACGCCGCCGACGCGTTGGTCGTCGACGCGTGCGAGAGGGAAGCCAGCAGGCGCTGGATGCGCTCCGTGCGGCCCGCGTGCTCCTCCTCGACCTTGCGAAGCTGCGCTTGCATGCGAGTCCATACGAACCACTTCCGGACGCAGCGCATAAGCACGCGCACACGATGCGCACCGCTTGCGACAGCGATCGAGGTTTGCGTTGCCCGCAGGCGTTGCTCGTGCGCGTCCGCAGCTTTGCCGAGAAGAGAGGTGTGGCACCATGAGACCCAAGTGACAAAGCAGCGCCGTCGCAGCCGCCAGCAGAAGTGGCGCTCGGCGCAGATCTGTTGCCGCCTCGAGCGCAAGAGCAGCTGGCGCCAATCACCAAAGACATAGGCACAGGCACCGAGCGTGCGCTGACGGACGAGCAGGGCCTCCTCCTCCTCGATGGGTTCGGCGGTCTGTAGTGGGGGCGCGGGCATGTAGGTGCCAGGCCATCGGCGCTGAGCGCCCTGCGTCGGCGGTCGCCGCCGCTGCGAAGTCGAGTACAACACCGGACCGTCATCCACGGCGTTGGGGTTCGCCATCGTGCTCGTCGACTCCGCTTGGTCAGCGGCACGGAGAGTTGCGCGCTGACGCTGGAGCCGCTGCAGTTGTTCCTCGAGGCGCCACTGCGCACGCGCCTGTTCGGAACGCAGCCGTGCTTTGCGCCTGATGTCTGCCTCGAACTCTTCTCTCTCGGCCTCGAGCCTCTTCCGTGCCTCGGCGGTCGCAATCTCCAGCTGCTGCCGGTGCTCCTCAGCGCGGCATGCTTCCAGCTCTCGCGCCTCGCGGAGGTCCCGTTCGGCGATGGCCTGCGCCTCGAGCTGCGCAGCCTGCCGCAGTGTCTCGCGTTGCCGGCGCTCCTCACGCGCTGCAGCAAGCTGCTGCTGGCGTTCCTCCATGGCTCGCTGTGAGTCTAGCGGTGCCCTCGACTGTCGACGAGGGACGGCAGCGACGCGAGCGGAAGGGACCCCTCTTGGTGCATTGCGGGTTTCGCCCACGGGGTTTCGCCCTCCGGAGGGCGCGAGCCGACGGCGGCGAGAGGAAGCATTCTCAAGGATCGGTGTCGCCGCTGTGGCGGTGGCTGAAATTCCTTGTGTGCAAGCAGACCAGCCCTCGGAGCGCGTGGTGCTCGCCGCGCGTAGGTATCCCTCGGTGAGCGCGCGGGCTTCGGCAGCGTCGAAGTCGAAAGAACCAAGTCGCGCCTCCATTCGTCCGTGGTAAAAAGACACCGGGGGGAGCCGGGACACACACGGGACACACGGGACACGCGGACGCACAAAGGCACCCGTTCTCGGTTCTCTCGGTCCTCACGGAAAAAGAATCTGCGTGTTCACGTCCTCTCGCGCCCCTACCTGCCTGTCGACGCTCGATCCGAGCGGCTCTTCTTGCGCGGCGGAGGCGGCGGCGCTTCTCATCGTCGAGGGCGGGCGCGAGATCCCGGCGTCTCCCCGCAAGCGACGTCGTGTCGGCGGCGGCGACGTCACCGGTGGCGGCGGCGACGACGGCGGTGTGAGGGTGCGAAGCGCCGAGGGCGAGGTGGTCGCGTGGTCCCGTTCGGCCGCGGCGCGATCGGGCGCGCTCGCCGACTGGGTGAGCCACACGGACGGCGCCGAGGGGGCGTTCGCCACTCTGGTGCCTGCGTCTGCGCTCCGCACGCTCTCGCGCCTCGCCGAGGGCGGTGAGGAGGAGGGCGGGGCGCTGGAGGGGTCCTCGCTCGCGCAGCTCGCGCAACTGTTGCACGGCGCGCACTTTCTCGACGTGGACGTCGAGCTTCTCCACCTCCTCTCGCGTTCCCTGTGCGCGGGCCACCTCGCCGGCAAGAGTGGGCCGGAGCTCGGGCGGCTGCTGGGTATCGTGAGCGACTTCCCCACCGAGGCGGAGCGGCAGGCGGCGACGAAGGAGCCGCTGTACACGCAAGACGCTCAGCGCAACGCCACTGCCCCGCGAGCGGCCGATGCACCCACACCGCCAGCGCCGGTGTGCTGGCTCTCGACGCAGCTCGTCAACGAGGACGCCCTCGAGGTCGCCCTCGCCGACGCCGACGTGCCGACGCTTTGCGCGCTCAAGGGTGTGAGCCTCGTGTGGCGTGCGCGGGCGCGGTGCGTCCTGTGCGCGCGGCTGTGCGCACGCGTCGGCCTGCCACTCACGAGCAACCTCGTCAAGGTGACCAAGCTCGACCTCTCAGACAGCCGCGCCGCCGGTCGCCTCTTTGCCGACGCGGCCGACGCGTTGCGCTGGCTGCCCAACCTGGCAAAGGTGACGGGACTGGGTGGCTTCGAGGTGGACGTGGCTGGGCTGAGGCGCGTGGCGAGGCGCGTGGCGTCTTCAAGTGGATCAGAAGAATATTTTGATGGTCCGCCACCGTATCCGATGGCAGGGGTGCGCGCGTGCATCCGTGGCGAGGGGGAGGTGCCGATGGAGGTGCTGCTCGCCGCATGCGTGCTGCGCGACGGCAAGGCGCATGTGCCAGCGGGCGCGTTCCGTGACGACACGTCGATGACGTCGATCGCGCTGCCGGCCGGCCTCACGAGCATCGGTGAGAGCGCCTTCGAGGGCTGCTCCTCGCTGGCGTCGAGCGCGCTGCCCGCCGGCCTCACGATCATTTGTGAGTTCGCCTTCTACGGCTGCTCCTCGATGACGTCGATCGCGCTGCCCGCCGGCCTCACGAGCATCGGTGAGAGCGCCTTCATTAACTGCTCCTCGTTGACGTCGATCGCGCTGCCCGCCAGCCTCACGAGCATCGATGGGTCCGCCTTTGCTGTCTGCTCCTCGATGACGTCAATCGAGCTGCCCGCCGGCCTCACGCGCCTCGGCCAGGACGCCTTCTATGGCTGCTCCTCGATGGCGTCCATCGCGCTACCCGCAGGCCTCACGAGCATCGGTGAGTACGCCTTCCATGGCTGCTCCTCGTTGACGTCGATTGAGCTGCCCGCCGGCCTCACGAGCCTCGGTGAGAGAGCCTTCGAGGGCTGCTCCTCGTTGGTATCGATCGAGCTGCCCGCCGGCCTCACCAGCCTCGGGCGTAGCACCTTTGCTAGCTGCTCCTCGATGACGTTAATCAAGCTGCCCGCCGGACTCACAAGCATTGGTGAGGGAGCCTTCAAGGGCTGCTCCTCGTTGGTATCGATCGAGCTGCCCGCCGGCCTCACCAGCCTCGGGCGTACCTCGGAGCAAATGCGGCGTCTCATGCAGCTTCGAAAGGCGGTCTGTAACGCGCGGAGGCCGCGTGCGTGCGACGAGAACTACAAGGAGTCGGCGATATGGAAGTACAGTGCCAAGAACAACGCCAAGAACAACGCCAAGAGGCTGAAAGCAGGCGACGAGGGCTACAGGGAGTCGGCCCTCGCCAAGTACAACGCCGAGAGGCTCAAAGCAGGCGAGGAGGGCTACGACGAGTCCTCGCGCGGCAAGACAGGGGCCGCGCTGGAGGCGCAACGCCTCCAGCGAGATCTCGACGGACGTGCGCGGCGTGCGCGGCTGCTGGGCGAGGCCGAGGTGCAGATGGAGGACCTTGTGGAGGAGGTGGAGAACGCCGCCACCAAAATCATGCCTTTCATCCAGAGCTTCTTGGCGTCAGGCCACGGCGTCAACATTCTCACTGCCTCGGAGCACCGCACGAAGCCCAACGTGATCAACGGCGGCGGCAGCCTCCTCACCAGCATCACGGAGCTGCCATCCACAGGTGTGCTGCCCGAGCCAGTCGAGCTCACTGGCCTTCCCGATGGTGGCCATGCTCGAGACGAAGCAAAGCGGTGGCTATGCTTTGACAACAACCCGTCCTTCCAGGACAAGGAGACTGGAGAGTCCCTCCACCACACGAAGTTCGACTCCACGTTCAAGGTCTTTGCCGTCTCCAAATCGATCTTCAACGAGCACACGAGGCTCCTCGAGGGCGAGCTCCAAAGGCGATTCTGCGGCACCGATAACTCGCAGTTCTGGCCACTCTACATGAACACGCACCCCGGCAACCTGGATGGCCCGCATTCCATGGACTACACCTACGTGCTCCTGGCGGTCACCAAGCTGCCACTGGCTGCCAGCCCACTCACACGGCGCAAGCCTGAGTGGGCTGGACTCCAGAGCGGTGCATCCATCCAGACCCTCTGCAACAAGATCCGTTTGGGGGTCAAGAACGCCACGGAGGGCCCCTACGACCACCCACAGGTTGCCTCGATCAAGGAGCGCATTGCGTTCCAAGACCTGCCCTACGAGGTGGCCCTCATCGCGGAGCGCCGTCTGGTCATCGATGCGTCGCTCGGCCACAAGCACAAGCACAGGGCCAACGCGAACTGCTTCTACAAGATCCAGCTGTGGGCGGATGGCAAAGTGACCGCTGCATATGGCCGCCTTGAGCAGGAAAGCAAGGGCGGCCTCTACCAGATCGTGGCCATGGACCTGCAGCCGGAGCAGGCCCTCAAGGTGTTTGAAATGGACACCAAGAAGCAGGAGAAAAAAGGGTACGTACAGCAACTGTGAGCTGAAGCCGGCGGAGGAGCTTCAAGTGTCCGAGGCGGCGCTCGAAGCTCTGGTGGCGAAGAACTGCTTCTACAAGATCCATGCACGCCAGGCCGGGACCGAGGCGGCTGGCTATGGCGCTCGCAGCTGATGTCAAGCCAAGGCAGCGCTCATGGCTGCGGTCCAGCTCGCAAAGGCCGAGGCACTCGCCCAAGCCAGCCAAGCTGCCCGAGCCACCCAAGCCGCCGTTGACAGTCATGCTGTCGGTTCCGCCCATGCAGCCGAGGTTGCCATGAAAAAAGTTGGTGCCCATGAGTGCTCATATGACGTGTAGTAGGGCAGTAGGGTAGTGGGGCATTTCTCCCAACTCTGGGGACTGTGTACTGCGGTGTGTCTACTTGTTTTTCTCACAGGCATACCGTTTCTCTAGCTTTCGCGCCAGACAGACAGATCGAGAAATCGTCAGATGTGGAGCTCGTGCATGCACGCCGTCGCGGCCACTCGGAGACGGAGTGCGCTTGGCAATTAGAGATCACGCGGAGTATACCGTATTGATTAGCAAGGGTAGCTATTGTCGGAGGGTCCGGTTAACTTTGTTACGGTTTTTACCGTTTTACGAGAATCTCCCGGTTCTCGTTAATTTACTGGATATATATGCCCATTTCGTGTCAATCTCTTATACATTTTTATTCACACGGTGACCGCGAGCTCGAAGGGAAGAGTTATGCGAGTGTGCAAGCACAGCCCGATGAGATCACTCATGACCTGCAGCTGCCAGATCATCTCGGGCGTGCGCGGCGCCGTGTTGAGCATCCAGCTGCAAACGATCGATCGAAGACATCCTGGCTCGTCTGCGACTCGTTGGGCGTTGGCAAGAGGAGGGGTAGCGTGACGAGAGTGGAGCTCCACCACGAGGCCATCGAGCGTCTCGCCGTAGAGAGCCCCTCATCGTTGCCAGCCGAGGTCGTTGGTGCCGTCCGCGTCCTGCGCGGCAAAATCGTCGTAGCTGGCCCGCATCTTCGACGTGAGGTCGTCCTTGGATGTAGCTTCCTTAAATGGGGCCTTCTCGAGCAGAGCCTCGTTGGGTGGAGCCTTCTGCTTGGGTGCGGGCAAGGCGCTCGCCTGCGCAGCGCCAACTGGAGCTCGTGCAGCTGCTTCTCGAGATCGCCTCGCATGGCGACCGCCTCGCACAGCAGCTGGCTGCGCTGCTCGGCAAGCAGCCGACCCAGCCGCGCCTCAGTCGCCTCGTACTCGGTCTTCTGCTGCGCCTCGAGCAGCCGCCGCGCCTCGCGCCCGATCCGATCTTCGTCGGTCATCTCGGCCCACTTCGCCTGCAAGAGCTCAAACTTGTCGGCCCACTCGGCGTCATCTCGCGTGGCGAGCTTGAGCTGTCGAAGGTATTCGAGCGCCGCCTCTCGCGCCTCGCCCACCGTGACGCCAAGCTCACGCATCTTGACGCCATACTCCGAGTGTAGCTCCGTGATCGCCGCCTCCGCGTCCGCCCGCCGCTTGCGCTCAGTGCCGAGCTGCTCACGTATCATCAGCTTGGACTCCTCCAGGAGCGCAAGCCGCCAAGTCTCGCGCCAGCGCACGTAGCTCCATACAAACTTGGGCCGTTGGAGGCGCATAGCCGCCTGTCGGAACACAGTCCTCTGATGCACCTTCTCACGGTACAGCTCTGACCACGCTTGCCAGCCCATTGCGAGCTCCTTTCTGCCCATCCGGCGCGCGGCGAGGGCCGACAGATGCTCGACGCGCCTCTCTCGCGTGCGCGCTTCACGCTCCTCTTGCCGACGCTCGCGTTCGACTTCATACCCCTCGCCGCGAAGCATCGCCTCACGCACCGCCGCAAGCTCCGCCCGCAGTCTGACGCATTCCGCCGCGAGAGTGCCGTGACTCGTGCCGAGCTCGACCGCACGCAGCTCCGCGGCGAGGGCGCCACGCCGCAGGCTGGCCGCCTCAATCTCCTCCCACGAGCGCCGCCAGTGATGGTAGCATGCGCTCATTTGGGGCTTCGTCATAGACGCGCGCCCGCCTTCTTGAGCAGGTTGCACTGATGGACCTTGGCCTCGTACATTGCAAACCAACCGCTCCAGCCCCGCGCCAACTCCTTGAGCACCATCCGCCGGATGGCGACTGCCTTGTGGCCCTCTACTCGCCTCTCGCCACTCTGCCTCGAGCTGCTTCGTCAACGCCGCCTCGCGCGCCGCCGAGCCGCCATCGAGCGCACCTCAGGCGCGTCGCGAGCGTCTCCGCCTCGGTGCGCGTGCGGGCGACCTCCGCGCGCGTCTCGGCGAGCATCGCACTCTCATGCTGCAGACGTCCCGTGAAGATGAGCCGAGCAAGCATCGCATTCTCACCCGTCCAATCGCGGACGCCAGTGGCCGTAGCACGCGACCAGCTTGGGCTGTGTGAGCTTGGCACCCGCGAGCCACAGCACCCGATTGCGCCGCGAGCGCTCGATGTAAGCAGAGGCCCAGCTCTCAAAGCCCATCGCGAGCTCCCTCTTGCCCATCCGGCGTGCGGCCAGCTGGGTCCGTGTGAAAAGTATGGGGGAAAAAATGGTCGAGTGATGTGAAACAGCTTATCATAGCTAGAGTCTTCACTGTGCATGAGAGAAGACGAGAAGACTCGACAGACACTGATGGATCTGTCCATCAGGCCTCTGTGGGATCGGACGACGATGCAAGGCGCGCCGCAGCCGGCAATGAGCCGTCTCGACAGCGGGCCCACTCAGAATCTCGCCGAGAACAAGCTCTTTGTGGGGGGCGCGCCGCCCGGCTGCGACGAGGCCACTCTGCAAGCGGTGAGGCAGCCGCGCCTTCTGCACAACCCGCAAGGATTTGACATTAATTGACATTGCGGTTCTCCGTGCAGATCTTTTCGGAGCACGGCGAGGTGGAGGAGGTCTTCGTGATGCGTGGAGGCAGCCGCTCTGGCCAGGCTTGTGCGTTCGTGCGGTTCACCACCGCGGAGGGCGCTGTCGCCGCCATTCAGGTGAGTGCATCCCGCGTTGCAGCTTGTTCGCACACACACGCTCATTACCCCGGAACCTGTTGCAGGCGATACACGGCAAGTACGTCATGCCGGGATGCACGGACCCGCTTGTGGTCCGCTATGCCGACGCGCCAGGCAGCAGTGCGTTGCTCGCGTCGAACTCCTGAATTCACCGCACTCTCAGCATCGGTATCTTTAAACTCCGCACGCTGCCTCCCCACCTGTATGCAGGGGCTAAGAAGGGCGGCGGCCAGGGCGGCGGAGGCCGTGGCTTCCAGGGCGGTTATGGCAACTCGGGCTATCAGAATGGATACGGCGGCATGGGCGGCATGGGCTATGGCCAGTATGGCAACGGCGGGTGGGGTGGCGCGCCGTTCCCGGGCTTCATGCCCTATGGTCCCATGGGCGGCGCGGCATCGATGGGCGGCGCCATGGGAGCGATGGGCGGCGGCATGGGGGCGATGGGCGGCATGGGCAATGTGCGCGGCTACGAACCGAACGCGCGCTTCCTGCCCTGCGTTGCGTCGTGCTGCGGCCCTCCGTGCTCACGCTGATCCCCAGTTCTGTACCCCTCCGGCCCCCCCCTTACCCCTCTCCCCCTCTCCCCCTCTCCCCCTCTCGCCTCTCGCCTCCTCCCCCCACTCCCTCCTCTCCCCTCCTCTTCCCGAGT
>Ga0210240_101815_pt1 | contig 14690 bp, 8 predicted proteins | sample ChrtobMetP5a_4mM_FD_155463 | JGI IMG/M metagenome (GOLD analysis project Ga0210240, IMG submission 155463) | Chrysochromulina tobin associated microbial communities from unialgal haptophyte culture, Seattle, Washington, United States - P5a_4mM | ecosystem: Host-associated > Algae > Haptophytes >...
TTGCGCGGCGCCGCCAGTCCAAGGACCTTGACCGTGGGCACCTTCTTGAGCGCTGTCGACGCGCGGGAGCCCCCCGACAGCTTTCCGGCTGCGCGGGCGGTCTCCTGCCGACGAGAGGACGAGAGGATGAACGCTCGCGGAGCGTGTCGAAGTTTTCCACGTGTCGAAGTTCCCTCGAACGCTTCATAAAGGCGTCATCGCCAAGCCCGACGCGCGACCTGACGATCCATGTCCCTTGCACCATCCCGGTAGAGGTCTCGACGCGGGTGAGAGAGCAGGCGCATGCGACGACGTCGGCAACGGCGCAGGGTAACTGACCCGTGCACGAGGCGCAGACACGTCGTCGGCATCGTCGATGGCAAGAGCGAGGGCGCGGGCGGCATCGCGCGAGGCGAGCGACGTCGAAAGGAGCTCAAGCCCCGGAGGTGGGACGAGGCTGGCTACAGCGCCGCTGCTACTGCGAGCGCCGCTGCCGCCAACTGAAGTGATAAGAGCCTTGGCGGATGTGAAGATGCCCGACGGGGTGAAGACGCGCGCACTCAGCGACGCAGCCGCCGACTCACCTGTACCGCCAGCCGCAGCCGACGCTGCCCGCCCACCAACGCCGCGCGGGCCCCCACCCGCTGCCCCCTCCTCCTCCTCCGCAGATGGCAGGAGCCCGCTGCCGGGCGCTCCTTGGGTGAATCGCATGCTCGCTTTGCCAAGGGCCGTCAGACTCTGACGCTCGATCAGGCACATGAAGCGTTGGAGGCACGGCGCCCAGGGCACCTCCTCATTGGAACGCAGCGCGCGCAACGGCGCGGCTGGCCACACGCACGCCGCTGGCACGACAAGGGTGCGCCCGAACGTGCATGCAACGGTCGCAAAGGGTCCGAGCGCGGTTGCAGGCAGCCACAGCCCGTGAGACTCGCCCCATAGGCGCCGATGGCCCTCGGCATCGCGCGGTGCCAGCGGTTCCGCGTGATCGGTGGCATCTTCTGCGGCGTCATCCGCGGCGTCGTCCGCTGGCGGCAGCGGCGGCAGGTGTGTATCTAGCCGCAGCAGCGAGTGCTTGTGCAGATAAGGCAGTAGCCGGCACTGCGGGGGCGCCGGACCGCCCTCGGACTCGAGTCGGTGCTGAAGCTCGACGTGGCCGCGATTGCGGAGCGTCGTCTGCTCCGCCGACGTCAGCAGGTGCTGCGCGGCGTGACCGATGGTGCCACTAAAGAGCCGTCGGCCCTCGATGCGCACCGACAGCTGCAGCGATAGGCCGCCGTGACCGTCGCTGCTTGGCTCCACGTTAAGGCCGGAGACAGCAATGCATGCGGCCGTCTGCAGCTGATGGGACGGAGGAGATCTGTCGGTGGCTCTCTCAAGACCATACGTGTCAAGCAGCAGCCCGTTCGCCAGTGGCACGTGGCCATGCCGCCGAAGCGCCCCGCGGAGCCACGACACGAGCGCAATGGCGAGCTGGGGAAGGTCGTCCCCGAGGGGCTCATCATCATGCAGCTGGGCCACACGCACATCACAGCGAATGCAGGCCTTCGCCGCCTTCTTGCCGCTCGTCGAGAAGATGACCGCTGCAAATGACGGCACCGGGAGAACCTCGTCAAGGTGCTCGTGAGCGAGTGATGCGGATACGTCATCCCAGTGAGCGCCATCGACAAGGGTGAGTCGACAGATACGGAGAGTGCGCGAGTCGCAGTCAAGTGTGCCGGGCACGACGAGATTCATCCGCGGTGGATCCATATTTACGATGTGACGGTTGCATGCGAAGCATGCGTCTGGTGGCTTGGAAGGTTCGTAAACTTATAGTAAACACTTAGTAAACACGCGGATCTGGTGTACAGTTGAAGCACCCAACCTAGCACGGTACGCACGCACCCCACCGACAACTCCCTCGCGGCGTATGTAGCTACATGTATCGTATGACGTATGTACTAGACATGTTACACCTGGACAAGCATCATGACATGGCATGTTACAAAGACATGATGACAGGCGTATGTGCACTCTTCACAGCGCTCGTAAAGTCTTAATGGGCCGCCTCGAGCACGCGCATCGCCTCGGCGAGAACCTTCTCAGTCGACGACGGCGGATTGATGCCAGCGCCCGGCGGCGGCGGCGGCGGCGCGCGCACCGAGGGGCTCGCGGCGATCGAGCGAGCGCCATGGCGAGCGCTCGAGGGGCGTGGGGGGCGAGGCGCGGGGCGCATCGCTTCTACGGGCAGCGAATGCGGGACCGGGAAGGTACACCCGTGCCCCGCATCGACCAGGATGATGCGCGGCGCCGTCGGTCGCACGGTAGCTGCGCCGAGATATTGCCCGTAGATCCGATGCACCTGCTGCAGCCGCGCGTTGGTCGCGTAGTGTTTGGCAAAAAGCACCTTGCGCTCTTGCTGCGTGCCTGCATGAGGCCAAAGGGCGGGGCCGTCGGAGGGTGGGTGAGGCCCGAGGAGCTGCGCCGTGCCGTCGGCCGACAAGACCTTCTTGACGTGATGCGCCGGCGCCGAGTGCGGCCGCGCATGGCCTCGCTTGGGAGAGCTTGCGCCTCTGCGTCGTTGCTGATGGCCGCTGCCGTGCCCCAACCTACGGCCATCATCCAGGTCGGCCGCGCTGCCAATTTCAGAGCGAGGGTCAGCATGGCCTAATCGCTCCCGACGAAGGTACTCGGCGCGCTGCTCCAAGATGACGCGACGCGCGCGCAGCTCGGTTTGGTTGAAGTCATCGGGGCCGCGGTGCTGCGGCGGCAGCGTTGCGTCCAGCGGCGGCGGTTCGGCTAGTTGCACGCGCTTGGGCACAAGCTCCGCACGGAGCTCGTCGAACTCGGCCGGCGTAAGGGTGGCCGGCACGGGACCAACGGGAGGCGGGCGCTGCCGTGCTGCCGAATGGGGACGTGGTGAGCGGGATGGTCGGGGAGGGACGGGCGGTGGCGATGGTACGCGTGGTGCCTCCTCTGCCGCCATCGCTGTGGCCGGCGGTGGCGATGGTACGCGTGGTGCCTCCTCTGCTGCCGTCGCTGTGGCCGCCTCGCGCGCCGCAATCGTCGCCGCGTCCACGGGTGAAAACGCGATGCCGGCCGCCCTCATCGCATCGAGCACGCCGGCCACGTCCGCCTCCGCACTGCCCGCTGCGCTGTGCAACACCTTGCCCTCCTTGCTCAGCCACTTGGCGAGGTTCGCGTCTGTAGCGCTCATCTCGCCCGTGTGCACACACAGCGACACGCGACCCACCGCCGCCTCCATGTCGGCCACCTGCTTGCCCATACGAGGGTACCCGTTGAGCACGAACGGCGCGTTCCGACTCGCCATCGTGCGCCTAAGCAGAGGCAGCACCACCTTCAGACCCGGAAGCGCACCGCTCGCCTGCGACGCCAGCAGCGCCTCGCCCTCCGCCGACGGATCCTCCTCCGCCAGCGCAGACAGCGTTGGCAGATCGAGCATCGTGCCGCCGCACCGCTTGCCCAGCGCCGCGCTCAGAGAACTCGCGCCCTCGCCGAACACGAGCACCGTCCGGCCCTCGCCTAAGAGACCCGAGCTCGCATCCGCTGCTGGCGGCGGCGTCTCGGGCTCTGCTGCTGGTGGCGGCGCCTCAGGCGCATCCGCTGCTGGCGTCATCGTCTCGGACTCTGCTGGTGGTGGCGGCGCCTCAGGCGCATCCGCTGCTGGCGTCATCGCCTCGGACTCTGCTGGTGGTGGCGGCGCCTCAGGCGCATCCGCTGCTGGCGTCGGCGTTTCGGACTCTGCTGCTGGTGGCGGCGCCTCAGGCGCATCCGCTGCTGGCGTCGGCGTTTCGGACTCTGCTGGTGGTGGCGGCGCCTCAGGCGCATCCGCTGCTGGCGGCGGCGTTTCGGACTCTGCTGCTGGTGGCGGCGCCTCAGCCGCATCCGCTGCTGGCGGCGGCGTCTCGGGCTCTGCTGCTGGTTGCGGCGCCTCAGGCGCATCCGCTGCTGGCGTCGGCGTTTCGGACTCTGCTGGTGTTGGCGGCGCCTCAGGCTCTACCGCTGCTGGCGGCAGCGGCTCGGGCTCTGCTGCTGGTTGCGGCGCCTCAGGCTCTGCCCCTGCTGGCTTCGTCGTCTCGGGCTCTGCTGCTGGTGGCGGCGCCTCAGCCGCATCCGCTGCTGGCGGCGGCGTCTCGGGCTCTGCTGCTGGTTGCGGCGCCTCAGGCGCATCCGCTGCTGGCGGCGGCGTCTCGGGCTCTGCTGCTGGTTGCGGCGCCTCAGCCGCATCCGCTGCTGGCGTCATCGTCTCGGACTCTGCTGCTGGTGGCGGCGCCTCAGGCGCATCCGCTGCTGGCGGCGGCGGCTCGGGCTCTGCTGCTGGTGGCGGCGCCTCAGGCTCTACCGCTGCTGGCGGCAGCGGCTCGGGCTCTGCCACCTCCGCAGCTGGTGCCTCCGCCGGCGCATCTGCTATCTTGACTTCGACTGCCTTGCGGGTAGCGAGGCCGCGGTAGCGCGCCTGCAACAGGGCGGCTGACCGCTTGCGATGTTCTTTTAAGGCGGCCTGCTGGTCGCGGCAGAGCTTGCCACGGTAGCTCGCTTGCAGCGCCTTCGCAGCCGCCTGGCGCTCGGCGACTTCGAGTTGGCGCGCCTTGCGCTCCCTGAACCCTCGGGCCACAGACTGCATCGCCAGTGCAGCGTCGCTACGGCGCTGGATCCAGCGCCGCGCGTAGAACTGTACCTTGTCGACCGCTCTACCTGACTGCATCGCCTCGACGATGTCGCGAAGCCGGCGCAGCCGCAGCGCCTCCTCCAGCTCTGGATCCTTGACCGGGTCCGGATCGTACGCACGTATGTTGGCGAGTGCACCCGTTGCGAACATGACCACCTGCTCGTCAGGGTTCGATGCGAGCGTTCGGAGCGCTTCCGCTGCGCCCAGATCGCGCAGTTTGGCGCACGCCTCGATCGGGTCGAGAGCCGTCACGTTCTGCAGCGCCGCCGCCGCGTACAGGTTGAGAGGATACTCCTGTGTGAGGATGTCCAACAACAATGGGAGCCCGCCGCATTGAGAGAAGAGGGCGAGCGAGAAGGCCGCGTCAGTATCGAAGACGTCGGTCAGCAGGTTGCCGATCAGCGAAAGCGAGCACTGCTTCACCTCGTCCGTCGTCTCGCGGAGGCAGTTGACCAGCATCACCATCGCACCAGTGTCTCGTATCTGCTGGCCCAGCAGCGCCGCATCGTTTCCATAGACGTCAGCGGCTATTTCGCTGAGCGAGGCGAGCGCCGCCAGGCGTGTGCCTTCGTCCGGGTCGAGTAGCTGCTGCACCTGGCCGCTCACGATACCGTCGAGAGAATCTGCCATCGTGGCCGGCCGTGTGAGCAGCCGACCAAGGCGGAGGCCAACGATCCGGGGCGCTTGACAAGTAAGGGGTGTGAACCCTTTTTTTTCTCGCCTGGCACCGTGCACAACCTGATCCAGACTGCTTTTTTTACTTCTCCGTGCTTGGCCGTGGTCTCGGGCCCGACCTGCTCCGCTGAGCCGCGCAGTTGAAGAGGAACATGCAGCAGGTCACGCTCATGGTGCTTGTCAGCGTACTCCTCTCTCTCTGCACAACGGCATCGCCCGGTGAGTGTGCCAACGGCGCCCCTGAGTTGCTGTCCTTCGCTATCCTGACCGATGGCGCGCCTCTCGTTTGTTCCTGCGCAGTCACTTGCCCCAATGGCTGCTCGGCCCACGGCACGTGCCGCAGCGGCCAGTGCGAGTGCTTTCCGGGCTTCACGTACTTTGACTGCTCCCTCAGGACGTGCGCGGGCGACTGCTCGGGCGCGGGCGTGTGCTTCAACGGTACCTGTCGGTGCGCGGACGGCTTCTGCGGCGCCGACTGCTCGCTCAAATGCTGCGTCAACGGCTGCTCGGGCCGCGGTGAGTGTGTACAGGATGGCACCTCCGCGAGCTGCCTCTGCCAGCCGGGTTACGGCGGCGCCGACTGCAGCCTGCGAGTGTGCCCAAACAACTGCTCAGCGAACGGTGTGTGCGCGCCGCCGGCGGACGAGCCGCTCGCCGTGCAGGCGCGCTGGCAGCCCGCATGCCAGTGCTTTGATGGCTTCACTGGCTTCGACTGCTCGCTGAAGGCGTGCGAAGCCGGCTGCTCCGGCCGCGGCTACTGCTACAACGGTGCGCGAACGCGCACGCACGCACGCACGCACGCTCATACGCGCCGCGCACGCACGCACGCACGCGCGCTCACACGCGCCGCGCACGCACGCATGCACGCACGCTCATACGCGCCGCGCACGCACGCATGCACTCGCCTCGACCCACCTCGCGCCCCGGCTCGCCCCCCGCCTCACCTGATGTTTGGCGCGCCTCCTCCTCGGTCCCAGGCACGTGCCACTGCTTCCCTGGGTTCGCTGGCGAGGCCTGTACGCTGCTCGCGTGTCCAAACGAGTGCACGCATCGTGGCCGGTGCGTGGCGGGCACTTGCGACTGCGAGGCTAAATGGGGCGGGCCGTCGTGCGAGGTGCGCGTCTGCCCAGGCGGCTGCTCGGGGCATGGCACGTGCGGCGCGGCGCACGAGTGCGAGTGCGACGAGGGGTGGGGAGGCGCAGCGTGTGCCGAGCGTGAGTGCGCAGGCGGGTGCGGCCAAGGCGGTTTCTGCCGCAACGGCACCTGCCACTGCGCGCCAGACTGGCACGGCGCGCGCTGCCACCTCCGAACATGTGCCGGCGGCTGCGGAGAGCACGGCTCGTGCTATAATGGCACGTGCGAGTGCGCGCTCGGGTGGGGCGGCGATCGCTGCGAGAAGGCTGTGTGCCCGAACGCGTGCTCCTCGCACGGCCAATGCGTGAACACGACGTGCGAGTGCGAGGGCGGGTACGGCGGTGTCGACTGCGCCGTCGCCGAATGCCCCAGGGGGTGTTCGGGCGAGGGAATCTGCGTCGGCGGCGTGTGCGCGTGCCGCGCCGGCCGGCACGGCGACGACTGCAGCGTGGCCGCTTGCCCCGAGGGCTGTTCAAATCATGGCGTTTGCGAGAACTTTCGGTGCGTGTGTGACCCAGGCTTCAGCGGCCCCGCGTGTGCTCAGCGCTCGTGCTCGCCGCGCTGCGCCGCGCCACGTGGCAACTGCGAGGGCGGCGTGTGCCTCTGTGCCCCCGGCTACCTCGGGCCAGAGTGCGCGGAGGAAGGCTGTCCCGGCGGGTGCAACCAGCGCGGTGAGTGTGAGGGCGGCCGATGCTTCTGTGAGCCTGGTTATGGCGGCGCCGACTGCGGCCGTCGCGTGTGCCCCGGAGGCTGCTCGGGCAACGGCGCGTGCCTCGAGGACGCCACTTGTGCGTGCTACTCTGGCTTTCGAGGTGCCGATTGCTTGCTGATGACATGCCTAGAGGGATGCGAGCCGCCACATGGCGAGTGCTACAACGGCACATGTCACTGCGCTCCCGGCTACGGCGGCATCGACTGCACTGCACCGCTCTGCCCCGACAACTGTTCGGGGCGCGGGCGCTGTGTCGATCAGCGGTGCGAGTGCGAGGCGGGCTGGGCGGGTGATGACTGCTCTGAGCGAGCGTGCCCCGATGGTTGCTCCGGCAAGGGTGTGTGTGTCGACGGCGAGTGCAGATGCAAGCGGGGCTTCTCGGGGCTCTCGTGCGGGGCGGCATGCGTGGGCGCGGGCGGCCTCGAGTGCTCAGGACACGGCACCTGCCGGCATGACGCGTGCTACTGCCTGCCCGGATGGTCGGGACACGACTGTAACTGGCGTTCGTGCGTGCCCGAGTGCATGGGCAGCAGCGTCTGCCACAACGGCACGTGCGCTGTGCCCGACGCGCTACCCGCGCCGCAGGCGAGCGTGCAGACTAGGCCTGGCGCGTTCGAGCTCGATGCCATCGTCGAAGGATGATTATCCGGACAGGCAGAGAGGAGAGAGGCAGGCCTTGTATGACGCGCCATGCTCGGCGTGTCGTAACGTAACATCGCCTCCGCCGTGACCTGCGGGCGTGCGGGGACACACTGTTGCGGTTTTAGGCGGGGAGGGTGTGGCCCCGAGTCGTTATCCCAGTTCGAGTTAATTCGGTACAACGGACTACGGTACGGTTCGAGGTGACAGGACACAGGTGTGAGCGGTTCCCGCGATAGTGCATATTAGAAATAACAGAAACGTATACGTAATATACGAGCAGTCGACTCAGCGGCAAATCACCTCCTGGGGCGCCGCCCGCCCCCCGCGAGGACCGAGGTCAACCGTAGCTACCAACGGAACAACGCCGCCCCCGCGCCGAGCCCAATCTGTCGGTTGGAACCCGCTGAGCAGGCTGTGGAATCATGGTAGATGACAACTCAATTTGAACGCTGCACACGTCACGAGCCGCTAGCAGCGACGTTGGTTGGCTTCTCCCACTCGCCGAGGTCGCGCCCGAGCGACTTGCCGATCGTATCTACCAGATGCTCCTCCATGGACTTTTCGGACTGGTCGCCGTTCAACGTTATCTCCCATGCATGCATCTCGGGGAATTTGGTGAAAAATTCCTTCCAGGCCTTCTCTGCTTTCTCAGGTGAGTACTTGGCCCTCACGCCCTTGGGCTCGGGTAGCTCGATCTTCTGCAGTCGCAGCCGGCTCCCCGTGCTCGCCATCAGGTTGACACTCTCGCCCTCCTTGCACTCAGCCGTATTGATCTCGGACTCACCTCGTAGCAGGCACGGCCACCACTTACGCAAGCTGCTGTCGACGATGAGCTTCTGCAGCGTGACAATGAGCCGGTGCGAGTCTTGCAGCTGCCACACGCAGTCGTCCACGCGCACCTTCGCGTGCAGCGCGCCGTCGATGATGGGCGGCTGGCCACGTAGCCCCACCTCGAGGCCGTCCGTCGTGATCTTGCACACGACGTCGCGCTTCGAGGTGCCAGGCGGCATCTCGACGGCCACGGTGAGCTCGGTCAGCTCCTGCGTCCACCGGTACCCCGCGCAGATGTTGCCATTCTTGACAACCTCGATGCCCTTGCTCTCCTCCTGCTGCTGCAACCGCTGCTTCCTGCGCATCTCCATCAGCTGTTGTTGCGCGGCGATGATGTGGTACGCTTCGGCGTCGTCGCCTATCTCGACGATCTGTGGCTCGACCGCCGAGAGCACTGTGTCTTTGTGCCTGCGCAGCGCATCGCGCAGCTTGCTGCGCTCGGACAGGCCGAGGCCTGCCTTCTTCGAGTTGGCCATCGCAGCAGCCTCGCTCTTGACGAGCGATGGCACCGATAGGCCGCCGTCGATGAGAGCTGCAAGCGAGTCCTGCGACAGGCCGCCTGTCTTGCACAGCTGTCGAAGCTCGAGGATCTCGCGGTCATCGAGGCTCATCCTCCTGTCGCCTCGCTGTCGTTCTAGAGTGGAGGCTGCCTTCACGACATTCACGGGGTCAGGTGCTTTCCTCCAAGTTCGAGTTTGGTTGTAACCGTAGCGACAGGAGTCATTCCCGCGACGTAAGTCCTATCCACGGGACGGCCGCTCCCCGGTACATTTACGGCCGATCCGACGATAATGGCGCCCGATGCCGCCACCACCCTCCAACATGTTGTGTCCAAGTGATCCAGTTACTCGCATGCACACGCGCACGCGATGGCGGCCTCAGCAGCCGCGACGCTCTGTGGCACGCATGCAACTCGGCAAGCCCGGCAACTTAGTGGAACTTGACGACGCCGAGGAGCACGTAGATGCTGATGGTGACGATCATCCAGATCGGGTCGAACCTACATCACACAGCATTACACATCGTGAGCAGCAGCAGCAGGGTAGCGCGACAGAGAGGGTGCCGAGGCAGCCGTCGCGCATCAAGCGGTGATGACTCGACCGACGACGTCGCCAGGAGTCACGGCGTCGCGGTTCAAAGAGCAAGCTGCTGGCGCTTACATCTCGTAGTGCGTCACAGGGTTGCCGTCCTTGTCATACTCGGTGACGGCCGACATGCTGACCTCAGCAAGCGGCGCGAGCGCAAACTGCGCCGCCGGCTGGACGACGCGCGACATGGCCACGCGCGAGACGGCAGCCGGCGAGAACGCAGCCGCCGAAGCGAGGCCCAGGACAGCGAGGAGGTTGCGGAACATTTTATTGTCTGCAAACAGGCGCGAGCGCAAATGAAGCGGTCATCGTCCAGAAGGAGCACAAAGCCGTCCGAGGGAGTGTGCGCGAGGCGGCTCTGGGATCGCAGGCAGCCGTGGCGCAGGCCGCCTGATCGGTCGTGAGCTGAGATGCGCCATTGACCTGGAAGGGAGAGATACACTTCCCAGCGATTGGTCAGTTCTTCGCGCGGGAGCGGTGTGAAGAACCTAAGTTTACAGCGCCGCCTGAGGTTCTTCGGTCCTTTTTCACACGCCTTAGGTCCGAAAGGCTCAGGCTCAGGCAGCGGTGTGAAAAAGGACCTAAGGACCTAAGAGCGATTCTTCTATGAGCGCGTGGGCGGTGTGAAGAACCTCAGGCGGCGCTGGTGCTGGTATCTGGGCGGCGGCTGCTCGCCGGCTGACAACCCTTTGCTTGACGAGCTCTGTGAGGGCGCTCGTGAAGCCGGGGACGGAGTGTGGCGCGCCGGACAGGTGATTGATGTCGACGACCAAGCAGCGGCCGTCCGGGGCCACGAGCACATCAACACCCACGAGCGCCACGCCCATGTGCGCACTGATGGCTGTCACAATTGCATGCACCTCCGCCGAGCGTGCCAGCAGCGCCGCCTCGTCGGTGGCGGCTGTGGCGGTGCTGGCCGCCGTGGCCGCCGTTGTAGCGGCAGCGGCGGCGGCGGCGGCGGTCGCAGTGACAACTGCGCCGCCGCCGCAATCGCCACAACCGCTGCCATCGTCGCCACCGCCATCGCCGCCATCGCCGCCATCGCCGCCGCCGCAGCTGTCACCGCCGCTGCCGCCAAAGCTTTGGCTTGCCACAGCGTCGAGAGGCTTTTGAGAGTCGAAAAACATGATGGCGGGTCCGTCGGCGCGCGCCTCAAAGTGCGGGATCGATGGCTTTAGCCGCGTGTGCCGCAGCGTGCCCACGCCGTACCCCTTGATCACCAGCCCCGCGTGCGGCACAAACTCCTGCACCACCATCGGCAGCGCGAGCACCGCCCGGTGCTGCCCCTCGCACAGCTCTTGCAGACCCTGCTCGCGCATCACGACGGCAAGGCGGTGGCCGCTGGGGCCGCACGCAGCCACAGGCTTGCACACGAGCGGGTACGCTAGCCCTCGTGCAGCCGCGCACGCCGCGGTGGCGGGCCCTTGGCAGAGCAGCGCAAAGCGCGGCTGCTGCACCAAGGGCGCGAGCTGCGAGAGGGCCTGACACATGGCGCCGCGATCCGCGAAGACAGCTACACGCTCGAGCGGCTCGAGCAGGGCCGAGCGCGCCGACAAGTGCTGCAGCACCTTCCATCGGCGTGCTGCTTCGATATCCTCCGCCATGACGGCTGCATCGTAGGCTCCCTTGTGGATGGCAACGTCGCACTCCGCCAGTTGCTGTTCGTCGCTGTCCCCAGCCCGGTATCCCACGTATCGCACGCCGTCATGCTCGGCGTTGACGAGCTCGCTCAGCGTGGTGAGCTTCTTCTCGGCGAGCACGCACAAGCACGTCGTCATCAAGCTCACAGGTGCTGTCTCGAACGCTCCAGACGTGTGAATGGCTGTGATAAGGGGGGGGTCCAGGGGGGAGGCGTGTGAATGGCTGTGATAAGGGGGTCCAGGGGTCCCCGAGCCAGTTGTAACCGCACACGTATGTACGCCGGTCCGGTGTCTTAGTTGTCGAGTTATAAACATTGGCTGTGAATTGGCGGATGTAATACATGTACTCAGCCGCGACTCGGAAGGGCACCCAAGATTAGGTGTTGAGGAGGGGCGTGGGCCTCCAATGGGATACTGAGCGTGAATGAATGGGCGGAAAGCGGACGCTCTCGTGTCTCGAACTCACTCCTCAGGGCCGCCCCTCTCAGCGTCGCAGCCACGACCGGGCACCACGCATGGCACCACGCCGGTCCCCGGTCGTCGTACACATGCCCCCGGCCGGTTTTCAGAGATTGAGATCGCACTGTTCTCTGATGGCGCCTGTGCGCTGTAGGCCTGTGTGGGGAGAGTTTAAGGGACAGAGTTCGCGCCCGGCGGCAATTGCCCGGCGGGTGCAGGGTTACGTCCCCCACGCCGACGGCGACGCCCCAGCAAATTTTGGCGAAAACGCGTTTCCCGTAATCCCGACGCGATACGCACCGACAGCGGGTCGTGAGATAATCTGAAGAGATAAGTTTTGATCTTTCATCGTACTCGTGATCCGGATGAGTCTGCTTTCAGAGTCTCAGGATACAGATCTCGAGACCCGACACGGAAGAGCGTCCACGACCACGTGGAGTGTGCGGCTTTGAGCTCTGGTATACTCTGTACCTCGTCCGTTAAGAACTTGAGATGCTCCCTCTCGGCAGCGCGCTGTCTGCCGTGCTGTTTCGTTCCGACGCGCACCGAGAGGCCACGCCACGCCGACGCAACGGGGGCTGGGCCGGGGCCCGCCCTCCGCTCTAATCGTCATCGCCCTCGCCCTGCGGCGCACTCACCTTGGCGCCGGCTGGCTTGGACATGATGATCTGATCGACGCGCAGCACCGTGACGGCCGCATCGGTCGCCATCTTGATCGCCTCGCGCTTGGTCACGAGCAGGTCGAGGATGCCGCAGTCGCCGGTGGTCGCGTTCACGATGTCAATGCCGACGCCCTTGTTGCCCGCCTTGTGCGCGGCGTACATTTGGGCGATCATCATCGTGGCGTCGAGGCCCGCGTTCTCGGCGAGGGTACGCGGCACCACCTCGAGTGCGAGCCCAAACTTTTGGATCGAGTACTGCTCGAGGCCGGGCTGCGCCTCGCCGAAGGACGTGAGCGCGTCCGCCAGCAGCAGCTCCGTCGCGCCCGCGCCCGGCACGAAACGAGCGTCCAGCGTCATCGTCTTGACGACGTGCACCCCGTCGTCGATGGCGCGCTCGACATCGTCCATCAGGTTGGGCGTCGAGCCACGCACGACGATGGTCGCGACGCGCGAGCTGTCCGACTCCTGGTCGAAGATGGTGCAGCGCGTCGAGCCAATCTCCTTGACGTACACGTGCGCGCAGGCGCCGAGATCCTCCGGCTTGGGAGGCTCCATCCGCACGAGACCCGCGGCGCCGGTGGTGCGCATCAGCCGACGGATCTCAAACTTGGAGGGGCACTTCATGACCATGATGCCGTACTTTTCGCAGAAATGGAGCGCGAGCTCGCCCACCTGCGCGCCGCAGATGATCATGTTGCATCCGGTGTCCGCAATCGCCTTGATTACTCGCTCGAGAGACTCTTCCTCCGAGTTGTTATACGCCTTGAGCTCCTCGGCCGATTTAATCATGACGGTGCCCTTGGTCTCGGTGGTGGCCGAGTCGAGCGGGATGCCGTACACGGCGATCTTCGCGTCCTTGACGTCGGTGATCTGGCCGAGCACGCCGCGCGTCAGGCACATACCCTTGACCACCGTCGTTCCCAAGATGGAGTTGCCCATGATCTTTGCCACGCGCACGTTGTCACAGTTGAAGTGGGCCGGGTTCTCGGGCATGGCGAGGCAGCAAGCCTCGGCGATCTTGGCCGCGAAGAGGTCCTCGTTGCCCCACTGCTTCGCCGCGATCACCGGCTTGATCGCCGCCGCGAGCGCGATCGGATCTTTGAAGATGGACGGCTCGTACGTCTTCTTCACCAACGAGTCGAGCACCTCGAGGCACTTGGCCGAGGCGGCCGTGTAGCCGGCAATGATCTCGGAGCAGTGGAGCCCGTTTATTAGCAGGCTCTCGGCGAGCTGCAGCAGCTCGCCGCCCAAAACCACGACCAGGTTCGTGCCGTCGCCCGATTCAGACTCCTGCATCTTGGAGGCGAGGACCAGCATCTTGGCCGCCGGGTGCTGCACCTCGAGCTCCTGCACGATGGTGGCCGAGTCGTTGGTGATGAAGAGCTTCTCGAGGTGATTGATCACCATCTTGTTCATGCCGTTCGGGCCGAGCGACGTGCGCACGATCGTGCTCAGGTTCTTGCACGCCTCAATGTTTTTCAAGGTCGCCTCTTGGAGGCCGGCCATGCTCTTGGAGCCCTCCTTGAGCAGGCCTTGCGTGCCAAAGCCACCAGCCTGTGCGCAGCAGCGGACGGTCGGGGGCGAAGCGCGCGTGTCAGGCGCCAGGCGTCGCGATGGAGAGCAGCATGGCAGCAGCCTGTGCAAAGGAACACGTGAGGCTCCAAATAGGCGGCGGTGCCGCCGCCGCCGCCCTTGGACCCCAGTGGAGCATGAGCGAGCAGCGACTCTCATTCGCACGGCGAGAGATGCGTCGGGCGTTGGGCGCACCGTGAGCGAGCGCGCCATTGCTGCTGCGGTGTGGTGGTGAAGAGCAGCGGATTGCCGAACGCGGGCCCAAAGCAACTCGGTCGGAGTGCCGTTGGCCGACGAGAACTTTTGGGTGTGAAAGCGTTGTGACGAGCAAAACTTCTTGATGCTCTCGAGCGCTCGACCTACGCTCGACCCCGGGTGGGTACATTTACATCGAATAGGTAAAATACAAGGTTCCTACACGTGTTGTTGGTCGAACCTCTACAAATGTATTCCTATGGTGCCGCAGGCGGCGTGCCGGCCCTCTTCTCTGCGCGCCGGCCGGCTCCAGCTCAGGTCAGGGGTCTCAGGCTGGGGTGTAAACTGAGGTTTGGGCACAGGGGTCTGGGGGGAGGCTTGCCCGCCGCAGGCGCGAAAATTTTGGCGATATTTAGCCCTGAAAGTGATGCC
>Ga0210240_101816_pt1 | contig 14689 bp, 12 predicted proteins | sample ChrtobMetP5a_4mM_FD_155463 | JGI IMG/M metagenome (GOLD analysis project Ga0210240, IMG submission 155463) | Chrysochromulina tobin associated microbial communities from unialgal haptophyte culture, Seattle, Washington, United States - P5a_4mM | ecosystem: Host-associated > Algae > Haptophytes >...
CAGTGAGAGTGAAAGGTTTTCCACTGGTGCTTTGTTCTTGTTCCCGCGCAGAGCTGGTCTGCGCGGGAACAAGAACGACGGGTGAGGAGTAGCACGCTGCGTGCGCACCGATCTATGCTCGGGGCATAACCTCCGCCGGAGCGTGCGAGCTCCTTGTTGGGCTTGAAGAGCTGCACCGATAGATGCACCCCTCAACCCTATCCGCTCCTGCCCGACGTCCGAGCTCGACGAAACCGCCCCTCGCGCCCCTTTCCTTTTTTGTCTAAGGAGCTCGGGGCCCGTGGGGTGATAAAAGGCCAAACACCGTCTGATAAGAAAAGGGCGGGCGCGGTTTGTCGTGGCATCGACCACGGGCGCCGCCTCGAAGCCCGAACGGGCCGACCCGAGCGTGTCTGAAGCCGCCAGGGAGCCCGGCAGCGACGCAGAACGGGGCCAGAACGGTGCGCATGAAAAAGTTGGTTAGTGGACCCCGGAACGCTCACAGGACGGACGTTGTGAGAATAGTCGCTAGTCGAGACAACTCGTATGGGTAGGGCGGGTGCGCGGGTCGGGCGGCTTGTGAGCCTTTACTAACGAACCATTAGATTATTTGCACAATTTGGCGGGAGGAGTGCCCAGAAGAATCGATATCTGGAAGAGAGGATGGAGGATTTTGTGTGGGCGGAGCCCTCTTCAGTTGTCCGTTATGGAAAGGGGTGGCGGGATACGGTGAAAAAAGTCGTGATTCCTAGCACCACCTGCGCTTGGACCCAATTAGACGTCCGCACGACTTTCCTGATTAAGCCGGTTGGCAGCACACGGCAGAAATCAGATTCCTCCAGCACGATTGCCATGGTGTACCTCATGTTGAGGCTCGGGTGGAGCAGCGGAATTTGTCGACCTGAGCTCTAGAATTTGTCGCTTCGGGAGGGGTCTTGGGGTTGTGAGCATCAGTGATAGCGAGCGCGACGTGCCGAGGGAGGAACCGTCTCATCGGCGCTGTCCTGCTGGCTTTGTTTCTCATGCGAGTTTCGTACTAGATTACGGTCGTCGCTCGACTCCGCAACGCAGCCAAAGGAATGCCGGTGAGAATCAGAGTTGACGGCCAACGCAACCTTCATCGAGCCTGCGCGGGAGGACGTAGCTGCGTCGCGTGCAAGTTCGGTAACAGATAGGCCTCCTGGTGCTGGTGCGGCAATCGCCAGCTGCTGCGAAAGCAGGGATGCCCGTGCGTCTTGTACGCCAGCAGGTGCGCCCTCGGCCGTGCCGCCGGTCGCGCAGCAGGCCTTTCTACTGCCCGTGCCACCCGTCGCGCTCAATGACGCAGCCGCGCCGCCCACCACATCGCTCGCCGCGCCGCCCGCCGCGCCGCCCGCCGCGCCGCCCGCCGTGCCGCCCGCCACGCCGTCCGCCGCGCCGCCGGCCGTGTCGTCGGCCAAGTCATCGGCGGCACCGTCGCTTTCGGAAATGTCGAGCTCGGCGCTGTTGTTTGCTGGGGACGCCAGCCCTACAACAGAGTCTGGGGCGAGGTACGTGTCGAGCGGCACCACGAATTCGGCACCGCGAGCGTCATCAAAGAAAGGGTGACCCATGGCATCCTGCGCCGTCAGGCGCTGCGTCGGGGCGTAAGTGATGAGTTGAGAGGCGAGGTCTACTGCGGAAGGGACTATTTGTGGCACTTGGACATCGATTGCCTTCGCGTGCCACTTAGGAAAATTTTCCTGATAGTTAGGCAGCTTCGTGACGCCCGGCCAGGTGGCCTCTGTAGGTGTGCCACGCAGCCGGAATATGCGAAAAATTTGGTCGATCTCGGAATCGCCAGAGAACAGAGGCTGTCGGCAAAACAGCTCCGCCAGGATGCAGCCGGTGGACCACACGTCAACCGCGGCCGTGTACTCAGGGTTGCCGAGAAGCAACTGCAAAACATGGATGGCAAATGGTTGCAGAGTAGGAGATCAGGCGAAGTAAACGCACATGGCCACTCCACTGGAATTGCTATCACGCCCACCTCGGGAGCACGGTACCACAAAGTCACCACCTCCTGGGTGTACAACTTCCTTGCCTGGAAGGCCCTCGCCAATCCTGATCGGCGATTCGATAACGCATATGTCAAGGAGAACGATGACGATGCCACGCGCAGCATGACACACCAAAATCTGCCAGCTTAACCCGTCCGTTTCGATCGATGAGGACATTCTGTGGCTTCAGGTCGCGGTGCAAAACTAAGCGACTATGGCAGAACGCGAGGCCCGAGAAAAGCTGCCGACCGGGGGGAATTGAGGATGAGCGTAGCAATCACGGTGACACAGCACGCGAGATCACGAGGCAAGGCAGTTGCGAGTGTCACCTGAAGCATGCAAGACTGAATCAGCGGCAGCGGCATGCCGTGCTGGAACTGGGCGTCCAAGCACTGCTTCAAGTCGTGATCCATCTTTTGCCCCAAGGATTTTGCGGCGGGGGGGGGAGGGATGAGTCGGTGACCATGGGTAGCGAGAGGCAAGGTCTTGCAGCGGTGAGAGGAAGACGCTCCCCTCCCACCACCGCGTCAAATCATCGATCGGAAGGAGCACGCACATAGTCAAAGACGAGATACAACCGCGGTGGCTGCGGTATCACTTCCCTTAGGCGAACTATGTTCGTGTGCTTCAAATCCTTGAGGAGAGCCACCTCGCGAAGTGTGGTAACAGGAACACCCTCGTCGTGAGCGTCGAGGCGCATTTTCTTCAATGCCACAATGCCCTCATCCACTTGCCCATTGCAGGCGCGTCTCACGGCGCGGTCCCGGGCACGGTAGACGACCCCATAGGTGCCCTCGCCGATCTTATCTAGGAAGTCGAAGCGTTGCAAGAGTGGAGCATCCGGTGGTATCAAGCCGGGGAAGCATGACATGGAAGACGGCCTTAATATGGGCCCAGGGGGAGGGCTGGGGACCCGCTTTTCTTTTCGTCAGTCTCTATTCAAAAAATTGCACCCGGACCCGGCCAGCGGAAACCGCGGACGCCACCTACAAACGCCTCCCACACAGCCGGGCGGGTCGGCGGCGGGCGCAGGGTTATGTCAGAGTACAGGAGCGGAAATAGAAACTGCCCTCGCCCCTGCGGTCCACAATTAGATTTGCATAGTCCATAGAGGTTCATAGACAACCAAAAATAATTTTGATGTTGCCCGAGGTAACGATCCACGACCTTGTCCCCTTGGGTCCAACGCTCTACGGTACGTTTCGGGGTGGGCCCGGACCGCTATGTCTACTATCGCCCCACCACCTGATTTTGAACTCAGTGATGATCGCATGTCGGCTTCGCTGAGAAGCACTATATCGTACGGAGCTATAAGAAAATGACCCAACGGCTGCGACGGACCTTTGCTCCGCCTCAGAAACGCGAGAGCATGGGTACCAGGCCTGCGAGTCGCAGAGCGCCCCGGCCCGGCGAGGGCTCTTTTATGACTGATATCTCCTCCCAATCGAGATCGTGACGCCACACGCCACCAGCATGTCGCACTCGAACAACGCGCACGCGCTGCGCGTCGCTCGTGTCGTCGCTATCATCAGAACGGCGGCGCGTGCCATTGCGCGGCAGCGGCGCGAGAACATTCACGGGTACGGCAGTGAGATGCCGCAGTAGCTTGCTCGCCACGGGCGCGGCGTCGGCAACGACACGGCGCAGCTTTGCGGGGTCAGTCAGTAACGCGTAGCCACCCTCGTCGGCACCGCAACGCAGCGCCAGCTGGCTGACCGCGCGTAGCTCACGCCAAGAGGATGGTGAGTATGAGGCGAAGCGCTCGAGCAAATTGTCATTGGTGATGAAGGTGAGGACGGCATGCGCGCAGACCCAGTCGAGCAGATCCGATTGCTCCGACGGGTGAAGCGCCTTCAGCGAAAGGCGCGCGTACAGGTCGCGTTGCGCGAGCGTCTCAGTGATCGACGCGCTCTGGGCGAGCTCGACATGCTCGTCCCACAGAGCGAGCGCGCGTGAGAGCAACGCGCCCAGGGACACATGCTGCGAGGCGCCCAGGCTGCTGCCCTCCACGGGCAGCGGCATATCCACTAGCTCTAGATTGGCGAGCTCTCGGCGCAGCGCCATCGCTGCCTCGCTCGTGGCCCCTGCGGTCCGCTCGAGCGGCGGCAGAGACTCGGCCTTGCCGCTAGTCACCTCCATGAACTTAACCTCGGTTTCGTCGGCCGCCCGTACCACGACGACAGTCGCGTTTTGCGCCTCGTGCGTGGTGAGGGCGTCAATCAGAGTATCCACCCCAGCATCCACCGCTCTCTCTGCCGAGGCGGTTGTCGAACACAAAAAGCCGCAAGCATTCAAAGAGGACGAGGATGACGAAGGTGCCAACCTCTGGTCGTTACGAATGCCACTCAACCCCCCCCCGCCAGGACTGTTGCTGAACGCATCATCCGTGCGCTGCAGAGCACCAGTGCGATCACCTGCCGGTGTGGATGGTGTCACAGCAGGCTCGAGTGCCTCTGCTACCACTTTCGCAGCGTCGACAACGTCTTCCGTCGTCATCGCTGCGTCAACCGCTAGTTCTACCTCGGTCTCCAGATTGGGCGGCTCCTCTGCTACTTGCGCATCTCTCGCACGGCCAGAGTCTCGCTCCGATGCCTCTGCCTCGTGTATCACCGCCTCCCGAGTCGACTCTTCATTGGTGAGCCGCGTCGAAGATTTTGGACGACCTTCCTTGCGGCATGTATGCGGGCGATGCTTGCCACGACACGCGAGACAACGGGCAGTCGGTGTTGGGCCCACTGCTATGTGCCAGCGATTCGGGGGCATGAGTGTGCTAGCAGGCGAGCTGCCGATAGGCAAGGAGCCTATAGGCGCGGAGCCGGCAGGCGTGGAGCCGATAGGCGTGGAGCCGATGGGCGACACTCGTACTCGTACTCGTGCAGCCTTCGTGGCAATGTGAGGCAAGGGCACCACGGCTGCGTCGAGGTGGGATGAAGCGGCGGAACCCGATCCCGGTCCCGAATGGCCCGCAGCATCCGAGGCTGCAACGGGCATGTCGCAATCCCGACGTGGCTCGGGCCCCTCACTGGTGCCGCCAACACTGCAGGTTAGACCAATCTTGCATCCGGCGCTTCCTCTAGTGCCACCGTGATTCGGCACAGCGTCGAGCGGGCCGCCGCCTCCACCAACGCCGCGGACGCTGCTGCTGCTCCCAGAACCGCTTTCGACGCCAACGCCGTCGCCGGCACTGACAGGAGCGCTGGCGCTGGCGCTCGCACGCGGCACGTAGAACCGTAACGAATTCCCTCGGCCAAGGCTGGCGGCAGCTGCGGGCGTACTGGTGTGATGCGAACGCGGCCGACCCACATCCGCCCGCTCGCTCGCTCGGAGCTGTGCACGGTTGGGCCGATCGAAGACTGCATGCAAATGGAACCGAAGCAGCGAGCCCAGTAGCTCGGAGAGGCGCGTGCAAAGCACGGGCCACCCATGATGCGCAAGTGCCTCGAATGCATTTGCATACCAGTTCGCGACGCGTTGTGAGCGCCGGGTGGCTGCGGAGCAAGCCGCGGAGCGCAGAGCGGCCACCAAAGCATCGAGTGCAATACGACAAGAAACCGAGGTGCAGTCGGCTAGCAGGCAGCGCTGCTCGACAACGAGTTCCACGAGCGTATGAAGCAGCTCAGACTCTGACGAGCGTGCGCTATCGAGAGCGGCGGCACCGAGCAAGCCACTAGAGCCATCACTTGAGGGGCTCAGGTCGATGGCGGAAAGATCGTAGCAGACAAAACGCACATGCGTTGGGCGTCCACGCAGCTCCTCGCTGTACTGGCAGCGCGTGCGCTCGGCGCGCAGCAGGAGCGATTGAACCCGCGCGAGTATTGGCAGCAAGTTGACGATGCGCCGCCAGGCATCGCATCGTTGAAGCACCTCTTTGTCATTGGAATTTTCAGCACGTGCTGTCACTTCACTGAAGAGGTCGTGGAGCTCCTCTTCATCGCCAAGATTGTCTGCTGGAAGTTTAGAACCTAAAGAATGCCGCTGACGCACGATCGGTGTGTATCTGCCGGCGAGCCGAAATCTGACCCTGGAATACACATCGGTACCAGTGGCATGCATCATGAAGTGGTTGCGGTGTTGTTGGGCCGGAACTCGTATCCTTCTCGCGGTGGCCGCCGGTGGCGTCGTCGGCTGCCGCCAGAGAGCCACCGGTGCTCCGCGAGCCACCGCGAGCCACCGCAGAGAATCTCAAGTTACCTAGGAAAGTTTCACACAGTCAGAGAGAAAGTTACATCACCGAACCAAAAATCCGAATGGCGCCTGTCCAGGCCCTTGCTGGCTCGTCCCGGACCGTCCTGGTGAGATCAAACGACATAGGATATCCCGAGTGCACCGCATCTGCCGAGCACGTCGGTGAGCTCCTTGGTCTTGTCTCCTTGCCAGCGGCGGTGCCATCGCCACGGTCGCCAAGGCGCAGCATGCCGGGTGGCTCGTTGGCGATGCTCAGTGAGGTGAAGGTGGTGAAGGTGGCGCGCAGCACGGCGGCGTGGCGGTGGGAATGGTTGGCTGCGTTGATGGCCGCGTCGGCGCAGATGCGCGTCTTGCGGGTGATGAGGTACACGTCGAAAACACTCGCGCACTCCGACACCCGGGCCAACGGGACGCATTTCATTGGTGACACCGCCCTACTCCGCCGGCGCCCGCGGCGGCAACGCCCAATGTGCGCAAGGGCGTCATCGTACATCGACGCACCGCTAAGAGACGCGGATGTTGCTAGCGCCGCGATCGTGCTCGCGGTCGCCTTCGGCGCGTTATATTCGGCGCGCTCGCTCGGCGCCGGCTTCCCCTCCCTGTCGGCTCCCGCGCTTGCAGCTCATCTGCGGCCCGCGGGCTGACGGCGCGCCTGCTTACGACCACGAGGATCTCGCTCCAGTCTCCTCATCCTCTCCTGCATCCCCGCCATCATCGTCCTCGACATGTGGTTAGATTGCAATATCCACCTCGACCAGGCGTCGCTCGCCACGACGGTTGGCCTTGTTGACGAGCTTCTCTTGGCGCATATCCTGCGTGAGGAAATCATGCTCGTACAGCGTCACATGCTCGCGGTACCATTGGCGGCGCGCCGCGCGCCTCCGCAACAGGTAGACCTTTTCGTCGAGGGGTGCATGGCCCTCGGAGAAAAAGGGGAAAAGCAGACTGTGTGTGCTTGTGCATGAAGTGGAGATCGATGGCGCCGCTTCCTGAGGCCGCTGCTACGCGTGTGGATGCGTCCAGCACGAGCGCTGCGTCTGTGTATAGCTGCTCAACCGGTACAACAAGCCGATCGTAACGTAGCAGTGCAGCGCCGATTGGGCAATGGCGAACCTTTATTCGTCCCATTATTTCGTTCCTCTCGGCCCCTTTGGCGCGCGAGCTGCGGGCAACTTTGAGGCCGGCCTGGAATGCCATCGGCAAACGCGCTGCGTCAGGCATGAATTTCTCCCTCCATCTGAGCGATGAGCTTAGGCGCGTCGTCAAGCCGCGGCGAGGCGAGCAGGTCAAGCACAGGTTGCCGCTCGAAACTCATCCACGGTGATCTTGAGGCCGACTTTTGATGAGGTCGACCCCGGCAGCACGATGTCAGCTTCAAGAGCGGGTACCAGCCGCACCCGTCGCGGGCGCGCTCGCGAGTGCCTGCACCCGAGCTCGCGTCCTGAGACCCTATCCGGAAGCACGGGGGGAAAACAGCCTGTGGCACAAAAGTGACCTTCATTACAGTGGAAACGACCCGAGAACGGTAGGGTTCGGGAATGCTGCGGCGAGCGCGGCGGGCTCTTACACCACTTTCTGTCAAACCGCAAATTAGGAAACACCTTCCGACAAACCCGCATGCATGCCAGGGCGGTGGGTATACCCTCACTTAGAGGGGTGAGACCATCCCGGTCTCACGCGGGACAGCGTACGATGCGGCGACCGGCGTTGTAATGCGTTCGAACAACCGCTATGTCAACTAGAGGTTCTCCAAAACCTCCAGACGTCCTACGTCCAGAGCCCAATTTTTAAGTGTCACCATCTTGAACTGTAGACGCTGGTCGCTGGTCCAAAATTCAAGCGCCCGCGAATACGATGAAACTCAAGCGCCCGCGAACACGATGAAGTGCGTTCGGCTGTCACGCCGCGGCAATTATGCCCCCCTCTCAATGCCATTCAGCTCAGGTCTGCCCCACTCATTCAGCTCAGGTCTTTCCGGCCGATCAGGCCGCCACTCATGCCAGCGCAGGCTGCAACCGAGGGTCCTCCTGGCCAGCGACGTCCTCAGCTTTGGCCGGAGCGACCATCGAGGAAGCGACGCGCGTTCATCGAGTTGCTCTGCGTGCCGAGCAGGTAGATGACAGTGCCCAGATCTTTTGGCACGGTCGACGTGGGCGCCGGCATCGATGCGCTCGCTGATGCGCGCAGCCGCTGCGCGCAGCCGCTGCTCCCGCTGCTCTTCAATCCCGCAGGGCCAGCAGGCAGGGGTGGGGCCGAGCCGTGCTGCGCGGTGAAAGCCGCAGCCCGCTCCGCCTTGCCCTCGCCGATGACCGGCAGCGTGCCGCCATTTGCCACTGACAGCCCGCCCACACCCACGTTGGAGGCGCCGTTGCTTTCCGCCGCAGGCAGCCGGCGCAACGTGGGGGCCGAGGCGCTCGTGCGCACAGGCGCCGTACCCACTCCTGCACTCGCCGCAGCGCTCTCCACGGCCTGACGCACTTGAGGCTGCGCCTGTGGTTGCCGCTTTCGCGCCCACTCAATAATGCGCTGGCGCTCCTGCGCCTTGTTGACCTTGGTGCGCTGGAAAGGCGAGTGGTCCTTTTTCGCATCATCGCCTATCTCCTCCTCGTCGTCTTCGAGTTCGCCGCCGCGGCGCTGCTGTGCAGCCTGCAGGCACAGCGCGTCGTGGATCTCGGGCACAGTAACCTTCGGCACCTTCTGCACCCTATCGCGTTGGCACCAATCGCTCAGGACAAGCGGCGGGCGCTCCATGGCCGCGTTCCCCTCGCCATCAGGCATGCACAGCGCTTGACAAATCGCATACACGTCGAAGAGCTTATTCTCGAGCGCTGCGAGCCACCGATCGAGGGTCTTGATAGTGCACTTGGTCTCGGAGTAGCTCCCGAGCCCGCTCGCAGCGGGGTGATGCCCTTCGCGAAAGAGTGTTTTGGATGCCGCATGCACGTGGATGGCCACGCCCTCGAGCCGCGCTTCGACGCGGTCACAGCGGGCGTCCTCCTCCGACGCCGCTGCCAACAGTGACTCGGGCGTGAGCCCGCCACCGTAGCCGGACGGCACCAGCCCGAGCAGCGTTTGCAGCTCCTCGCGCCGCCCCTGCATCTCCTTGTGCTGCTCGGCGAGCGCTGAGATCTCAGCCTGCTGTTCGTTCAGGTAGCGCAGCAGTGACGTGTTTGCTCGCTCCTTCTCGGCATACCTGGCCAAGAAAAGCAGCCACGGTCAGCGCACAGTTTTCAGACCGTCTGTTAACGTCGGCAGAGTGCGTGCGGCGCACCTCGAGGTGATCTCTTCGACTACCTGCTTGCCCTCCTTCTCGCGCGGATCGAACTTGGTTTCCATGCCTGTAAAGGCCTGAAGGCGCTCAAACTCCGATTCCCAGCCGCGTGACTGAGCGGTGAGGAAGCCAAAGCGCACCTCCGCCGACTCGTACATCTCGCGCCGTTCGCGGCCTGACCCGTACGATCGCCGACGACGCTGCTCCTCGGTGTCGGCGATCTGCGTCTGCCGTTCTGCCCAGTCGTCGTCGAGGGCGTTGGCACGGGTGACGAGCTCGGCAATCACCGCGAGTTTCTGCTCGCGTTCCTGCATCATGTCGCGTTGCGCCATGAGGAACTTGCCGCGAACTTTCTCGCGCTGGTCGAGAGCCGCGTGCGCTTGGTGTGTGAGGAAGGCGATGTCCGTGTCCATCTTCTCCGCTTTGGCCTTCATACGCATGAGCTGCTCGCGGTGAGACATCTTCTCCTTGCGCAGGTCGTCGATGTTAAGGCGCACGTTGCCGTTGTCGGAACCGATCTCCGAAGCCTTGACAGTAAGCTGCGTACGGCCGCCGATACAACACGAGGCAGTCGATTTGAGGAAAGGAAGGAAGGGGCAAGCATTGGCGGCCATGTGAACGGTTGCGCGATCCCAGATACGCACCGCGTCGCAGCGCTTCTTGATGATGCCCAACTGACGCTCAAGGCGGAGCCGAACGCTTGCTGCCTTGGACTGGCCGAATTTCTCGTCCTTGACAGCGGAACCTACCTCGTCTCGCATCGCTTTCAGGTCAGCCTCCAGGTCTTGCTCGAGCAGTGACTCCATTTGGATGGCGCGAATGTAATAGTGCACCTGGTTCGACCTGTCCGAAAGTTGCTTCTCAACCACAGAAAGCGAGTCGGCGGCGACGGAAGAGGCTCCATCCTTGGTACCAGGGGCTCCGGTACCGCCTGGGCCGGGCAGTTCACGCATCGCTTTCGCCACGCGTTGCTCTTCGAGTCGGAAGGTCTCTGCCACCTCTGGGGAGACGCCAAGCGCCGACAGGTCGATGGTGCGCTGAAGCTGCTCCTTGGACATGCCGCCTCCCGGCGTGCCATACTTTTGCCGGCGATTCATCTGCTTGACAACCTTGCTGATAAGCTCCTGCTGCCACTGTGGAGCTTTGTGGTAGCCAGCAGGCGCTGCAAGAGGAATGTGACGTTGTGCGGAGGATACGGTCATGCGGATGGATGTTTACGCACACGGGTGCATCAGATGCAGCATCAGCACTCGCATCGGAATACGCACCGAGCTTTTTGAGAACGATAGACCAATGATCCTCGGATGGATTGTGACTCGCGTTGTGAGGCTGCGTGCCGTGCTGGTGCGTGTCCGCCTCGGCAGCCTCCATTTTGTCGCAAATCGAAACTGCCGCCGGGAATGTGTGTACAAATGCAGGAATTCGAAAAATGTGTTCCACCCGCTTCCTAAGAATGTATTTTCGATGAAGTCAGAGTACAGGAGCGTAAACAGAAACTGCTGTCTCGGAATTTGGAATCTGTATTTTGTCTTTCAATTTCCAAATCGCAGGGCGAGGTGCGTAAGTTGGATTCTGCATGGCGATATCTGGCGAGGCACTCGACGCTTCAGTCTGTTACTACTACTACTACGACTCAGACCCAACCACACATGGTCCAGCCTTCACCGCGTACATCCCCTGGAGGTGTCACCGGCGCCGCTGGTCGTGATTTTGCGAACCAATCTGTCCCGCTTTACGGTCTCGACTCTCGTATGCCATCATCGGCCTCTTCGAGGGGTGAAGCTCTTGCGAGGATGGAGAGATACGTAACCTGTTGAATGATCCGCAGACGTATGAAACGAAGCAAGGTGAAGAAGACCACCCGATGCAGTGGCAGCAACAGCAGACGCCATGCGTGCTGAATTGCACGCTGCTTTGACACGACGGCCAGTGAGGGTAATTTTGAACTCATAGCGCCACAGTAGATGGGAAAGAGATGTCCTTACCAGTCCAGCAGACGAGTCGTGGTGCATCTTGGCCAACGGCATCCACAGCCTCCTGACTGACGACACACACGGCGGGCGGATGACGTACAGGGCGAACACCAGGAGTCGTCGTCCCGCATACGAATGGCATGTTCATGTGCATCGCCGATACCGTTGCTACTGTTCGACCCTTCGCGTGCATTCGGCACGTCCAGCGCCCTAAAATGGGAGAGCCGTTCACGCCTTACTCCCTCCCACACGCGGAAGCCTGTGCCCGACACATTGGAACGGACGCTAACTGCAGCGATGGCTCATTCCTTTTCGCCATCACCTCCACGCTTCAGCGTGACGTCCCCCAGGTTATCGTGTACGACGTTTCCTTTGCTTCGGGTGGCGGGCATCTCGAGGTCACCGCGTGTCTCTGGCGCGTACCGCTTGATACCCTTCCAGTGTCTGCACTCAGCCTTCTCGCCGAAGACCAATGTCTCACCCCTGCAAGTGTCTATGCTGTTGCGAGTGGGGTCTTACAGAGCTATCTGCAACCGTCTTGCTTTGTACCCCACATGCTTGGCGTATCAGTGTCCGACGTGACCACGTTAGTTGTCCAGCCTGCCATGTTGCCTCGCTCGACATCTCTCCGCCCTTGGATTCAGTTATGGTTCGCACTCGATGTCTTCCACGACGTGCTCTCTCTGTCCAAGACTATTGAATCACGCTTCAATACAGGCGCTTATTCATGGGTTCGGCCCGGTATGCTTCTCTGCTGCCGTTTCTCTTCTTCTAGTCCGTGCGTATGGTTCGAAGTAGAACATGTCAAGTACTTCACAGGCTACGCGACTCCTGCACGTGAATACGGTACCCGACTTCTCCCTCATGTCCCGAACACATCTTCACTGACGGAGCCTGAACTCGAGTACTATTTCTTCAAACTTCGGAGGAATGTGGACCCGCTCCAGTGGCGCCCGCGAGTGTCGAAGCCCGCTTCTGTAGTCTGCTGGTCTTTGACGCCTTATACCGGCTGTCCTCCGACTTTGTGTTCATCTCTCGTCTCTGATTCTCCGCGCTTTCCAACCTTCACACGAGACTGGCATCGCTTCTATGCCGCCATATCCGATCGTGCTCCCCATCCAACTGCGACGCCCCTACGCTCGCCCTCACCTCTCCTTGCACCCGATGGCGCACCCTCGGACGATGAGTTCGACGAGGCGACGTGTGAGGCGTTGGAGCGGGAATTCCGACGGGAGGAGAAGCGGAGGGGCGCCCGACTTTTCGATACGCCTGGCCTTCACGACCTCCGCAATCGCCTGCATCTCACATCTTCCAACGTCGATAATCAGGCTTTCATCTCAGCCGTCCTATGCGAGGGCGAACTCAAGACTGTCGATATCGTTAATGCATATGACGAGTGTCTCAAAACCTCATTAACGGTCTCTCGATCTGGGGCTGCTACGCTCCACGGTCTCGAAAACGTGGCGCTCAATGGACTGATCGGTCGCGTTGACGGCTATGATGCACCACCGAAGAGATTATGAAGAAAGTGAATATCAACCCGGCGCTCTCGGCGGCTGATGTCAAGGCTACTGAGTCAATGATCAGCAAGGTGAGGCGCCTGTTTCAGGAGAAGCTTGGGTATGCTCATGGATATAAGTGTGTTATCCCTACGAGTCAAATCGACTCGGGTGAAGCTCCTCCGCCGAATCGACAACCGCGTAATCAGAGTACTGAAGAGGATGCGGCACTGAAGAAGACACTGGACAAGTTGGCCAAGGAACGGATTATTGAACCGGCTCGCAGTCGCTTCAGTTCCGCGCCTCAGCTCATCCGTAAGCCCGACGGCACTTTTCGTGTTGTCCTGGATTTCCGCGATCTCAACAAGTACACTGACAAGGATACGTATCCGCTCCCTAATCTTGAAGGGAACCTCGCTGCACTCGGCAAGGCCAACTGGTTCACTACTCTCGATCTTCTTCAGGGTTTCCATCAGATCGAGGTCGATGATGATAGCAAACACAAGACAGCCTTCACCACTAAGTATGGTCAGTTCCAGTTTGCTCGTATGCCTATGGGTCTCACGTCGTCACCAGGTACCTTCATGCGCATTGTGGACGCAACCTTGCGTGGTCTCCCGCCCCACATCGCCATCGCGTACGTGGACGACGTCATTATCCCTACTTGTGGTACGTACGAGGAGCACATGCGCGACGTCCAACGTGTGTTTGAACGCTTCATCGAGGCTGGCTTTGCTGTTCGCTGCGACAAGTGCTACATTGGTTACACTGAGGTCCCTTATCTGGGATTCAAAGTCGGCCAACATGGTACTCGACCACTGGAAAACAAGACAGCTCCTATCCTGAGTATTAAGTGTGAAGACCTTGGCTTCGATGCAGCAGCCGCCCATCGTTATAGCGGCATGCTCGGGTTTTATCGAAAGTTCATCCCGAATCTCGGCCCTGCACTCGAACAATTCGACAAGCTCAAACAAAAGAATGCTGATGTCGAGAAGATCATGAGTTCACTCGCGTTCAAAGCCTCTTTTGCGTATACTCAGCACGCCCTCGCTAACGTCGTCGCACTTGCACGTCCGGACTCCAGCAAACCCTTCTACATCGACGTTGACGCTGCTTCGAGCTGTGGTATAGGTGCTGTCCTTAGTCAGCGTACCGACGAAAACGACCCTACCGCCCTCTTGCGTGTTGGTCTCGCCGTTTCATTCCCGAAGAGACACGATATGGTGTTCGTGATCAGGAATGCCTTGCGTTACGTGAAGCGGTCATCTTCCGACCCCTCAGTGGATCAAGCAGAGGAACTTTCTAGAGAACTTTGGGACACTGCTAAGACTGCATTCGAAACCTTCGCCGGTAGCGCTCTCCTAAAGACAAGCAACAGCACGTCGCTGATGCCAAGCTTTGCCATCATGCCACTCACAAGGTTGGGTCCATTCCGACTCCGCCCGTCACCAAAGTACAGTCTGACGCGATTCGATATTTGACTGGTCGACTCCACAACATACCAACACTCATCCGGCTGTTCAATCTTGTACTTGTCAACGACCTGATCACTTCTCTGTTCGTTGTTGAAGCGACCAGCATGAGCGACGACGAGCTAGTCGCATCCTGCACGTTGCCATTCATCAGCGAGTGGGCTGAACGTGCTCTCACGTCGCATGTGGAGGTCCTGCTCGGCGAGGCGGGTATCCCTCTGGTGCACCACTCCCCATTCCACCAATTTGCGGCCCTCATTGTCGCCCAGAACCTTCCGCTGGACAGCTTTTT
>Ga0210240_101849_pt1 | contig 14430 bp, 10 predicted proteins | sample ChrtobMetP5a_4mM_FD_155463 | JGI IMG/M metagenome (GOLD analysis project Ga0210240, IMG submission 155463) | Chrysochromulina tobin associated microbial communities from unialgal haptophyte culture, Seattle, Washington, United States - P5a_4mM | ecosystem: Host-associated > Algae > Haptophytes >...
CTGGACAGCTCGCCGGCGGCATCAGCCGCGCCACCGACCGCGTCCCCCCATGGGCCGAATCCCTGGCCGCCCTGCAGCCGTATGCGCGCAGCGGCCGTCGCGCCTGGGCTGCCACGATGGAGGAGCGCGACGCGCTGCGCGCCCGCTCTTCCGCTCAGCCCACCGCCCCCTCGCATACGGACGAGGTTGACCACATGAGCGAGGTACGCACGCTCATGGGTGCGGCGTATCATTTCGCCGGCGCGAACGCCTCCGCCGCCACCGCCGACCGGCCTGCTCTTGCGCGTCAGCGCGCCGCGCTCGCTGCCCACTACGAGCGGCACCTGGCGCGCCGTTCCGAGCGCGAGGCGCTGCTTCGCGAGCGCGCGGACGAGATCTTCGAGCGCGAGCGCCGTCTGGAGCAGGCGGCCGACTCCATCCGTGAGGCGGCCTCCTCGCGTACCGCCGACGCCTTCGACGACGCCATGGCCGCCGCAGGCTTGCGTGCAGTCTGGGAGGGACACCTCGCACCCTCAGGGCTAGTCTCACCCTTGCGCGGCTCGCCCTCGCCTCCGCCGACCGAGCACCAGCCGACGGCGCCGCCACCACCGGCAGCGCCGCCCACAGCGTCGCCGCCACCACCGCAGGCGTACGCTCCACCGCCGATGAGCAATGCCTGGGCGCCCGGGGGGTCTGCGGCGCCCATCACGGCGCCGTTCGCGACCCGCACGCTGCTCGATGTGGCCTCGAACGCGGCCTGGTCTACTGACGCGCCATGCACCACCTTCCAAGGCACGTACCCGTACCCAGCCGGTGGCGGTGGCAGCCGCATCCTCAGCGCCGCTGCATCGCTCGCCGCCGCGGCGCGCTTAGGGGCGCCTTCGAGCGCCACGACGAGGCTGCACTCGATAGGCATGGGCGAGGAGGTGCTGCAGCTTCCGCTGGAGGCGCACCGGGAGTTCGCGTACCTGCCCTGGCGTCTCGAGGGCTGACTCGCGCGGGCTCGCACCATGCCATGCTGTCCTATACGCCAATCTTACCACGTAGCACTGTCACAGTTAGCGGGACCACATGTAACGCGTTTGACGCTGCGCGTCGACTGCGCGCCGGGAGTTTCACAAACGAGCAGCGGCCAGCGCTCGAAGCAGCGTGCTTGCTAACTTTTATCTGTCCCATGGGGCTTCGCGTGCTGCCATTTAAAATGATTACTATTAGGCGTCAGCGAGTCCACCGTCGAGTACTCTTGTGTTGACCTCTGAGTGCGGTTTTCTGTTTCCTTTGATACGGTATGTGGTTCGCGTGGGGGACATCGACGATACAGCTAGCGGACGAAATGCACGTCTGGATCTTGGGGATTTTATCTCTGGCGCCTTCTTTCTTCTCTCCTCATCGGAGAAGCTCTGCACAAAGACACCTCTCGAACGTGCTCATGTTGGTCATGAATGTGCTGGTGCTGGCCCTAGCACCGAATGTTGTGTACCGCTCTGTGACGAACCGATTGTCTCCTCGCTCGTGCGTGCGGTTGATGAGCAATCCGAAGATGACGCCACAGATGATCAAAGAGGCTACTGAGCGCGTTGCGCAAGGGCTCGACGTGCTCAAGTATCGGGCAGAAACCGGCGGGCTGACCGCTGAAGAGCAAAGTGAGCTCGCACGCCTCTTGGACCGCCTGGCACAGTTGGATGATGTGATGACAGAGGCAGAGATCGAGCTGCAGCAGAAGAAGATCCAGTTGGACGCGGGCGTCGTCTTCCCTACTAAGCTCCGGAGCCTGCCTGATCGAGGCGCGACGTCAGACGCCGGCCTCGTCTTCCCCGTGCCGCAAGTAGGCATTCCCATGAGCATGGATGCCCCGACAGCCGTCTCCTCCGCAAGCTCGACAGCCGGGCCGCATATCACCATTCCACGACCACCTGCCGCCTCAGCACCTTCGGAGATGCCGCCGCAAATCACCATTCGACGACCGGCTCCAGAGGCGTCATCTGGCGTGAGCAGCCAACGTGCCAACGCACCCGCAACCGTTCTTGACACATGGGGGCTTCGGACCGCGGACGAAACTCTCTTCGTGGCAGACAGCGACGCGCCTACCGCGCCTTCGCTGGGCTCTGGCCTGTGCCAGTTCGCGTCGCCCGCGGAGAAGCGTGACGCTCCCACCATCTTCTACGAGGGCCTCGGCAACCTCGCCAAGGAGCCCCTGGGCTGGCTCGACGGCGCCAAGCCCTCGCCGCTCAGGAGCTCCCTGCCAGTCGACGTCGCCACGTCCGAGGCACGAAAACCCGTGTCGGTGGGCGACCGCGTGCTCACTGAGCTCGGCGATGAGGGCTACGTGCGCTTCATCGGGGAGACGTCCTTCAACCCGGGCGTGTGGGTGGGCGTCGCGCTGCTTGAGCCGAAGGGCAAACACGACGGCACTGTGGAGGGCGTGCGCTACTTCGAGTGTCCGCCCGACCATGGCCTCTTTGCACGAGCACAGAAGCTCACGCCCATCGAGACCGTTGGTGAAAGTCCATCCCTCGCTGCATTGGCGGTCGCTCAGAAGCTGAAGCAAGTTCCGCAAAAGGTGCAGGCCTTGGCACAGAACCCATGGGTCATGCACCAAGACGCCAAAAGCTTGAGCAAACAGGAGAGGATGCTCGCGAGCTTTGTGGCAGCGGGCGTACTGGCGACCTTCGGCGTGTCGTCTTCATTCCTGAGGCTGCCACTGCCAATGCCTCTGACGCAGTTGGCCTCCTCGCTGGCGGAAACGCGCGGTCTGGGGCTGTTTGATCTGGAGGACACGCTGGAGGCCGCGAAGGAGAAGCTCCGATCGTCTGTGGAGGCCTTGAAGCCAGCTCCCGAGACAGCTCCGTGTGACGCTGTGGGATGCTTCCAGGCGGATTTGGAGGAAGTGGAGACCGCCGCGGAGCGACGCGCAAGGATTGCCGCATGGAATGCGCAGCTCGAAGCCGAAGCGAAGGTGGTTCCGGGGCTGCCGGCGAAGGTCGCTCCAGTGGTAGACGCGACGGGTCAGGGTCTGAAGACGGAGGACGCACCAGCCGTCACAGCCCTCGGGGAGGGTACTGCCGTTGCGGAAGGCGATGCGCTGAGCGGCGCGGTGGGTGGACCCATGTCCGAAACGGAGCAGCTGGCCGAGCGGGTGGCGGGAGCCATCGCTAGCTGGGTGGACGAGGCGGCGGCCGGCGTGGCGAGCTCCCTCGATCGTGCACGCGCCGGGAGCTGGGAGCAGGTGGTGCCGTCCGAGACGCGCCAGGCGCTCGAGCAGGGTGGCAGGGTTTTGGAGAGCGTGGCGGGGAGCGCGGCGGAGACAACGAGCCGCACCGTCACGCCAGCGGTCAGCCGTGTGGCCAGAGAGGGGGCTGCCAAACTCGCCGAAGTGCTCAGGCAGAGTGCCGCCCGTCTGGAAGGGTGGCTCGTAGCTGAGGCGGCATTGCAACCGGAGGACGCGCGCGAGGTGGCGCGCGAGGTCATTGAGTCCATTGAGGAGCAGGAGGCCATGGAAGCCGCAGCGGAGCAGCCAAAGGTGGCTGGGGCGCCGACAGCCGTGGTGTTCGCCAAGATCGACGTCGACAAGAGCGGCCAAATCAACGCCGATGAGATCAAGGAGTACATCCGGAGCACGTACGAGAATGTCGACGACAAGACCATCGACGAAATGATGATGGCGGCAGACATTGATAAGGACGGTGAGGTCAATTTCGGCGAGTTCATGGTCGCCATGGCCGAGGAAGACGGCATAGCGGCGGGACAAGCAGACAAACCAGCCAGAGCAGCGCAGGAAGCAGTACAAGCAGCCCAGGCAGAGTTCATGGTCGCCATGGCCGAGGAAGACGGCATAGCGGCGGGACAAGCAGACAAACCAGCCAGAGCAGCGCAGGAAGCAGTACAAGCAGCCCAGGCAGAGTTCATGGTCGCCATGGCCGAGGAAGACGGCATAGCGGCGGGACAAGCAGACAAACCAGCCAGAGCAGCGCAGGAAGCAGTACAAGCAGCCCAGGCAGAGTTCATGGTCGCCATGGCCGAGGAAGACGGCACGGCGGCGGCACAAGCAGACAAGGCAGCTAGAGCAGCGCAGGAAGCAGCACAAGCAGCCCAGGCAGCGCAGGCAGCGCAGGCGGCGGCGCAGGAGGTGCAAGCAGCCCAGGCAGCTCAGGCAGCCCAGGCGGCGCAGGCGGCCCGAGCGGCCCAGGCGGCGCAGGCAGCCGAGGCAGCCCAGGCGGCACAACTAGCCCAGGCGGCGCAAGCAGCACGGGAAGCAGCGCAGGCGGCCGAAGAGGCCCAGGCTGCCCAAACCGTCCAAGCGGAGCGCGCAGCTCAGGCAACCCAGGCAGCGCAGGCAGCCCAGGCGCAGGCCGAAGAACTCGGGCGGCAGCTCCGCGCCGCACAAGCAGAGCTCAAAACGGCGCGTGAGACGGCGGCGACGGCGGCCGAGCGGGCGGCCGCGGATGCAAAAGCGGCGGCTGAAAGCGCGGCGACCGAGGCAGCAGTTGCGCAACGACTAGCAGAGGAAGCTACGCGGCGAGTGGCTGCACTGCGGCCGCTGATCGAGCCTGAGGGCATCGCGGAGGTCCAGCAGAAGGCTATGATGGAAGTCGAGGAGGAATATGCGATGAGGTAACATCCATGAATCCGAGCACGGAGTCTCGACACGGAGTCGCGGAGACGCGGACTGGTACGCGTCCGAAATCATGGCGCGTTGGCCACACCGAACATGGCCCTTCTCTCTCACATCGCATGTAGATTAGGTGGGCATGATGCTCAGCATGGTGCATGGTGGCGTGCATGTAGCACATGGGCATGTGCGGTGGCCGGTGTCGGCGTGGCTGCGCAGTGCGGGCGCGATTGGTCGTCGGTGTAATGGGTCCCGCGTGTATAGCTCGAGCACCCACTTTCCTCTCCGGCCGGGGGGGCGGCACGGCGGATGCAGGTGGCCGTGAGGTGGCCGCCCGCGCTGCCGCGATGCGCGAAGCGACTCGGTTGAAAAACCGGCAGCATGCTGCTGTCGGTTGCCGATAGTATACACACGTCCCAGCGGACGGGAACGGACAGGCGGTACGCGTACGGAGCTCCACGTCTCCCGACTCCCGAGTCCCGTCTCGCGTCTGAGCGGGCGGCGCCGGCGTAAGCCGTAAGCGTAACCGGGTACGTATACGTACTTCGTCTCACGATAGGTGTATTTGCTATTACGGAACAGCGCACGTGTAAAATCGATAACTAAAGCACTTTCCGCCGGGGACGGCCCTATATGACCGAATGATCCGAACACATCATCCGTATGGCTATCGATGTATAAACGCCGGGAGCTCACGTATACATGGCTCACACATGGGTATCGCTATCGGGTTGACTCAACCATGGGCCTCAGGAGCTCACCGTTCGGTTGATTCGTGCTGCTGAGCTCCATGCGGCCGTGTTGCGAGCGTTACACTGCGTGAGATGGTCGCGAGCTTTGCCTGGAGCGCCGCCTCGGCCTGCCTCACGGACTGCAGCTCGACACGCAGATTCCGGATCTCCTGCTGGGAGCGCGCGAGCTGCGCCTCGTGCTCCGCCTTGAGCTGCGCCATCGCTTCGTACAGCACCGCGCGCGCCGCACCGAGGTGCGAGTCGATGGCAGCCTCGGCCTGCTGGGTGGTTGTGGAGGAGCTCTGCGCCGTCGTGCTGTGCGCCCACGACCCGCCACCCGGCGAGGGCAGCGAGAGCGGCGGCGGCGGCGGCAGCGCACCGGACAAGCGTCGTCGAGTGGCGCCGTCGGGTGACGGCAATGGCGCCGACGCCAATGCAGCCGGGGCCGCCGCGCGGGTCGTCGTGGACGGGGCCGCCGCACGCGGCGTCGTTGACCCTGTGCTGATGCGACCCCCAGTGGTCGCCGGCTTCCCTCGGGGAGACACCGCCGGTGGCGTACGCGGCGTACGCGGCGATGCTGCCGCTGGCGCCTCCGAATACTTGCACGGATTGCGCTTGCGGTCCTCCGCGCCCTGGTCGACCTCTTGCTGGCGGCGCTTGAAGGTGGCGCGTGCTTGGCCGATAGTCTTCTCGGGCACGAGCATGGTGCGCGCGAAAGTGCAAGCATCGGCCAGAAGCCGCGCGCTCTCTCCCGGCGCTCCAGTGGCACCCTCCATAACCGGTGTCAACGCCGCACGAAGCCTCGCGATCGAATGCCGATGGATCAATGCGAGAAGCGCCGAGGAGGCGGCCTTGATCGCGTGACCGATGCGTGGCGCCTGGCCGTGAAGCGCCGCGACCGCCTCGACCGCCTTGACCACCGCGCTCGATGTTTCGGGTGCATGGAGGAGGGCGCATAGGGCCATCGCCGCCGCTGCCGCCGCCTGCCGATGCGCTCCCGTCGGCTTGAGTAGCAACCGCCGCATCGAGGCTTCGGCCGCGGGCGATACGGTGCTCTCACTAGCGTCGGCGCTCACGTTCAAAGGGGGTGGGTCATCTGTAAAGGGGGTGCCTGGTGAGTACCCGCATTCGAGCACAGCCAGGAGAGCGCCGATGGCGCCGTCGGCGAGCGCAATTGACTGCATGCATTCGGGCCCAGCGCTGCTGATACGCTCGAGCACTTTGGCGCCCCAGTACGCAGCCTCCGGGTCGGTCTCGGTGCGCGCGAACGCGCCGGAAACGAGCGCACTCACCGCGCCACCAAGCTGCACTCGGCGCGCGCGCGATGGGTCACCCTGGCTCAAGAGCAGCAGCGCCTGCAACGCTGCGCGTGTGAGCTCTCGTGAACGCTGCAGGTCATGCTCGCTCGCAGCCGTGTCGCGCCGTACCAGGCTCACGATGAGCGCGACCGCGCCCGCATCATGGGCAGCTTCGACATTAGCGGCATTGCGATAGAGCAGCGAGTTGAGAGCCATGAGTGCGTCGAACACCGTGGCTTCACTGGCGAAAGCGTCAAAGTGCAGGACCCCCATCAACGAGCGCATGCTGCACGCGGCGTTCACGCCCTGCTGCGCGCGCGCAAAAGCCCTCATCGAGGTTGCAAAGGCGGCGAGGATGTCCTCGGCAGTCGTGTCAGTGGGCACGCCACCGGCGGACGCATCGTCAAAGGATGTATCGACCACATAGTTGTCAGCGTCGATGGAGACGATCGCGCCTTCGAACACGACGTCGGTGTCCGAAGCTTTCACCTTCTTCGGCGGATTGAGGTCGACCTGCATGGAGCGCCAGCTGTTTGTTCGTCCTTGGAGGGCCGTGTGAACGATGGCGACGCTCACCCTCGGCGGAAGCGGACGGCCACGACACCTTGCATGACCGACCGCGAGCGGCGTGGCCTCGGCGGTGGCAGCGGGTGCAGCGGCGCACCGCCTCCCGATCACTCATCGAAGCCACCCGCTGCTGCGACTTCCGCCACTGCACCTGCCGCCAATGCCGAAGCGGCCGTAATGCAGGCTTGCGCCAAGTGCGTCTTCGAGGCGCTGCCCAAGCTCCGCGAGGAACGGCTGGTCGATGTCCTCGAGTTCGTCGCCGCGCAACACACGGGTAAAAACTTCAGCCCAGACAATGCGTCCAAGGCGCTTGAGGTTTGCGCGTTTGTGCGGCGTCGGCCGTTTGCCGTCACGACGGAGGGCGTGGCCGCGCTCGCGCGGCTCGCACGGCACGCGCTCGGCTCGTCCACGGGCAACGAGAAGTCGACCGAGCACAAGCTTTGGCTGCTCACGAGCGGCGCACTCAACACTGCTGCGGCCATCCGTGCTCATGACGGTGACGCGCTCGTCTTCTTCGATGCGCTGCAGCGTGACGCTGGCGTGCGCGGCCGCTACTTGCAGCGGCAGTACGCGACCAAGGCGATGCAGGAGCACGTGCTGAACCCAAACGGCTACTTGGTCGACGAGGACCCCGATGCGATGCTGGCCCGCAAGGTCAACCGCCTCGGCACCGTGCATCTGTGCCTCTGTGCTTTTTTCTTAGTGCTGTCCGTCTTCGTGGGCATCGTCGCCAGCAGCGAGACGTTCCAGGGGCGGGCTCTAACTACCATTCGAGGATGGCTAGTCTCCTCATGATATGCTTTTCTCACCTGAGGACTCGAATGACCGCGCGCCGGTACAATATCCGAGGCAAGAGTGAAGAGTGAGAAGAATTTCAGGAGATCATGGCGGCTCCGGACACGCGGAGTTGTTTCTCAAAGGATCTCATGCTTGAAAGTTTCAGGGCACCCGTTACCGTGAAAAAAGCCAAAACGCCGTGTTGGCAAACATCGTGTCAGTTCTGTGCTCGTGTGTCCAACCCCTCCCCTGAGCGGCAGCCATGTCCACTGACGCGGCCGGGCAAGCGGCGCGGCCGCTGGGCGACACCTTCCACAATGGCAACACGGCGGCCAACAAGTCGTTCATCTGCTACCGGCTGGGCGTCGGCGTGCCGGGCTACACCGGGATGGTGCCGATGGAGGAGAACATCGATATCCCCACCAAGACAGGCTGTGCTGCGCGCGCGAAGACGGACCGTGGATACGGTTCTCACGGCGACGGCGGCACGATCAAGAAGCCGCTCTCGTCCTTCTCCATCGATTTCCAGCTCTCGCCCGCGCAGTTTGCTGAGGGTACCGCTCCCAACCCGCTCTGGGACTCAAAGGCGGCACGCCCAATTGGCGACCCGCCGTACATCCGGCGGCCGCCGGACACGATGGACAGGCGCTTCTTCCACGATTCGACCTTCAATGGCGCGTACAATCAAGGCGCACACCTGCAGCAGCAGGACTACCCGTCCGACGTGACGGCCACCGGGATGCTGCGCCCACCCGGCACCGTGAACCTGAAAGAGCCGAGCCCATTCTACACGACCGAGTACATGCAGAAGAGCGAGGAGGGCAACTTGCTGATGGCGGTTAAGAAGGTGCTGCCGCCCGGGCCCGAGCCCAAGGTGCGCGCCAACCGCCAGTTCAGCGGCGTCGCGCTGCGTGAGCCGGAGCTCAAGACGAGCTACCGCGAGGCGTACGGCGCGTATGGCGTCGACCCGCGCTCGAAGCTGCCGGCGGATCCTACGCAGATCAACTTCACGGCGTCCACGGCGGAGTACTTCCAGGGCACCTCCAAGGCCACATATCATCCGCCTGGCTACTCGGGCTTCGTCCCCGAGACAGGGCGCAACCCGCACGCGTCGCATCAGGGACTGTGTAAGCAGCCGCGCGAGGGCACCAAAAATTTTGAGCTGCAGACGCTCTTCCAGTACGCGCACCAGCTGCCCGGGTACGCGGGCTACCGCCCGCAGACGGCTATCAACGACGTCGGACCCGTTCGCAACGAGTTGGCCACGACCACAGGCCGCGTCAACGTGATGGCCACGAGCGGCTTCAAGCCGGGGGACCTGGGGCTCTCAATGAAGACGCTGGCAGCGACGGCGCCGCAGCGCTCCAAGTTCGGGTGCAAGGACTCGCTTATTGCAGAGGCGTTCTCGCACGAGTCGCTCACGGGCAATATCTCGGACAATGGTCGCCACGAGGCCGAATGCTACTACAAGACCGTCCGGCCTATGGAGGGTCGCTCGGTCGCCATCATCAAGCAGGGCCACTGGAACCAGCTCTATTGAGTGTGGCGGCGCGAGGCGGGCGGCGGCGGCGTTGGCGGCGCAAGGTGCGAGGCGGGCGGCGGTGGCCGTCCGCGCGCACGCCTTCGGTGGGACGCGCGGGCACATCATGCGGGGCGTTGCGCGGCAATGATGCGCGAGTATACTCCGGCGCGCTATTCCATGCACCATGGTTACTTCTCTAGAACAGTGGGTGCGGGCGGTGTGTGCGTTGTCATTGCTTTGAGACTGGAGCGTTACATGGCACACTGCGAGTGTCAGAAAAATATGCTCAACTCAGGCCCACCGATTCTGAGGTCACGTCACATGACTCCCACGTCACACTCAAACACGTACCCGATGTGCCACAGGCATGACCGCTATCTGCCGGATGCGGGTGCGATGGCAAGGGCAGAAAACGCGCCGGTCGCGTACCATGCTACTCGCCAGCCTTGTGCGTCGCCGCCACGCGCTTTGTGATTTGCACAAATGCACGTGCAGCTTCCGAATGGTGAGCTGCGCATGCGATGGAAGATTTGGTTGTGCTCGGGGGCGTTGGACGGCTCCCTGCGTCACGCCAAGGTCATGGGGAGCAGCTGCCGTAGCCGGAGCCAATCGCTCGCACGCGCGCGCGAGCATGATGCTGAAATGACCTGCGTCAGTGAAGGCACGCTTGAGAGCGGAGGCAGACGAGCGCAGGATCGAGAAGTGTTCCTGAGTATGGACGCTTGCGTCCGGGGCGTTCCATGTGTCCGTGGTGGACTCGTGGACCCGATCAGCGCTGGGATACTCACTCCTTGCAAGACCCTCGATGGAAGGCGCGGGTTGCTCCGGAGTCGAGAGGGGGGCAAAGAGGAGGCGCCTCGTCTTTCCTAGCAAACGACCGCGCCGCCGAAGAAAGTTCTTGACGCGCAGGCGCGCGGCGACCTGGGAGCGAAGACGAGCTGAAGCAGGTACCCCTCGATGATGCCGTCACCACCGATGTCGAGCCTCGCGCGCAAGACGTCGGTCCAGCGTTGTGCCTCGATCCATGTGAACACGGCGTGGCAGCCGTCGGCGCCACCCCGGCCGCCACAGAGCGAGGGGACGACGAGCTCAGCGTCATCGGCGGCAATCGTTTGGGAGCCGCCGACGAGGTCGCCATCACTGCACAGTTCTGCAGGCGGCGGATCGGGGCAGGCGGCATTGGCGAGAGCGGAGGCGGAGACACGGGATAGGTTCTGTCGGCCGAGCGCTCGGCCGCGAGAGGAGGTGAGGCGCCACACAAAGAGAAGTTAGCCACGGAGCGGTCAAAGGGCACGTTATGACAACATGCTCCATTGCCAGCCGCGCCGAAGAGGCCCGCGAGCGCGACGAGCAACGTGGTGGCGAGGCAACACCAAAGATGAGGGGGCAAAACAAAGAGACGTTCGCCGAGCCAGCCGCACTCGCGTTCCCGACCAGACAAATGGGTTATCCTTTTCAGTGGATAGATTGAAACAGCAATCAAATCAACTCAATTCAAAAATGGTGAAAGGTGGCCGCGGTGGTTCCAAGAAGAAGGCGACGTCGCGCTCGGCCAAGGCCGGCCTCCAGTTCCCGGTGGGCCGCGTTCACCGCCACATGAAGCTCGGCAAGTACGCGTCGCGCATCGGCGCGGGCGCCCCCGTGTACCTCGCGGCTGTCCTCGAGTACATGGCCGCTGAGGTCCTCGAGCTTGCCGGCAACGCCGCCCGCGACAACAAGAAGTCGCGCATCATCCCCCGCCACATCACCCTGGCGGTCCGCAACGACGAGGAGCTCAACAAGTTCCTTTCGGGCGTGACGGTCGCGGCCGGCGGTGTTCTCCCGAACATCCACTCGGTCCTGCTCCCGAAGAAGTCCAAGAAGGCGTCGGATTAAATATCTCCGCGCACTTCAAAACCAACCAACCCCGGTGTTTTTTAACACCACCCATGAATTCGTCCAGTAACGAGTAAGGCAGCCGGCACGCAGCGCGCGCGCGACCCGGCCTCACTCATCCATAGCTCATAGTATCGAAAAACGGTCGACGATGACGACCAAGCGCAACCCCACTAGTTTCTACAAAAGCGCAACCCATTTTCACACGAACCTCAAGCAGCCCGCTTGTGTGTGCCGCGTCGGCAGCCGCGCGCGCGAACAACCTCTCCCGATCATGGAGTGGCCCGGCCAGATGGACGGTGATGAGCGCAAGGGCTACACGGGCAAGGGCGATACCGTGCTCTCGGCCAAAGAGTGGGCCCAGCTCCGCTTGGTCTGGCTCGCAAGCAAGCGCGACGTGCTCCGTGGCTACCGAGAGCGTATCGACTTGACCGCGATTTTGCTTCGTGTCGCGGTGATCCTGCTGGCTGGCTATTCCATCTACCTGCTCTACTGTGAGTCGTGCAAGGATGAGCACTACGAATTGTACCGACACCTCTTGATGGCCGTCAGCGACGCCATATTGGGGGCACGCGGCTCCATCTCAGGCACAATCGTCGTGCTCCTGTGCATGGTATGGCTGAGCACGGTGCTGTGGATGCGCCAGCGGCCCGAGGTGCTGCTCGTCGATTTTCAGACGTACCGGCACGCGGCCATCGATGGCGGAGATGCCGTCAACCAGGCGGGCGAGCCCGTGCTCTACGAGCGCTTTCTTGCAGTCTCTAAGGCCGCGGTAGGCGTGGTCCACGCTCGCACACTCGAGCCCTCGCGTTAGCCAACTTGCAAAGCCCTCGCCTCCCTCCGACGCACGTCGCGCGCGCCACCCTCACCTTGTGCGCCCTCTCCCCTATCCTCGCGCGCCGTGCCACGCAGTGCCACGCAGATGGCACGCCGTGCTTCACGGAGCAGGCGATGGCGTTCCAGGAGAAGATCCTGCGTACCTCGTGCATCGGCGAGTGCTCCATCTTCCCGCCGTCGATCTTCTCGGACGCGGCGATCGCCAATCCGCGCATGCAGGAGCGCGAGCGGCTGCGCATGGGTGGCGCGCGCGAGGAGGCAGAGCTCATGATGTTCCGTGCTGTCGAGAGGGTCCTGACGGCCACCAAGACGGACGCCAAGGCCGTCGACATCCTCGTAGTGAACTGTTCGCTCTTCTGCCCGACTCCCTCGCTCTCGGCGATGATCGTCAACCGCTTCCAGATGCGCTCCGACGTGCAGAGTTACAACCTCGGCGGCATGGGTTGCTCAGCTTCGATCATCGCCGTCGACCTGGCCGCCAAGCTGCTTGCGTCGCCTGAGCACCGCAACTGCCGAGCGCTCGTCGTCTCTACGGAGAACATCACGCAGAACTGGTACCGCGGCAATGACAAATCAATGCTGCTCTCCAACTGCCTCTTCCGCTGCGGCGCCGCCGCGATGCTTCTCTCCAACCGTCGAGCCGACAGGCGGCGCGCTCGCTTCAAGCTGCTGCACACGGTACGCACGCACTTGGGGCAGAGCGACGAGTGCTACCGCGCCGTCTACCAGGAGGAGGACGCGGAGGGCGTGCGCGGCGTACGCCTCTCCAAGCAGATCATGCAGATCGCGGGCGATGCGCTCAAGCGCAACATCACGTCGCTCGGTCCGCTCATACTCCCCGTGTCCGAGCAGCTACGCTTCTTCTTCAACCTGCTCGCGCGCAAGGCACTCCGTGGCCAGGTCCCGGTCGGCCCGCTGCGCAAGCCGCTCGCGGCTGCGGTGCGGGCGATCGTCACCATTCCAAGCGTCGGTGCCGTCATCGGCTATCGGCCCATACCCGATGACGAGGCGGAATCAGCGAAGGCGGCGACCGTCGCCGAGGGAGGGAGCGACGGGCACGCGACGGCGAACGGCGCGAGCCGGACGGCCAGTGGCAAGGCGCAGGCGACGGTGGCGGCCGCGACGAGGGAGGCGCCGCCGTCCTCACCGAGCTCTGCGGAGAAGGCCAAGCGCGCCGCGGCGGTGCTTGCCAAGGAGCTGCCGCCGTACGTGCCCAACTTCATGCGCGCCGTCGAGTGGGTGTGCGTGCACACTGGTGGGCGTGCGGTCATCGACGCCATCGAGAACAACCTCAACCTCCCCCCGCACGTGCTCGAGGCGTCGCGCCTCTCGCTCTACCGGTACGGCAACGTCTCGTCCGCGTCGATCTGGTACGAGCTCGAGCTGATCGCCGAGTACGGGAACGCGTGCGGGCTGCAGCGCGAGGGCGGCACGCCGCCTCCGAATGGCGTCACGCGCCGACTGCGCAAGGGCGATCGCATCTGGCAGATTGCCTTCGGCTCTGGCTTTAAATGCAACTCGGCCGTCTGGCAGGCGCTCAAGAACCACTAAAAAGGATTTGTGGGTGACGAGAGAGCTTTAAAAGACATCGTTCTTGCGAGTAGAGACATTGTGTTTTGGGACCGGTGACGGTGTCCCGGCCGCATGCGCGCGAAAATGGGCTTTCCTCCCTGTGGGGAAAGCCCGATGTCTGGAGGCGCGCGTGAGTCGAGAGTAAAAGCTTTGCTTCTTGGCCACAAGTGCACGCCTTCTTGGCAGACCTGGGACCAGAAACCCCAGTTGCCTGAGGTCGGCGTAACACATGGATACTGATCAGGCTAATACGCCAGATCCCATGGTAGCGGTTCGAACGTCAGAGACCCAGAACTCGCGAAACGCGGACGACGCCAGCTCAAACACGAGCGGCAAGGCAAGAACTACCACTGCGCAACACCAACCACTCGCGGATGCAAAGCCACCCGGGGTGCAAGCAACAACACCGGGCGACCAAGAAGGACGCCCTTCGGATCTGCGGGCTCGGGCACACGAACTCACGGAGAATGACGAGGACCCCTCCATGCAGAAAGGGCCGAAAAGAACCGAATTTCATTCCGTCGAGCTCGACGCAGGCACGGTCGTGCAGAACAGAGCGCCGATGCGGACGATCGGAGACGCGGCCCAGACGATGGTCCAGTCAATCGCTTCGGCCACCAAGATGGCCAAGCAATCCCTCTGGGGACCGCCACCACTCCTCTG
>Ga0210240_101854_pt1 | contig 14412 bp, 18 predicted proteins | sample ChrtobMetP5a_4mM_FD_155463 | JGI IMG/M metagenome (GOLD analysis project Ga0210240, IMG submission 155463) | Chrysochromulina tobin associated microbial communities from unialgal haptophyte culture, Seattle, Washington, United States - P5a_4mM | ecosystem: Host-associated > Algae > Haptophytes >...
CGGCAACGGTGGAGGCAATGGCGGCGGCGATGGCGGTGGCGGAGAGGGTGGAGGTGGCGAGGGAGGAGGCGACGGTGGTGGCGACGGCGGCGGCGGAGTTGGTGGTGGCGGCGACGGGGGCGGCGACGGCGGAGGCAACGGTGGCGGTGAGGGCGGCGATGAGGGTGGCGGTGAAGGGGGAGGCGGCGACGGCGGCGGCGAGGGAGGAGGTGGTGAGGGTGGTGGGGGCGAGGGCGCTGACACAACTAAGGATGTCGTTTGCACCTCGGTGACCGAGGAGACGTTGACGCCGAGGCTCGCGGAGAGATGGGCCGTGTTATTCGCACCATTGAGCACCGACATCACCGACTGGGAGGCGGGGAGGTCCGGCACTATCATGGTGGCCTGAACGATGGTACTGCCCGGCGCGCTGTCCGCGCTGACACGGATGGTGATATCGTTCATGTTCACGCCAATCAGAGCGCCCAGGTTGGCGCGGAACGAGGGCGAGGGCGGCGGCGGAGGAGGACACGCTTCTGCGAAGGTGGTCGAGACTATGAGGTTGCGGATCGAGAAGGTCCAGGCTGGTGTCTGGTTTGTCTGCCGGAAAGCGACTGCGCTGATCGTGGTATCAGCCGCGATCGGGGCTCCCGTCATGATGTTCGTGGAGGCCTCCGAGGCGGGGTTGACCCAGAGCGAGCACCTGCGGGAAACGGTGTCGTACTTGTAGACCAGGCGATACGTGGTGCCATACGCCATCTCTGCGGTGGTCCACCCCCCCAACCTCAGCTTGTAGCCTGTGCTCGTGTGCTCTTGTGGGCGAACGAGGCATACTGGTAAGGTTGCTGCTCCAGACGTCCCAAGGAAGGCGTTGAAGTGCGTCAAGCCACTGTCGTGGAAGATACTCGGCGACGACGGGGTGGCATGGTTGATGTCCATACCGGCGTACACCGAGCCCGTAGACACTACCGCTGTCAAGTTGCTGTAGAAGTCCTCTGCAAACGCGGTGCTTACGGTGAGTGCGCCTTGACTGACAGTGACAGGGCCCGAGCCTTGACCCGTAGGATCACGACCATCCGTTTGGAATGCCCACACGCCGCCCACGTCTGGCGTCGACCCCATGAGGTTGCCGTCGGTCGAGAAGTCGTCCCTCACGAGGATGGTAGGCGAGGGCGGCGGCGGCGGCGAGGGTGAGGGAGAGAAGTCATCACCTGCGATCCGGAAGGTGGCCAGGACGACGAGCACAGGCAACCCACCGGGTGAGGCGGGTGGCGGCGAAGGTGGTGGGGGCGAGGGTGGGGGGGAAGGTGGTGGCGATGGCGGCGGCGGAGACGGTGGGGGCGGCGACGGCGGCGGCGACGGTGGCGGCGAGGGCGGCGGCGACGGGGGCGGCGGCGGCGGCGGCGAAGGCGGGGGCGGCAAGGGCGGCGGCGAGGGCGGCGGCCAATAGACGCACACGCCGCACTCGACGCACGCTTGCTCCGCAGTCAGACCTTCTTGCGTCGAGTCTTGGTCACGATCGCAAAAGGGGAGGTTATCCAACGGGTCGCCGTACGTGTCGCACCCGCCGAAGCCCGCCGTCCAACTGCCATGATCGCCCTGGCAGTAGGGCCTCCCAACGTTCGCGTTGTCCGGGTACGGAGGCGGCAGCGGCGGGTGCATATGGACGCTCCCGAGCGCAGGCGCTCCTGGAGGACTCGGAGCGTCCTCCCGATCAAACTCTGGCCAGCCAATCGCCGAGGGCAAGCGCTGTGGCACGTGCTGGATCGAGCCAGCTCCCAAAGTCGTGATGGCGAGGGGCGCGTCGATGCTTGGGTTCGTGGCCTCTGGCCATCCGCGAGGCACAGGCACCTCGTGGAGCGCCGTAACGGACACCTCGTGGAGCGAGCCGCCCGGCGAGTGGGGCACTTTCTCGCCGCTGCCGCTCCGTGCATGTATCGATAAGTCGGTCGGCTTGGAGTCGGCACTGGTCGAGTCCCGCATCGAGTCCGGCACCCTCCATGGCGGGCTCGCCCTTACCCACGGTTCGTGATGAACGCTACTGGAGCCGCCAGCGTCATCGCCCGAACGCGCTGGATGCATGGCTGGATGCGGCTGCGGCTCGGGCAGCAGCGTGCCCGAGGTCGTGCCCATCAAGCTGCGCAGCCTCGACCCAGCGGCTTTGGAGCGCGGGCGCGCATTGTGCCGCATGACGGCCCATTCGCAGTGCTTCGCGTCGAGAAAGGCCGCAAACGTGGCTGCCGACGACGCCTGCGAGCAACCGCTCGCTGGCACCATCTTGGAATGAGAGAGAGAAGTGACAAACCTTTTTTGGTGTGGCGCGTGTTTCCGAGTGAATCGGTTGCATGTTTTTTTGTATCGCTTCTCGGTATTGTACAATAGTACGCAGGACCGTACATTGTAACCGGGGGGGTCTATCTCGCAACCCTGGCACATCGCACATGTCTCACGTCAGTCTCACGTCTCACGACGCGAAGCAGCGGATGACCTTCCGTCATCCAATGGGTAGGCGAATTTACTGGACGCCACGTCGTGGTCCGCAGGTCCGTCGCCGACCGATATGGTTTCAGGTCTGGTTCCTTCCTTTTGGGAGGATCGCGTCGTTCCCGAAACCCGAGCACATTTGTGAACATGAATAGAAGTTTTTTGAAAAGCGCAATCGCAATGGCGTCCATCCACGCTCGTCCGGCGCCGATCACGCCGGTCGCGCCACCACACTTGCGGAGCGCGCTCGCCGGCGCTGCCGCCGCGCCCAAGATGCCGGGCTACCTGCAGTCCACCACCTCCTCGCGCGCTTCCTTGCGCCCGGGCAGCCCACGGCGCGAGAAGCCCGACCCAGCAGCGATGGTGCCAGCCGGCGGCGTCCCCAACCGATCGGAGAGCCTTCAGCTCGATTTCAACAACTTACCCGAACGCGGCGAGTATCGCCACACGCAGCGGCGCGTCTATAACGTGCCGCAGCGCTCGTACCCGGCCACGGTCGCCAGCATTGCAGCCCCGTCGCGAAGTGGTATGGAGTCCCCGCGCTACAGCAAGGAGTCGTTGCTCTTTGCGGAGACCTCGACGGGGGTGCAGCCGCACGAGCGCTCAGCGTATGGCGAGCGGCCGCCCACAGCGCGCCGGCCACCCACGGCGCCGGTCGTCTCGACGCACGACAAGACCCTGCCCAACAAATCGAAATCGAAGCGCGGCGCAGGGAGCTGCCAGCGAGCCCCCGAGCTCACGTCGACCGCTGCGCTCGCCAACTCGGTCACACTCGCCGCCTCGGCCACGCTGCTCGCGAGCAGCTACCAGCCCCCCGTGGAGCCGCCGCCTCCGAACTACTTCACTGCGAAAGAGGTGGCGCGTCGCGCACGTGGCTTCGCGTCGCCTTCGATCTCTCGCCCGGCGGACGTATACACAGTGGCCACCGCCCGGGGACCCGAGGCGCCCGTGCCACCGCCTCCGCCGCCCGTAGATCTGAGCCGCACCACGGAGGGCAGCCTCACCTCCAAGCTCGTCGACCTGCGTCCCTCGGGCTACGTTGGCATGGCGAGCGGTCCGGTGCGCGACAACCTGCTCGGCGGCCGGCGGGCGCGCGGCATGTGCAGCCCGCGATCGGAGGTGTACAATCCGATCGCGTGGGACGCCAACCCGTCGTGATCGCCGGCCTCATACGGGAATCCAATCGCGTGGGACGCCAACCTGTTGTGACGAATCCAATCGCGTGTGAGGTGTGTGGTGTGACCCGTCGTGAGCCTTAGCGGCCCGCGAAGTGAGCGACGGTTGCGCATTCGTTCTCTCTTGTCTGCCATCCCCCCCTCTTCTCGCACAACGCCACACCCACATGAACATCCAACGTGATTCCCAGTCCGCCAGTCTCATCTATCCATGTGACGTGAGGACGAGGAGGCGTCAGATTACTGTGACCACACAGGCGCCCGGGCCTCTTCGGCGTGCGCGCCTGCCAGTGCCACCGGCCCCTGGCGCCGGTCTGCCCTCGATCGTCGACCTACGAAAACGTTCTCGGGGTACGGAGCGCGCGGTCACATAGGGAGCCTTATGAGCGGCATTTTAGCGGCAGCCCGCCAGAAAACGCCTTCATGGAATTCCAGCCGATGGAACCGTACACGCAACACCGGCGACGCACGAACCGGCGAACGAGGCACCCGGGATTGCTCTGCAAAGTACACCCCACAGGACTTGAAATCGGTTCGGACAGTGATCGCGGTGCGCGGCGACGGCGGCCCACAACGACTCCTGATACTTAGACCTCACGATCTCATCGGCACCGCAGGGACCAGATCTCGCCTCGAGATCTCGCCTCGAGATCTCGCCAGGTCGAAGCGACTGAGGTCCGACTTGGCGTTGGTCAGCTGTCTCGATGCTCTCGGCTGCCCTCGTGACGAGGCTCACTGAACGTACTTGAAAATGGAGCGAGCGGCGGGGAGGGTCGCCGTACTGAACGAGGCTCCCCGAGTCGAGGCGAACGAAGAGGAGGTACTCGGCCATGGCGGCGGAGCCCATGCCTCGATAGCCGGCGGTGTGTGCGCACGCGGCATCAGCGGCGGCATCGACGGCGGCATCGACGGCATAGCGCCGTATGGCACCCAGCCGTGAGGGTGTGAACGTTCACACCCGTATGGCACCCAGCCGTGAGGGTAGTGTGGCTGGGCGTGCGGCGGCGGAGGCGCGAAGGGCGGCGGCGGCGCAAACGGCGGAGCATAGGGCGACAACCAGTGCGGCGCCCAGTATTGCGCCGGCGGCGCAGCGAGGCCGCCCCAGTAATATGGCGGCGGCATGACCGGCACAGCGCCGTGGTGGTGCAGGGCGGGATAGTAGACGAACCGCGGTGGTGGGGCAGCGGCGACGGCGGCGGCAGCGGAGGCAGCGCTGGCCGCCGACGCGGCGGCGGCGACGGCGGCGGCAGCGGAGGCGGCCGCCCAAGACGGCGCCGACGCGGCTGCCGCGCTATTCTCTGCCGCCCCGGCCGCCCCGGCCAGCGCTTCGTGCGGCGCCATGTCGAGGGCGAGCGAGCCCGGCATCCGGGTGTGAACGTTCACACCCGGCATCGCATTGGTGCCGAGGCGCGACGACGGCGGTGCCCACGACGGCGGCGATGGGCCGGCAGCCGCGCCGTACTGAGCGCCGTATGCGGCGTGCCACGCGCGCTCCTGGGCGGCGTTCCACGCGCCGTCGTGGGCACCGCCGCCGCCGTCGGCGCCGCCGGCGCACGCCGGCGCCGTCTTGGTCGGCGAGAGCCCGAGCTCGTGCAAGCGAGATCGGACCAGCGGCGTCGTCGGCCATCGTGTGAGCAGCCGCTTCAGGTACTGCGTGAACTCGAACGTGGGCGGCTCCAGCAGCATGCGGCGGGTGGCCTCGAGCCGATGAGTTTCGTCGGAGCATATCTCGGAGCATATCTCGCGGGCCGCCTCGGCCGCCTCCGCCCGCGCCGCGCCCGCGCCTGACGCTGCGGCAGCGGCTGCGGCGCCCACATGAGCCATCCCGGCGGCGGCGGCAAGGGGTTGTCGGTTGAGCAGCCGGGGAGCCGAGAGGGAGCGCCGTGGTGAGCACCGACCTCCCGTGCCCATGAGCGCCGCGGCGGCGCTCCCTGCTGGGGCTGGGCCCTGCGCTGCGCGGGGCGCATGGCTCGCGCTGGCGCCGCCGCTGCCGAGCTCGAAGCCAGCGGCCGAGAAGCCGTCAAAGCCAGCGGCGGTCGAGGCGGCGATGGTGTCGTGAACTTGTGACGTCAATTGACGAACAGATGCCTCTCCCTCGGCGGCCTCGGCCGAGCTGGCAGGCTGTCCGCCATGCATGGCTGACATGGCGCACGTGTCCGCCTCGCGCAGAGCGCAAGGCGCGATCGGCGAGCCCAGCGCCGCCCGCTCTGCCAATGACATTGGTTCGGTGCGCTCGCCCGTGCCAGTGTGTGCTGATGAGGAGCTCGAAGTATAGCTCGCAGCCGCGGCCGACGATGCCTCTGGTAGCTTGCCTGGCGCCACGTGTGCCGTCGCCGGGCCGGCGTCAGCAAACTGCGCGCTGCGAACGGCTCCGGGTGCACTTTGGCAACTGCGCCCGATGCCACCACCAGGGGTGGGCCAGCCAGCGGCGGTGGCCGCCGCACGGCTGACACCCTTCTCGCGCGGCGCAGACGGCAGCGAGAAATTGAGCTGTTTGGCAACGCGCGGCCGGTTGCGTGGCGAGCGTGCACGCTGCCCGTCGCCGCTTCGGATGCTGCTCACGAGAGGCGACTGACGCTCCGATGCCGCACGAGACGCAAAGCTACGCTCGAGCGAGAACTCGGCAGGCTTGGTGCGAGCGATCGTGTCGATGGAAGGGCTGCACTCGAAAAGGTGCGAGAAGGGCGGGAAGTTGACCTCGGCTGGAGCCTGCTCAAAGGGGTTGAACCGCGGCATTGGCGGGCCGAGCGGGACTCGTGGTCTTACATTGCCCGAGCGAAGGCGCGCAAGAGCCCCGCGTTTCGCGCCCTGCTCCCACCCCGTGTTCACACGCAGATGCTGTTCAACACGACGCGTTCGAGAATAATTTTTGACTGTCTTTCCTCACGACCTGCTCAGTCAGAACGACGCAAAATTATGAACAAGAGCACCTGACATCGACCTCAATGCGTCCTTGGCTCGCAAGGCTGGCAGCAGATCGCGACGAACGGCGCCTCGTCCCGCACGGCATGCAGCCTGAGAGGGCTCGTCCGCCTGCGCTTCGCCTCGGCGATGTCTTTGCTGGTCACGTCGACGAGCAGCATGCAGAGCGCGCCCGCGCCAAATGCACTGAGCCCCGAGAAGCACCAGCACGAGCAGCAACTGAACAGCACGAGGAACCCGAAGCCGACGCCTCGGATGCTCGCATCGCCCGCGTCCACGGCCGCCAGCACCAGGGCGCCAAAGCATGTGAGACCCGCGGCGCCTGCGAAGATGAGGAAGGCCGCGAAGAACCTGTGGTTGTACTGAGCCACGCAGGTGCCCACCCAGGGGCAGTGATGATCGAAGCGCAAGAAGCAGCGCTGGCAGAGGTCGCAGTGGCTCGCGCGCGGCGGGCGCCAGACCGAGCACGTGTCACACCAGCGGTACTCGACGTCGTGGACCTTGCGCCGAAGGCCCCGCACTCGAGTCGCTCCAGTCACACCTTCGTGCTCGTCGTCCTCTGTTTTGAGCTCTGCAGGAGCCATCTCGGCAGTAACCACACCCGGGTCGACGCTGTTCGTGAGCGCGAGGAAGATGATCGCGCCGGCCGCGAGCGTCCACTGCAGCGGTTCAAGCGCCGCGCTCGCGCTGTGAAACTCAGTGCGGCGAAGCTGCGGGTAGATGATCACGGAGCAGCTGATGCATATGGGTACCGTCAAGCCACAGGTTACGAAGAGCGGCCCAGGGAACCGCACAAGAGCTCTTCCTACCCACCCGGGTGCACACGCGAGCGCCCTGCTCTTCGTCAAGCTGTGATTGTTGCTCGCAAGGTGCGGCGTGTCCACCGCTGGCGGCATCTGCACTTGCACCTCCGACGCTGGTGGCGCTTGGACGATTGGCGAGCCTTGCTCATTAGGGTTAGGGTTAGGGTTAGAGTTAGCATCCGGATAGTAGCCGAGACCATCAACGCCATGCCCGAACACATAACCTGGCCGACCATCGATCACGGACGACTTCGGGGCCGACATGTCATCAGTGATCGTTGATGCCGCGGGCGGACGGGCGGAAAGGGACATGTCGCCCGCGGGCCCCGACGCAAAGTCGCCCGAGAAGGAAGGTCGTTGACATGTCTGAAGAGGTCGAATACTTGAAGTCGAGCAGCCTGCCATCTTTCGTGGCGTCGCCCCGATCGTTACAAAACAAACTTGACCTCCCCGCACATCAGCACGAGTGTGGACGGTCAACATCGGCCCGGGCTCGCTCCAAGAGGGAGGATGAAGTACGGGCTCTTCGCCGATGTGCATGAAGGGCTGAAGGAGGACAAACAGCAAATCTTAGCGGCAATCGCTTTCGCTCGAGAACAGCGCCTTCAGCGCCAGCAGGCGCTACCCGTACGAACGCGCACAGGTCCTTCACCCGTGAAACTGCGCACGCGTGAGGAGGCCCAGTCTCATGGATCACGAACCAGGGTAGTCGCGCACACGAAGGGTAGCCCGGGCATACCGGAGCATGGAGCCGTGGCGCAGCCCGCAGCCAGAGGGCGGCGTGTGCGGCTGGACCCTTCCGCTGCAGCAGCTCCGCTCAAATCCAAAAATGTTGGCAACGGTACGTTTACCGGAGCGATGCAGGTGAGGGTGCCAGCGCAGGTGCCGGCGCAGGTGCTTGCAGTCGTGCAAGACCTTGCCGCAAAGCCGACAGTTGGCAGCAAGACTGGGACCGGTGCTGCAGCCAGCGACACCAACTCCAACCGTGCCGTGAGCGACACTGGTGCCAATCGTAAGCTCCATTCCATCTTACAGCCAGGGATGCCTGATAAGGGCACTTCGCAGCCAGTCATGCCTGCCGATCTCATCGAGCAATTCCGCGCCGAGTATCGCTCCGACTACCAGCGACTCGCGCAGCTTGAGGCCCAACGCGACGCAAAGCGAGCGGCCGAGGCCGAGGCTGAGAAGGCTGCCTACCGCGCTGCGGCGCAGTCGAGGATGCCCGCTTGGTGGCCACGGGAGGTGCGCGTGAATAAGTCGCCGCCGCGACGGCCGCCACCGGCCCAACTCAAGGCGGCTGCGGACGCGCGCCTTGACGAGATCCGCACCAAGCTACAGGCGGGGGATCGGCTGTCTATGGACGAACAGAACGACGCCGAGGCCATCCTGAAGCTTAAAGCGCGCTGGTCGGAGGATGCTGCCCTGTCCGAACGAAAGCGAGCCGCCGCGGCGATCGAGGTCGACGCGCCGATCCTGCCGCCGCTCATCGGGCATGCTGGCTTGAAGCTCCCCGTCATCCCACGGCGCCGCGTTGAAATGTATGGGGTGGCTGAGTGCATGGTCTTCGAGTCTCCGCAGCGATGAGTCCGCAGCGATGAGTCCGCAGCGATGAGTCTGCAGCGATGAGTCCGCAGCGATGATTCCGCAGCGATGAGTCCGCAGCGATGATTCCGCGGCGATGATTCCGCAGCGATGATTCCGCAGCGATGATTCCGCAGCGATGGTCTTCGAGTCTCCGCAGCGATGATTCCCGTGAGAGCGTTACGGTTGCCATCGTGCGACGGCAGGACGGGACGCTACACGGAAGTTGCGTGTCAGCTGAGTGGAGACTGACCGCGCAATGGCGCAGATCTGCGCGATCAGACACCGTCCCGTTGACGGTTGAGAGAGAGGCAAGGGGCGCGGACGCCGGTGGAGGCGGTGCCGTCCGTGCGCTCGGCTCTTCTTGCAGTCGGTGATTGTAGTCGGTTATCTTGCAGCGGTGCCGTCAGCGGTCGGCTGGCGTTCACCACACGTCCGCCGGCTGTAGGGTGTTCGATTGTGAGGTTCGATGTGCACGTGATTCGCGAGTTTTTCATCGTCGGACGATAGATCGCGCGCGGATGCATGTGTGCGCCGTGAGCCCCCGCCCCCGTGCGGCGGTGATGGATAGGAGGTGACGGATACACCGCGCAGGTGCGTGTCGCGTACTTTGAGTCACGCGCGAAAGAAATAAATGCCGGAAAACTGACCCGGGCGCTCTGCCCCTACTCTCGGCTCTCCCGCGCTGGCCGCGGGGCGCGGGAAAAGTTCCTCGATCCTCGAGTGCGCGGCCGTCGAGTCTAGTCGCGAGTCAAGTCAAGTCATGACTAGTCGCGATGTTCTTGCACATGTTCTTGCATCTGACGCGTGCTCCGATGGCCTGCATGGGTATGTGATGAATTGCCTGGTCCATGCAGCTTCTTCCGATACGCGCTGAGGTAGAAGCGCACGAAGAGGACGAGGAGCACGCAGTTCATCACATACCCGACGAGCACCGTCATGGGCTTGCCGCCGCCGCATCCTTCTGTGAACTCGAGCACAGGCCATCTAGCTTGCAGCCTGGGCGCACGCACGTAGTCGAACCAGTACCAGGTGCCACCGATCACGCCCATGAGGAACTGGGTGATCTGTAGCTGCGTGATCGCTTGCTTCCACCCGAGCGGCGTGCTTAGCCCGAGCGCGCTCGCGAGGTAGTAGCTGTACATGACGACATGCACCAGCGCGTTGAGCATCGACATGGAGACGAGAGAGATCGAGACCCTCCCGTCGAAAAGGACGCACATGACGTAGGGGATGAAGGCGTGGTGGATGGCGTGCAGCGGGATGATGCGCTTGCCACGTGCGATCAGCAGCGCCGTGTCCACGAGCTCATAGTACTTGGAGAGGTAGAAGACATAGCACCACCAGTGCAACGGCCCACCCAGCGGCAGAAGGTCGTGCGTGGTGCCGCCGACAGGTAGTGGAGGGCACAGAAAGGTTCGAAGTCCAATGCGGCGCAGTAGTTCAGCAAAGTGGTACGTGGATCCTGCACACATGACTGCTGAGAAGACGACGAGCACCACATTATGTGTGATGGCGATGGCATCAACAATCGGTGAAGCTGCTGGTGCAGATTTTACGCTTTGCAAGCGCGAGTTGTGCACACTGCAGGCCACAAGGTAGATGGCAGCGACGGCTGCAGGGGCGCGCCAGTCCATCAAGACTCCGTGGCCATCCCACACGAAAGCATCAGCGTCGGCGATCGACGGCATTGGTGATTGGACGCGGCGCGCGCGCGCGCGCGCCCCACGAGCACGACGCTTAGACAAGTGTGAATGCCACAACGGCGCCATTTTCGGACTCGAACTACACGCGTACTCAATGCACGTACCACACTCAGCAATGTGCAATATCGCTCAGGAGATCGCATCTGAAGATACTGCGTCACTATCTTTTCCCTCTCTGCCAGTCTGTGTCTGCTTTATGGCTTCACGAGCGGCGTGGCCTCATTATTGCTACCGTAGTCCGTCTTGCTGTCATGTTTGGAATGCTCGTCCTTCTCGTCCGCCTCAGGGATGGGTGCGCACCAGAAGTCCGCAGTCCACCACTTGTGCCCTGCGGTGGCGTCCTGGTAGAGCCCATGCACGCCCATCAAAAAGATGCTGAGTGCAAGCACCGTCGTGATCGCATCCTCGCACCAGTAGTACGGGTACCTGACGCTCTGGTGCAGGTAGAACCCTGAGGGACAAAGAACGCGATGCAGTGAGCATTTGCATGCAAGGCACGCCATCGTAGAGGCAGGCGTCGTACCGATATCGCCGTCCTCATCAGAGGTCATCTTCAGAGGCCATCAGAGGTCATCAGAGGTCATCAGAGATCGTCAGAGATCATCAGAGGTCATCAGAGGTCATCAGAGGTCCAATCAGAGGCGTCGTACCGATATCGCCGTCCTCATCGTGCTGTAGCCATTTGGCGTGGTCGCGGATCGCGCGGAAGAGAGGGACGCCGTCCTTCGCGACTTCGCGCGCGCTGTGTACGGCGAACATGCGATGGCAGTGTCAATGTCAATCAGTGTCAGTCAGTGTCAGTCAGTGGCGGTCTAGTGGCAGTCAGTGGGAAGCAGTAGGGAAGCAGTGCGTCCTTGCCTGTACAGCGACAAGGGGATGAACACTCCCCCTGAGTCGAGCTTGAGACCGGGCTCGTCATCTCCGACGCCATCTGCAGCACCTGCTACGCCGATCCCGCCCATAGGCCCGCCGCCGCCCTTGCCATGCCGGGGATGGATCCGCACGTCGGCATCGGGCCCGTCAGTGTCGATCACGTCAGTCCCAGTGCCATTCTGGATCTCCATTCCCGAGCCTAGGTCGTCGTCAGGCAGCTCGAGGAACTCTTTGTATTGACACGTCATCAAGTTGATGAGGGCTGCAAGGAGCGCGCCGAGCGAGACGAAGGCCGCCATTATGCTGATCAGCCCATCCTGCAGCAGCGAGCGCACGCGCATCGAGCACCCCATCCCGGCCTGTAGCATGCCGATGACCAAATAGATGATCGCGCTGGGGAAGGAGAGCGACACCTCGTCGCCCAGCTGAGAGTGGTTGATCGCGTTCTTCTCGTTCTTGTGCGCCTCGAAGACCGAAAATGATGTGAAGCCGAGCAGCACGAAGGCGATGCCGACCATGCAGGCCGAGAGCAAGACGGACGTCCGCGCCTCGGCGATAATGTTTTCTGGCGTCTCCTCGAAGCAGTCCGCCCTTCGCAGGCGCCAGCAAACGAGCAGCGTACTGAACACGTCGAACAGACTCTCCAGCAGAGACGAGATGATTCCGCTCGTCGTTGATTTCGTCGCCTTGAAAGCGTCGAGTATCCAGAAGACAACGCACGCAAGCAGGCTGGCGTAGGTGAGGACAATCGCCTCACGCCGTTTGGGCGACGACATGTCGCATGGTACGCCAACTATTTCGCAGTAGCAGGTCGACTCCTCTCTCTCTATCTCTGCTGCGGAGCGCTCGTGAACGTCCTTCCGACTCTTGAACGAGGCGCTCCTACTCAGCGGCATCGACTGCCACCTCGATCGCGACTCCACGAATATTGTTCCCTTTTAGGAACAAGAAAACGAGGGTCCCCTTTAGGAACTTCGGATTTGGGTCGCGAATGCATGCTCAAACGAGTTCAAGTTCAAGTTCAAGTTCAAGTTCAAGTTCAAGTTCCCCACTGCTGCTTAGAGAGCACATTCGATGGGCTTCCGTTAGGTTGTCTGTTGTTTACGAAGTAACTTGAACTTGAACTTGAACTTGAACTTGCTCAAACGGGCCGTTCTGCCGGTTCATTAGTGAGCCGCCTTGCTTGCTTGCTTCGCTCCCGAAACGGAGATGAAACCGGCTGCGGGGGGACGGGAGAGGCCGGGACGCTCTTTACACACACAGTGTGTCGTTGAAACACCAGATCGGTGTCCCTCGGTCAATCTTGCCCAGTGAGAGAGGCCACAGGTCCTCTCCACGTCGGGCACGGCAGCGGCACTTGCAGCGGCAGCACGAGCACCGGACGGCGATGCGGCACGTGGTTGTTCATGTGTTGCGTTCGGACTTAATTCGGACTTCGTGCGCGCGGGGGGGCGGTCGCGCGAGCGCGCTGAAAGCGTGTCGAGTCTGTGTGTCCCTTCCGAGCGTCTCGCACACGTCGCTGTCGGTCGTCGCGCCATGGTCGCGTCGCCCACGTGCACGTCGCGGGCTCCGAGAGGGGGGCCGCGCCGCGTGGGGCGCGAAGTTGGGAGTGCTGTAGATTCCACGTGCGATGGTTTTTTCCTGGGGACAGACTCAACTCTACAAACGAGGCCACAAAACGGCGCGCGGCCGTGCGCAATCATGCATCTGTGGCACGCTCGCGCATATGGAAGGCGCGCGCGCTATCGACAATCGAGCGCACGCAAACGCAGGGAATACGGGGTCATGCGGGGTACTCTCTCAACAGCTTGCCTGCTGGTTCCGTTCGACACGAAAGCTGCCAGTTGATTCGGCATGTCCGCGATCACACACTCTCTCCTTCTCTGGGGGCAAGCCACGTGGCAAAGAGCTGCCGGATGCGGAGGCGCTGTCAACGCTTGACGACCTCCTGGTTGATGACTATCCCCACACCGAGCGAATGACCGAGCTTGAGGGCTCACTTGGCGCTTAGCGTCCAGCCTTGGGCACGTCGATGTGGTGCAAGTTTGCGTGCGTAAACTCACCAGCGATCGGCTCCTGCATGCGAGTCTCCTGCTTGGCCCCACGCTGCTCCTTCTTCCCTAGAATGTTGTTAGCATCGTCGGGCACCGCTGCGGCTGCAGTTGGACTCGGCACATCGATGTGGTGCAAGTTGGCGTGGGTGTTGCCCCCCTCGTTAGACCTGCCAGCCACGACGGAATTGCCCCCCCGCGCCTTCTTCCGGGCCACCTGCGAATCGGCGAGGGGCGCCGCTGCTGCTGCAGTCGGACTCGGCACGTCGATGTGGTGCAGGCTGGCGTGGGTGTTGCCTCCCTCGTTAGACTTGCCCGCTCGCGCCTTCTTCGGGGCCGCCTGCGAATCGGCGGGGGGCGCCGCTGCTGCTGCAGTCGAACTCGGCACATCGATGTGGTGCAACTTGGCGTGGGTGTGCGCCCCCACGACCGTCCGGCCATCGGCCTGCATAACAAGCGCCGGCAGCGTGAATCCCACCCGTACAGCACCGGGGGCGCTCGTCGCGCCCAGAACGTAGGCGAGCGCAGCCGCTGAGGGGAGGAGGGCCCACGGCATGGGCGGACCTGATGACGATGTGGAAGGCTCGCAAATGTTCTCTTTGTGCGTGATCGGATTGAGATCACTCCATGTGGACGTGGAACTAAATTGCGGGTGTGAACAGAACATGAAACCGAACTTGTCTTCACAGATCTAGTAATCGAGCGCCGATCATTCACGATGCGGCGCGGCTCGGCCAATGAGCCGAGCAGATGCAGCGTGCTCTCGTCGGTGACCGTTGACACGATGGCCTGGGCAGGCCGCCTCGGCTTCCTCCACACGGTCCAGCTCTTCAGCCGT
>Ga0210240_101857_pt1 | contig 14393 bp, 9 predicted proteins | sample ChrtobMetP5a_4mM_FD_155463 | JGI IMG/M metagenome (GOLD analysis project Ga0210240, IMG submission 155463) | Chrysochromulina tobin associated microbial communities from unialgal haptophyte culture, Seattle, Washington, United States - P5a_4mM | ecosystem: Host-associated > Algae > Haptophytes >...
TCTGCGACTTCTTGGTGGGCACGGTGGTGTTGCGCGGGATGAGCACGGTCATCACCTCGCCCGCGGTCTCGAGGCCGAGCGAGAGCGGCGTCACGTCAAGCAGCAGCAGGTCCTCGGTCTTGGCCGAACCGGTGCCCGAAAGGATGGCGGCCTGCACGGCAGCGCCGTACGCGACGGCCTCGTCGGGGTTGATCGACTTGGAGGGTTCCTTGCCGTTGAAAAAGTCGGTGAGCAGCTGGATCACCTTGGGGATACGGGTGGAGCCACCGACGAGCACAACGTCGTGCACCTGGGCCTTGGACATCTTCGAGTCGCGGAGCACCTTCTCGACGGGCTCCATGGTGCCGCGGAAGAGGTCCATGTTGAGCTCCTCGAAGCGCGCGCGCGTGATCGACGAGAAGAAGTCGATGCCCTCGAAGAGCGAGTCGATCTCGATCGAGGTCTGCGTCGACGACGAGAGGGTGCGCTTGGCGCGCTCGCAAGCGGTACGCAGGCGGCGCATGGCGCGCGCGTTGCCCGTCATGTCCTTCTTGTGCTTGCGCTTGAACTCCTGCACGAAGTGGTTGACGGTGCGGTTGTCGAAGTCCTCGCCGCCAAGGTGGGTGTCACCTGCGGTCGCCTTGACCTCGAAGATGCCCTCCTCAATGGTCAGCAGCGACACGTCGAAGGTGCCGCCGCCGAGGTCAAAGATAAGCACGTTGCGCTCCGACGACGACTGCTTGTCGAGGCCGTAGGCGATGGCGGCCGCGGTGGGCTCGTTGATGATGCGCAGGCAGTTGATGCCGGCGATCGCGGCCGCATCTTTGGTCGACGTGCGCTGCGAGTCGTTGAAGTAGGCCGGCACAGTCACGACAGCGTTGGGCACATCCTTGCCCAGGTACGACTCGGCGGTCTCCTTCATCTTGACGAGGATCATCGACGAGATCTCCTCGGGAGTGAAGAGCTTGGTCTCGCCCTTGAACTCAACCTCAATGACCGGGCGGTCTCCGTCCTTGGCCTTGACCTTGAACGGGAAGTGCTTCATGTCGGACTGCGTCGACGAGTCCGAGAACTTGCGGCCAATAAGGCGCTTGGCGTCGAAGATGGTGTTCTCCGGGTTCATGGCGGCCTGATTCTTGGCGGCGTCGCCGATCATGCGCTCGGTGTCCGAGAAGGCAACGAACGAGGGGGTCGTGCGGTTGCCCTGGTCGTTGGCGATGATCTCAACGCGGTCGTTCTGCCAGATGCCGACGCACGAGTACGTGGTACCAAGGTCGATGCCAACCGCGAGACCCTCAACCTTGCCGTCCTTGCCCATGAGTGCTTGTTGTTTGGTTGATAGTACTGCGCGCGGGGGTGGGCGGCAGAGAGACGCGATCGTCAGCAAGCGCGTGCGCAAGAGCGCGCAGGGTCTGGGGGCCAAAGAAGCTCCAGATCGGCCAAGGCGCGCTCGGCGTGGGCGCCGCTGGAAGTTGATGGGGCGACGCGCCGAAAAGGGTGCAGAGACGGTGCGCGTGCGCTGGAGTATGTTGCGCGGTGCGCGCACGGGGCCGTGTGGGGCGAGCATGTTTGGGCGGGCAACGCGCCGCCTATCGCATAAAGCGCGCGCAAAAGACGCGCACCTTTCTGGAATCGCGAGCGATGCGGCGCGCCACGCGCACGAGTCCCTACCTTTCTCATTGTGAATAGGGTCTCTCGCGACGGACCGGCTCCCCAGAGACCCCAGACGGGATCGGAGAGGCGCAGAGGCCTCACGTTTGGGCGGGCAATGTGGAAAACCCACCGAAACGCTCGACACTCAAACTCTTATACATGTAGTGCATTGACCCGCCTTGATTTGAGCATTTGATCCTGTGAGAGGCGCCCGAGGCCCGTGGCCGGTGGATGGCCCTTACATGTATGTACATGTACCAGGGTTAGTTATTTGTTATTAGCGACGGTTGAAGATCGGTGTTTATAGAGTCCCTTGGGGCAAGACCGCCTGCAGCCTTGGCCTTGCTTGTAATGCTTGCTCGTTGCTGTCATGCTGTGTACAAGGGGTTGTATACATGTATGAAGTTATGATGGACCCCGCCAATCAACCCTTAGCCTTATCAACCCTTGAATCAACCAATACAGTCTGTATTCATCAACAATAAACAAAGAAGCGGCCTAGTTTTCAACCAACGAACTCGAGTACATGTATTGTAAGAAGAGAGATAAACGGAGAGGTCACTAATATGCACATTCACATCAGGCGCAATTGGTAAGGCATAAACAAGCACACAAATAAGGCAACTCTCTGACCTCTGAAGTGCGGAAATGGTGGCCCCCTGTGTGCTCGCAGACGTTCACGAGCCGCTCGCCGTGGAGCACAAGGACGGACACGTGATCGAGTCTCTGCATGTGCGCAGCAGCCTCGTCGGCCGTCCGGCAATCCTTTGCCGCGACTCGAGGAGCGTAGTCCTCCGAAAGCTGCTCATTGAGCACGTCGAGGGTGGCGTGGGCATCCGCTTCGAGCGGTGTCCCGGGCTTCGCGTGGAGCAGGTCGAGGTGCGCGTGCTCGGCGCGGCCGATGACCACGCACGTCCGACCGCCAACTGCCACCTTGGCTCCAGCGAATGCCACAACATCCATGGCGTCGACAGCGCGGACGTCATACTTGAGCAGGTACGTGTGACGGGCGGCTCTAGCGGCATCGAGCTGCAGCGGTGCGCGCGCGCGCAGCTGCGCGATATCGTCGGGCGCAACGTGCGTGGTCCGTACCCGCGCGGCCAATGCGTTCAGTTCACCGCCTGCGACCACGCGCTGCTAGAGCGCTTCCACTGCGTCAACGAGCTCGGCCGCTCGTGGCCCGAGGACTCGATCTCGGTGTGGAGATCTCGCGAGGTGACGGTGCGCGAGGGGCTGGTTGACGGGAACAATGCGCCCAACGGCGTGGGCGTCATGTTCGAGAACGACGACGAGCGCGCCATCGGTGGCCTGCTCGAGCACGTGGACGCGATCCACATGGGCGGTGGTTGCTTCTCGGGCTACCCGGCGGCTGGGCTCCTGATGCGGCACGTGCGCTGCGGATGGAACCATTGCGAGGGTGTGGGTGGGCGCGAAGCGCCAGCGTCGGGCGGTCAGATGTACGCCGCGGGCGACCAGCCTCATGGTGTGCAGGGATACGTCGCCAGCCATGCCATCCGCATTGTGAACGCCACCGCATACGCCCCTTGCGATCCGTACCGGCGCTTCTACTGGAGTCGGAGCGAAGGCGCCTACGCAGCCACACCGGAGGTGGCGGAGCGCCCGTTTGTACCGCGCCAGCCGGTGCACTGGGCTATGTGCTGGGAGCCGCCGGCCGTGCCGCCCTCACCGCTGCTGCCGCCCTCCCCGTCGCCGCTGCTGCCGCCCTCGCCGTCGCCGCCGCCCTTGGCGCAATCACCGCGCACGCCATCCGCGTCGCCATCCGTGCGACCGCTGCGGTATGCGCCGCCGCCACACGCGCCGCCCTTCGTCATGTGGCCGCCGCCGGAGCGCGAACTGTCGCCCGCACGCCCGCAGCCGCTTCCGCCGTTGAGCGCCGAGGAAGCCAAGGACGCCGCCGATGGCACTCAGAGCGGTGATGGCAGCAGCAGCAGCAGCAGCAGCAGCAGCAGCAGCAGCGGCGGCGGCGGCGGCGGCGGCGGCGGCGGCGGCGGCGGCGGCGGCGGCGGCGGCGGCGGCGGCGGTGGCGGCGGCGGCGGCGGCGGCGGCGGCGGCGGCGGCGGCGGCGGCGGCGGCGGCGGCGGCGGCGGTGGCGGTGGCGGTGGCGGTGGCGGTGGCGGTGGCGGTGGCGGCGGCATGATCGCGTTGCTGGTGGCCGCCGAGACATATTGGGGCGGCGAGGGCGGCGCAGACGCCGCACATGTGAAGGAGGAGGGGGCTGGCGTACAGGGTGCTGAGTCGGGCGCCGAGTCGGGCGCCGAGGGACAGCCGGGCTTATCGGCGTGGTACGTTCCGGCGTTGGATAGATTTGTGGGCCTCCTCGTCCTGGTCCTCGTCCTCGGATGCGTATGTGCGGCGCTCCTCGCCATCTTCTACACGGGAGGCGCCCTTGGTGCCCTGGGTGCGCGGTTGGCGGGTGGCTTCGATGAGGAAGACGTTCTCGAAGACGACGAGGAACTCTCCGATCCCCGCAAGCGGCAGCAGGGGCGCGGCGCTCTCAACGATGCTGGCAGTGCGCGGTCAGCGAGGCGCGGCGAGCGCGCGCCTGAGCGGAAACAGCGAGCGCGAGGGAGGACAGCTGCAGGGTGCGGGGGCGGTGTCAGCTCGATGCCCAACATAGCGAGCGGCTGGGCGGATCCTAGCTACCGTGCTGGTGGGTACGATCACGTGGCGACGGCCACATGCCCGCCGCCGGGCCGGGCCGCAAGCAAACTAGCAAAGACGGCGCCTCGCGTTTTGTTTGAAGACTGTCATAATCCCACAATCGAAGGTTCGGAGAAGCTGGTTGTGACCCGTGTTGCGTGTAATTCCGAATAAAAGATCCCGTACGAGCCCGCGTTGTTCTTACCCGGCCCGGCACGCTACGGCTCACTTCGGCTCACTTGGTGATGAGATAAGCTAATATCATGTAAGCAATGGAGATAAGACGATAAAGACCTCGCGCCATATCTACCACCGATGGTGCGCACCGATTATGTGGCCCTGTTACGATGTGTTGTCGTAGAGTCGTAGACGCGCCCTGTCGGTCACACCTCCGTCCATTGCGATAGAGGCACTCGTGGCTTTGGGGGTCTGGAGAGTGTGGTTTCAAGTCAAGTCAAGTCTATACATAAACAACAGACAACCATACGGAAGCCTATCGAATGTGGTATGTGCTCCGGAAGCCAGCAGGGGAAGACGGGAGTGGGCGGAGATGACGGAGGGGGTCCATTGATAATGAGGTGACACGTCATAAGTGCTGACATACGTGCCCTCAAGCAAGCAAGCTGATTAGTCGAAACACACCAGTGCCCTCGGAGAACAAGTAGGTGAGAAGTAACGGTCGATCTCTTGACTTGACTTGACTTGACTTGGTTTCACAGCCAATGATTACACACCAAAGGTGTGGCGACCCTTTGGCGACCTGACACACGCCCTTTGCCCCCTGTGGGCGCGCTGCTTTGCGGAGACGATACAGAGGCGGCCGTGGAAGCGGCCGCCATCAGCGTCGATTACTCCTGCCACTACGTCGAATCGACCCAGAGCTACCACAATGATCGCCTCCGTGCCCGAAATGTGTGGTGCATCAACGTGGACACGTCGCTCGTGGCCGAAGCTGCAGAGCTTTTCGAGCGCGCCGACCTCCGTTCCTGTCACGCCCGCCTCGACGTGACCAAGAAGAGCAGCCGTGAGGAGGTGCAGTGCCGCAGCGGCGAGCGGTTCTTTGCCCATCATGCCGGGTGGCACTCTGACGTGGCCTGGATCTCGGCAGATGACCAGCCAACCCATGATACATTCCACTCTCTCTTCGAGCGCATGGGCCTGGCCGGAAAGTTTGGGCCGATTGTCGGCGACGCGGGTGGCGGGGTGCATCTGTACTCGGCGTTCTTCGTCGTGCGGACCACGTGCTCGAAGACGGACATGCACGTCGACTATGAGAACGAGGTTGAGACGCGCGCGCTGACGCTGATGACGCCTCTGTACACCGAGTACTCCGAGGTGGAAGACTTCCAGCTGGTGTACCTCGATGACGAAGCCAAGCTCCGCCGATACCGGTACGAGCTCGGAGAGGCGATCGTCTTCGGCGCTGGCTTCACCCACAGCACCGAGCCCGGCACCGCCACGGCCTTCGAGTCACGACAGGCGGAGGCCGCGGAGGCAGAGGTCGCGATGGAGGAGACGTCGGTTGTGGCGGGGACCGACTCGGATCGTTGGCTCCGCTTGCCCTCCCGCACTCGGCGTCGGGCCCACGCCTACCTTTGCTTCACTTTTGGAAGTGATTTGGATGAGCACTGGGCGTTGATCTCGCGGACAGTCGATGGACAGCAGTCGCGACAGATCTCCCGTCCGGCCCAGCCCAATCGAGGCCAAAGCCTCTCACTCAGCACGCTCGGCCTTCGCATCGAGGCTGGCACAGCGGACGAGCACCTCAACACGCCATATGCTAGTATGCGGGCTAGCACCGGCGCCGATGAGCCGCAACAGCGCACGGGGCAGAGCCGGTCTCAGCGCCGTTATCCGCGTGGCATGCTCAAGTGAGTGATGGTGTGGGCCAGGGGGCAGGTCGGAGCCGCTAGGAGCCGCCATCGTGGTCTAGGGAGCCGTGCGGTATGACTCCCCCGCCCGTGTGTAGCAGGTTGTCTCGGCCACACACACATTGAGTCACTGTTGTCCCCAAGGAGAGGGTCTACCGTCTGTGTGATCCGTGTGCCCGTGTGTCCCGTGTGTCCCGTGTGCCCCGTGTCAGTCCCGGCTCCTTCTACTTCGGTGATTTTGAACCGTTCGTCATCAAGTTGGGGCAGAGAACATGAACGAGCGAGGTGTGGTCTCAATCTATCTGCTTATGCCTCGTTGCGGCTCGTTGTGGCTCGGACTCGCGACGATCGCGAGCACGACGGGGCTGCACAGCGGCGTGCGCCATCGGCCGCTGCACGAAGTGCGGCCGAGGATACCCCCTGCCGCTGTTGTGGGCAGCATTCGATACGCCTCCGACAGCTTCGAGTATGATGGCAGCTGGCAGTCATGCAGCTGGCAGCCATGCAGCAGCAGCAGCAGCGGCGGCGGCGGCGGCGGCGGCGGCGGCGGCGGCGGCGGCGGCGGCAGCAGTAGCTTCAGTAGCAGCAGTCGCCGCCGCAGCGAACCGCGCATGGCGATGAATGTCGCAGCGCTCATGGCAGCAGACGCACGTATGCTCGCCGCAACCATCGGTGGACTGTTTGCCGGAGGGCTGCATGCGGTGACGGGTCCGGACCACCTCGCTGCGCTGCTGCCGCTGTGCATGAGCCGGCGCTGGTGGGTAGCCCTCAGCACCGGCGCGTACTGGGGCCTTGGTCACGGCATCGGCGCGGCGCTCGTCGGCGCACTCGCGTTCGCGGTGCGCGGCGCTCTCAACCTGGATCGGCTCTCGTCGTACATGGAGGCAGCGGTGGGCATCTCGATCGTGATCATCGGCGTCAACGGCATCCGCGAGTCACGGGAGTGGGCGAACGAGGCCTCCCTCTCAATGGCCGAGGGACCGACCGAGAACGCGAAGCAGCACTCTCTCGAAGTCGCACTCTCGCAGCCACCTAAGGCGCAGACGATCGTCTCAACGCTGCTCACGGGCATCTTGCACGGCTGCTCGGGCTCAGGCCACTTGCTCGGCGTCATGCCCGCCCTCACCATGCCCACCTGGCGCGTCGCCGCCACATACCTCGTCTCTTTCGGACTGGGCACGATGGCGGCGATGTCGCTCTTTACCGGTGTCGTGGGCGAGCTCTCGTCACGCATGTCCGATCTCCTCGACGACCCCCGCACGCCCGGTCGGCTCGCGCTAGCCTCTTCCGTCTTCGCCGTCCTGATGGGCTCCGCCTGGACCGGTAAGGCTCTGGCCTCCTTTGGGTGGGCCCCTGCCGTCACTGCTGCCGTCCGGCTCCTAGCCTAAGGCGTATGTGCTTGGCGGGTCCACATGCGAGCGCAATGGCGCATGCAATCGCGCATGCCATGGCGCATGCAATGGCGAGCGCACGCTGAGGGGCGCATGCACGGTCGGGCGAGCGGCAATATCACGGCGGGCGAGACAGTGAACACAACGGGGAGGCGAGCTCGAGTGGCGAGTGTACACACAAGTAAGATTATTCTGCTGCGCCGAGGTTCCTCTCTCGCCCGGCCCCGGTCGCCGCGGAGCGCGGTCGCCCCGGTCACGGCGATTACGGATCAGCATTGACTCGTGCGCGTGACCCGATTGCCGGTAGCCGCTGGTTCGGCGCGTCAGGCCCGTCAGGCCCGGGTCGGACGCCGCTCCACGGCTCCGACAGTGCACAGACCTCCCTTATTATATGATATATCGACCCCTATACGCTCGCTATCTCGAGTTGGCCGACTCCGCGTTTACGTACCGGACTACCGGTACCCGGGGGGGGCTCCGCGAGGTCCGGACGAGCGGTATCCGGTAACTTTTCGGTAAGAGCAAAGAGGCGTCAGCGCCGCGGTCTCGCCCAACGCGCGCACGCGCTCTGCTCAGTGCTCTCTCGCGTCTCGGCCAACTCCGCCGCGCTAAAACGTAAAAGTACTTACCTTACTAGCGGAAAGACGACCATTCGGATACGTTTCTACTAGAAAAATATAAAAAACGATAACAAAATTGTTCGAATGAATCAATACATTGAAGACACCGTATACTCGGCGCTGTGGAGGACGCCCCAGGCCGCCCACCCTCGCGTGTCCAGTGCACCCGACGTCGTAGTAAGGTCGGGCGTGGAAGCAGGCCCGCCGCACGTGTTCGCACCGGTGTCCGGCGAGGCGCTCCGTCCGGACACGAGGTGGAAGCCTGGAAGCGCGGGTTCTCGCACCGCCCATGGAAGCGGCCGATGGCTCACGTCAGCGGCGGCGGCGCAGGTGCGTACTACCCACGGCGCACAGCTGCTGGGGCTGGCTAGAGGTCTCTCGGCGGTGGCGGCAGCGGTGGCGGCGCGGTCGCCATGCTCATTGGCATTCGGACGGCTTTGCGAGCGAGTGGGTATTCCACAGCGGCGCGGTCTTCGCCTGTCTGCCCATGCCGCCAGCGTAGCCCGTGTCTTGGATGATCCACTTCGAATGCTTGAACGTGTCATACGGGTCAGGCCCCTTATCGCGCGAGCACGCCGGCTTGAGCGGCGGCACGAAGCGGCCGCCCTCGGGCTCGAGGTACTTGCTGCGTGCTCGACTTTGCATGTCTTCCTTTCCAAAGCGCTCCTTCTCCATGACGAGCTGCTTGCTGCGGCCGGCGAGCGTGGTCTGACCTCCGCGCTGGAAGCGACCCATCAAAAAGTTCTCGGCGAACAGGTTGCCGTCCGCCACGTGGTACGGATCCAGGAAAAGCTTGCTCGGGATCGACTGATTCGATCGAGCAATAGCCTTCTCACCAAAGAAATCTGCTTTGGCCGCGCGATCCGATTACGAGCGCGTGAGTTCGAGGTGGGCTTCGCACGTGCGATCAACGGTGGCTCTCGGCTGGCGCGCGTTCGGCACGTGCAGCGTACCGCGCGGCGCGGTGTTAAAGCGGCCATGGTTCATCGCCTCGACATTGCGCCCAGTTGAGCGCTTATGCATCACGTCGAGGTTCATTAGATCCTTTGGTGCGTTCATGTCTAGCTCTCCCGTGAAGAAGTTGGCCGCGCACTTGCCATTGTGCCCAAAGTAGATGGAGGATGGCATCAGCTGGTGTGTCGACCTGCTGCGGCCGGCGACGCGGCAACACTTCTGCGCGGTCCTTCCAAGCAACGAGTGAGCCTTCTTGCACGGAACTGTCGATTCCAAAAGGGAAGGTGTGATCAAGGGTGTGATTACAGACATCGGCCGCCTACCCACTTTCTCTCTCCCACCCCCATCTCATACTGGACGCCCGGTCGATCTCAAGCCGATTTCCTCTTCGGCGAAAGTGGCGCTCATTGGCTCGGAGATCGGCCCGTTACTTCTCAGATCTCACACAGCCACACAGGCGTGTCGGGGTCGGCAGGGCCGGGCCACGAAATTGGGCCCGAGTAGGGCCCGAGTAGGGCCCGAGGCCCGTGCGGCGCTGTTCAACGGCCGACGCTAATATAACAAGGCCTCGAGGAGACGCTCGGCCTGCAAAAGTTTCAACCCTTTCTATGTCCATTGTCCTCCCGGTTGCGCTTCCGGAATTCGAATTCGGAATTGCGGAACAACGCCGAAAAGCCAAAACGGAAGCCGAACGGTCCATGGACCATGGCCACCATGAACATGCGAACGGTCTCACAAAACATTGCCGGGTTGAACACACTTGCACCTGCACACATTTGGTGTCCTCGGTTCATACCACTTCTAAAGTTCTATACGCGCAGCGCGCTTAGGTACAGCAGCTACCTTTCAGGCGCAGCGGCGGGCGTCGACTGGCCGCTAAACATAGTTCCATACCATTCCTCGAGACATGTTCAAACCGGACTTACCACACAGGTGTTTCACCTTGGCCAGTTGGTACATGAGCATTGTCTTGGCTGGCCTCACGGACCTGGCCATTGATTGGCGACTTCAGCAAGTCCAATTCGCGCAACACCTCAAAGTGCGGAACGCGCGCCGTGTATTTGGCGAACGCCTCCCCATCTGCACACACAAACGGGCAGAGGGCGTCAGTTTTGATCGCGTTAGGCGCAGGTTTGTCATGATACGCACAGAAGCGATTGGAGCATCGATTGAATGGCTCGATTTCGCTCGCTATGAACGGATCAGCGGTGATGCCAATGTTGGTCCGCAAGAGCTTGCTCGGCTGTGTCGTGTTGACATCTCGCTGGTCAGCTCCGCGTGCTGCCATTTCAAATGCATGCTCCAACGAAAACTTGAACGCGTCCATGAACAGCACATGGCTGAGCTGATCGAGGCGATCAAACGCCTGTCGAATTACTCCATCGCAGCCCACCTCGAGCATCTTCTTCTCCACACGCCTCGCACGATCGACTAAGCATCCAGTGATCTGCAACACCTTGAGCCGCAGCGCAGGGCACATACCGGCCAGGGCGGCTTCAAGCTCAGCGTACGGGGCGTCTGGAGCTACTGCAGCTACAGATGTTGCGGTCTTGTTAAGGTCTCGGTTGGAGCACGACCGACGCCACAACGCCGCGTTCAGTGGAGCGGTTGCATTCCCATCGTGTGCCGCGAGCAGCTGGGCGTTGTGCCTGAGGAAATCTTCTTCCACATGGAACCATCCTTGCTGTTTACGCATTTCCTCGGATGTCACCAGGGCGAGTATCAACTGTTGACAGAGCACTTGCCACGGCCCTGCGGAGCACACGCGGTCGTTCCCTCTCTTCTCGAGCGGCAAATTGAGAAACAAGCCGCCTGTTGCAGAGGATTCGTCGCTGCAAACAGGTCCCCGATCGTTGATCAGCTTAAGGGTGTCTCGGTAGAAGACCAACTCGGGCGAGAGCTGATAGAAGAGCTGGCGAGGCACCGCGGAAGCATGGTGCCAATAGGTGAATTGAGAATGCGCGAGAGCCAGCGGTGACCGAAGGAGTGTGAAAGATCGGAAGCGCACGCGGCGGCCGGACACAGCTTCGTACTCTCTGATGGTGGTCTGCAGTTCTCGGGGGTCGCCCCTGAGATCCGAGCAGAAAAGGAAGGGAAAGCAACTGTCAACAGTGAACGGGTTGCAGGCGGGCGCGGGCTGCGGGCGCGTGTGCGCTTACCAGTCGAGGGCGCAGTGATGCTCCACAAAGATGCGCTTGTGGTTCGCCGTGAGCAACTTGATCAGTTCACCTTGCACGGTTGATATGCCCACACAGTAGCTCGTCTTTTGCCACCCGTGCTGCTCAAACCACGATCGCGCGACGGTGCCCGCCGTCTTCTCCATGTGCATGCAAAGGATCACCTCCTGGGGCTCGGGGACGACGGCGGGGGATGCGGGCCCGCGTGATGTAGCCGCGCGTGATGGGGCAACGTGGCGCGCTTTGACAGCTGGCCCGGAGAGGAACCCATCATACTCGGTCAGAAGATGATCCATGTCACACGTAGCGTACCAAGAGCAATCGCGCATTTCGGGATTGACGGTAATGTAGTTGCAGCGTTGACACTTGGCGCATGCATTCAGACACACGCGCACGGCGCTCCGGAGAGAGCGCGCCGCTTGCATGGAGAGGCCAATCGACCCACGCACAGACGTTCGACACTCATGAAGCGATCCGGCGATCGTGTGCCCGCAGAAGCCCTTCTTGGCGCCGGTGAGCCATGAATCGATGGTGGTGACGTTATCGACCGGTGGGTTAGATACCTGTAGCTTCTGGTTGGTGATCCTTGCCCAGAAGTCGCCAAGAGGAGTGCTGCTGTTATGATGATCGCGCAAGCCACGTCCTCCTTTGCCGGATCCTCGTCCGCCGCCTCGCGGTGCTCGAGCCCGCTCATTGTCGATACTGTGACCGCCACGGTCCTCATGGTACTCCTGCTCGGGCGCGTACAGACGTCGGCCGATGTCGCTGCCTGAAAGGCCTCTGTCCAAACCGCCAGAAAGGGATCTACACACAGCCAAGCAGGTTAGCAGCACGAGCGACCAGATCGCCGGATTGACGCTCGGGATGGCTTCACGCATCGCCGCGCCCCTGTGTTCCGTACCGGTAAAAAGACACCGGGGGAGCCGGGACACACACGGGACACACGGGACACGCGGACGCACAAAGGCAAACGGACCACACAGACGAACCTCACAACCATCCAAACCCACCAACAACACGCACCCCGCACGTCAGCGCGACGACCGAAGCCGCGGCCGACTCAACAGCCGCAGGCCCGGAGCCGACCGGTACCGGTACCGGTACCGGTACACACCTGGGGGACGTTGTAAATTCGGTTCTGTATAGAAGAAAAAAGACACTGGGAGGCGGGAGCTCCGCACATTCGAGCGAGCACTACCGTATCATTTGTTTTGGTAGGCTCCGTGGAGAATGCGGTCACATCAACTCACCCGCGATTTTTAACCCCAAACCCGCGCCTCAAAACCGTCAACGCTCAACGTCAAAACCGTCAACGCTCAACGTTAGCGTCTTAAGTGCCAGAAGAACCCAGAGTGCCAGAGATCGACGCCAGAGCGGAGAGCGGAGTTTACCCCTCGTACACGCCACTGTGCCTGCGGGAGTTCTTGACGATTTCATTCCACATGCGCCCGCCCCCGCGCCTGGAGCCCGAGTAGCCATACTCCTCTGCGCCTCGCCCCCGCCATACTTGGCTACGCGCACTCACAGTCGGCAGAGGTTTGCTGCATGACGTTTTAGCAGATAGCACATGACCGATTACGTTGGCTCGGTCGTGGATCCACGTAAGCCCACCGATTACGTGGGCTCAGATCCAAAAGTGCGCGCGGATGCCAAGCTCTCGCAGGCGGTGCATTGTGGCGAGCGCCGCGTCGACGCTGATCGACTCTGGCAAAGACCCCCAGCCAAAGTTGAGACCGTCAAAATGAAAGTGATACTCAAAGAACAGCTCGTCAATCAGCGCGGCAAGGTCGGGCCGCTGGGTGAGCGTAGCGATTATGGTCTGTTCGATCGCCGGTGTGTCGATGTCGAGCTTCACCACCACGAAGTCGTCAGGTTTGGCCACCATCTTAAGCATTTGTAGAAACGAATTGCGGTTCCTTGCACCTGCGAGGGCCTCGTGCAGCTCCCCCTCCAACACGGGCACTTCGAAGAAGCGAACTTTGTGCCGGATCTCGGGGCCCGCGTCGTCCCACCAGTCCGAACTCGAGACGAGTTTGTTAAGCTCCCAGCAAAAAATAGCGTCGGGCTCCAAGCACCTGTCCTTGTACAGCCTGTAGAACAGCGGCACCGACGGGCCACCGCCATTGCCATGTTGCACCGTCGCCGGCACTCCATCGGGAATCTGGTAGAAACCGGTCGAAGCGCCCATATCAAAGAGCAGAACCCGTGGCTTTGGCTTCGGCTGGGGCCGCTGCTGACGGCCGCAGTCGTTGTGAATCACCAAGTAGGTTATGTCCATTAGAGACGTGGAATACCCAGTGGCGTTTTTGGCGCATGTCTCTACACCAAACGGATGGCGCGCCACACCGTGCAGCGGCTCGATGGGCTCCGGATGCCCTTGCACGATAAAGTGTGAGAGCACCTTCGTTTGCTGCGGCGTTGGCTTTGCTGCTGGCCGTTGGGCAGGGGCCCAAACGCCTCGTTGACTTGAGTACTCGACCCAAGTTTGCGCTTTCGCGGTGATCGCGGGCTTTCTGGCGTGATCGCACAACGTGCCTTTTGCGATGTTGCCAGTCAGCCACGTCAGCTCCATCTCGCTTGACTGGTACCCCTCGATGCTAACGTTTGAGCCCAGGGGTGGCCGCACGATCTCTGGGACACTCTGGCCCGGCTTGACGACCCACCGCATGAGCTCCGCCTCCGTGAGTGCTTCCTTGGGGAAAGCGGGCTTGGCGTTCTCGGCGTTCTTGGCGTGCCACTTGATGTTTTGGCTCGCGAGAATGATCATCATGCCGGCCGCAAAGGCCATCACGACAAGTAAGGGCTCTCGCGACTGCATCCCTTGCGCCCACGAGTCGCGTCGCGTGTTTGTTGTTATCCGATATCGAGAGTGCTGTCGCACCGGTCGGCCTGTGAAGGATACCGGTATCTGTGACGGGTATCTTATATAGGTATATTGATTGAGGACTCCTCAGGCCGTACCATATTGGGTATGTCGCGGCCTGAGGTTATAGCGCACAAGGACGGCGAAGCCCTTCCGAGGCAATGCCATTGCCCCGGGGTTCGAAACCGTGCGCTGTACGATATGTACACCGATTGTATGAGGGA
>Ga0210240_101902_pt1 | contig 14088 bp, 12 predicted proteins | sample ChrtobMetP5a_4mM_FD_155463 | JGI IMG/M metagenome (GOLD analysis project Ga0210240, IMG submission 155463) | Chrysochromulina tobin associated microbial communities from unialgal haptophyte culture, Seattle, Washington, United States - P5a_4mM | ecosystem: Host-associated > Algae > Haptophytes >...
TATGATTTCTTAGTCCATGAATTTACGCGCATGATTCTCATTGTGACGAGCTCTTCTGCATTTATGACTTCCATGATGTTATGGTTCAAATCCATGATTTCTCACTAAGACCCAATTGCTGATGCCCGCCGACGCGTCGCCGCCGCACGCTGCATGACACGCTGGTACGCGCGAGCCGGGCGCCGCCGCGACCGTGTTATTTAAAGCTGCACGGTACCCTGTGGACCGGGCCGCCTCTACTCACTACTCTATTCCTACACTGCGGAGAAGGGCAGAGGCCCACCCACAGTGCGTCCCAAGCTTCCAATTCGAGAGAGTCTGCGTCGAACCTCGAAGCAACGACACCCGGGAATCCGATCTCTGACACCCATCATGCGTCACACTAGGCTCACCGGTAGAGGCTCAACGTCTGCGCTTCGCATTGCGTCCGCCGGTCTGCAGATTGACCGTATGCGCAACTTGCTCTCCCGCTGGCGTGAGCTGCAGCACGCTGGCACCGCCTGCGCCCACACGCTGCTCAGTGACCAATTGCTTGCCGAGTAGATCGCGCAGTACGAATTGAAAATCGAGCTGGGATTGCGTGATTACCCTTTTCACAGCTGCGTGGCGCTCGACTGCAAGCCTAGGCGAGCGGTGGAACTTCTGCTTCCACAGAAATCGCAGGGCCTCCTCGCGGCATCGGAGCTGCATCACCATGAGCCTCCCTGCTTGTGGCAGCGCCCACCCCCACTTGCCTTCGCCCGACTGTGCAGAAGGAGCCTCCTCTGGTCCCTGAGCCTGTGCCAACACAGAGGATGCAGCGGGGGCTAGCCATCCGGCTTGTAATGCCCGAGCCGCCATGCCTTCGAGCGTGCTGACAGCCATCCCCGTGGACGCAATCAGCTCTTCCATGGCCACTGTGAGGCCTGCACATGAGGCTACGCACACGGCCAACTCGTCGAAACCGGCCTCGCGCAACGCGGCGGCGTAGTGTTCCGTGCGCACTAGAACGTGCTCGGTGCCGCGGGGCGTTGGAATTAGAAGCACGTGCACACGATGCGCCAGCCGAAGCCGCTCGATCTCCCGATCGACATCAGTGCCATCTTTGACGATAGTGTACAGGTAATGCTGACTTGCAACTGGATTGCGGCCGCAGATGCGGGAAGCCGGTGGAGCCTGTGCGGCCAGAAGTGCCAAGGCGGCCTCCGTGTCGCTCGGCAACTCGAAGATGTTCGGGTCGTCCGCATCGGACGCCATGCTTTACGCCGCGAACTTGCACAATTCGAACACACCTTGAGCGCTGACGAAACTTCGATTGCTCTGGATTTGTGGAGCTCACACAATCGGGGTGTCAAGTTGCCATCTTCACGTCATGGACGCGGTGGTATGTCCCCCACGCGTCTGTTTGTTGGAGTTTGCCGATCGCGTTGAACGTCGCCCGTCCAACCGAGCGAAAGATGACCGTCGACTACATGGCGGGGATTGCCGCCCCGCCTCGCAAGCCACCGAAGATCATGGGCATTGACCACCTACCTGAAGAATTCAAGGAGGGCAAGTTCGCGTCCGGGAAAGGCGGCGAGTTCCGCGAGGATCCGCAGCGCGCCTACTGGGAACACTTGAAGCAAGAGAGGAGGAAAAATGCCGTCACGGCGAAGAGCCTCCGTGAGCAGAACATCGAGGCGCTGCGAGATGCTCGCTCCGAAATGGCACGTCTGCTAGGGCAGAAGCTGCAGCCATTCGATGAGTTCACTGTGTTCGGCCTGCCCAGCAATCATCGCCGCACCGAGAGTGAGATGGCAACAACTAAGGATTGCCTGGACTTTAGCCACGTCGAGCGGCGACCAGGCTGGGGCATCAAGCCGCTGCCCTCCGCTCGCGCCAACCAGCTGCAGAAGGACATCGTGAATCTCGAAAGGGCGCTCTACCTACCGAAGCGGCCATTGTCAGCCCGCGAAGAACATAGGCCAGCCCCGCCTCAGAAGGCGTCCTTGCGCTTGGGATCGGCGAGGCGCCGGCCGGTGACTGACATCCCTGCGTACTGGGCCGCAGGCCTCGAACCGGAGGCAGCCATGTGGCTCAAACCCGAGGCTCTCAACTTGATGGAGGGGTTCCGCAGGTCCAAGGCAGATGAGCAGATACTGCTGGGTCACCTGAGCCTCATGGCACAAAGACTCGCACCTCGACCTGTCTGGAAGATGAAGCGCTTCGATGGGGTGCGCCCGAAGGTGGCCATGGGGTTGCCCGAGCTGATGGATTGACGATGTCCACGGATACGAGAAGCTCGAACAGTCAACAGACCCGGGCTTGCGCGCGGCACAACAGAGGGACACATCGAATCAGATGGATGATCGATGAATCGACGGAGAGTCGCTGTTGACTCGACGAAGAAACACTTCAATGCGTGATTCAACTACGAATCCAACATACAGTATACATGATGCATGAATGCAATGGAACGATCCATCTTGCAGTTGCAGTTCCACATGCAATACCAATAGCTCTAACACATCTGTCGTAACACTCGGCCCGAGTGGACGGCAACCTGCTCGTTGACTGCTAGTTGACTGCTATCGCGTATCGGTTCGGTTACGGTAGGTACAACAAAATATTTTTAGGAGTCCTCTGAAACAAAACTTGCGTGTGCTCCTACGCCCCGTACCGGCCTAAGGCGCGAGCCACGGAGGCCCGTGAGCCGGTGAGCGCGCCGGCCGGCGGGCGGAGCGACGAGCGTGGAACTGGAAGCCGTGGACGGGAGCGTCGAGAACGACTGAACCGCGAGAACGGAACCGGACGGAAGTACAGTTCTCAGTTGCTACAGATAATCCGATCGCGCCCGCTAACACCAAACACGCCGCGAATCCCGGACGGCGGGACCGCGCGGGCGCGCGCACGAAGCTCGATCGACGATCGAGCCGGAGCACGTCGGGGTGGGCGCGGGCGTCGTAGTGGTAGTCGGTTCCGGCGCAATACACCAAAAAGTGATATCAGTTATCACGCGCATGCATTCGTGCGAACAATGTAAAAATGATGCAGAACACAGACACGTTTCCCGCCCACCGCCGCCTCGGACTCGGTCATGGCCTACTACATGGGCCCACAGCGTCAAGAGCTAGAGCGCAGGAAGCATCGACCGAGCTGCAGCTTCGCGCGCGAGGGCAGTGAGCGCGGCGGCGATGGCCGCCGCGGAGCGTTGCTGTCCCGGCTGCCACGCGCTGGGAGCGAGCACCTCATCCTCGGGCACCCCGATACGCAAGCAGGCATTCGTGAACGCGGCGAGCTTGTCTGCGGCCGAAGCGCCCGCGAGCGGTGCGGCGACGCCAGGCACTGCTCGGACGGCGAGCGCCAGCAGCGCCTCGCCGTCCTCGAGAAGGGTTGGTAGGTCGCCCGGCGGCAGCTCGTAGCCGAGGCAGCGTTGCACCCACGTGCGCAGCGACGCAAGCTGCAGCACGAGCGTGGCACTGCGTCGCTCGGGTGCGGTAGGTCGCACCGAGGCCTCGCCCACTGGACATGCGAACGCGTCGGAGGCTGGCTGCGTGCGAGGCGTCGTTGGCGGCGCCGTGCCGCCAGCGTCGCGTCGGCCAGAGGCGCCCTGCGAGGCTGGCGTGCCAAGGTGCACAGACGGCGAAGCACCACGGCCGCGGCTCGCGCCAACGGCTCCGCCGCCCACGATCGTCGCGGGAGTGTAACCACCGACCATCGGCGCGCGCGTCGCTGGTGGTGGACGAACGGGTGCAGCGCGGTTAGGACGGTTGGGGGGTGCCGCGGCGCCAGTGGCGCTTCGGCCGCTTCCGAGCGGCGTGGGCCGCGCTGGCGGAACGCGGGCACCTCCCTCGGAAGCTCGCTTCGTGAGCTGCGCCGAAGCAGCCTGGTGGGCGGCGGCCGTGTCCGGTTGCGTGGTGGGTGGCGCCCAGACCGCCGCAGATTCCACAGACGGTGCAGTCGTGCGGCGGGGCTGCAGGTCGAACAAGACGGGCGGCTGCAGCGCCGGCGATGCGGGCGGGGCCGACGGCGGCGGAGGCGGCGGAGCGAAGCCCGTCGAGCCACCCTCAACCCAAATTTGGGTCGGTGGAGCGCCAACCGCACCGGCATACTCGTTGAGAGCGGCTGTAGCGTCCGCGGCGAGCTCACCGCTGAGGGCGCTCGCGCCGGCGGCGCCGCCTGCGAGCGCCTGCTGACTCATCTTGAGCCGTAGCCGCTCGAGGAGCGATTGCATGCGCGCATTGGCCTGGCGCATCTGCTCACGTTCGTGGCGCATGCGGGCCGCTTCCTCCTGGTGCGCCGCGAGCGCCGCGGTCGCGCGCGCCGCCTCGGCGCGTGCGGCCGCCTCGGACTGCTCGCGCTGGCGCAGCGCCTCGGTGAGGGTCGATGTCTCGATCGACCGTTGTTCGAGGCCTGCCTCGAGGGCGTCTCGCTCCGCCTTGAGCGCCTCAAGCTCCGAGCGCCCCTCCTTTTTCGCATCGAGCAGCGCGTGCTTGAGAGAGCGCAGCTCCGCCTGGGCACGCTCGCGATCGGCCTTGGCCTGGCTGGTCACCACACGCTGCTCCGCGAGGGCCTGGCCCACCTCCTCCTCCTTCTTCAGCCGCTGCTTGAGGCTCGCCTCTGCCGCCTTGAGCTTCGTCACCTCGGCCTCGCGCGCCGCCTTGAGCGCGAGTGCCGAGTCGCGTGACTGGCCCAAGTGGGAGAGCTCATATTGCAACGCATCCACTTCGGCCACGAGCGCGCGCGCGCGCGCCTCGGCCTCGAGCCGTGCGATCGTCTCGTCATGCAGCGCCTTGGCGTTCTGATCGCTCTTCTTCCCGATCTGGATCTGCGAGGTCTCGAGAGTCGCCCACCCCTCCGAGAGGCTGCCGAGCAGCTGCGAGAACTCGTCTCGGCTGCGGCGCAGCTCGCCCATCGCGGCGCGCAGCAGCCGGAGCAGCGGCAGCGCGATCGCCTGCTGCTGCGCCTGCGAGCCGAGGTGCGCCGAGTGCGCGCCGCCGCCGCCGCCGCTGCCGCTGCCGAAAAAGGACGCCTTCGTGATCGCCTCGGCCGCCTCCGCGGCCGCGGCTTCTGCCATCCAGACGCACACGGTGCCATCGGCGCACGCGCCCCACACCTGGCTGGCCGCCGCCGGGCGCAGCGCGAGCAGTGGCGCGCACGGCAGCCGGCGCGTGCATGCATACGTCCAACTGAGCTCCGCCGAGGCTGTGGCAGGTGAGCTCTCGCGTTCCCACAGCGCGACGCCGCCCAACTCGCCGCTACCGGTCCAGAGCTGCCGGCCGCGGCCGACGATGTGGACGCAGCTGATCGTGTCCATCGCCGCCGCGGCGCACGCGAGGCGCGCGCGCAGCCGCGCGTTGCCGTCGAGCACGAGCACGCCGTCGCGCCCCGCCGTCGCGCATACGAGGGTGCCGTCGACCGAGGCAGCGAGCTCGCTCACGTCCGCGTTGAGCTCGATCGTCTGCGGCGGTGGCGGCGCGCGCGCGGCGGCCCCGCCGTCCTTGGCGCCCGCCGGCGGCCGCTTCGGCTCCCACACACACAGCGTCTGGTCGGCATCCACGCTCCAGACGCGGCAGCGCTCGCGCTGGCTGTCGCCGGCGCCGTCAGGCGCCCACACAGGCAGCATCGCGCGAAGGGCGGTGCCGCCGCCCGGGATGGAACGCAGGCACTCGGCAGTGCGCGCATCCCACAGGCGCATCGCGCCATCCTCGCCGCCCGACAGCACGATCGACGCGCCCACCGCCGGCGTCGACGGCGGCGCGCCGGGCGAGCACAGGCACGCGATCGCTCCGCGGTGGCCGCCAAGCGTCGTGCGCAGGCCGAGGTCACCGCCCCCGAGCACGGCGATGCGCCCATCCGCCATCCCAGCCCACACGATGAGATCGCAACCGAATCCCTCTGCCGAACCCTTGCCTTTCGGCGCGGGCCCGCCTCGCAGCGGGTTGGCCGGCCGCACAGTCTCGACGACCGTTAGGCACATGATCTTGGACTCGAGGTTCGTCGCGCCAAGCAGCGTCCCGTTGGACGTACTCCACGCGTTGATGCGGCCGTCGGCCGTACCATCGCCGTCGCCGCCGCAGAAGACGCGACCCGCCGCTCTAGCTGTCAGCACAGCCGAGCGGTGGTGCCGCTGCGGCCGTGATGCAAGGCAGCGCAACCGGACGAGCTTCGGGTCGCTGAGGCCCGCCGTGAGGCGCGGGTCAAAGAGGCGCAGCAGCGGCTTGTTGGCCGACGAGAGTAGCCGCCCGGAGGGTGTTGCTCCGGGCGGCTGAAAGGCTCGCGCATCAGCACGCGACATAAAACAGAGCCGGTAGCGCGAAAGTCCTGTGAACTATTGCGAAAGCGTCGGGCTCTCTGCTGTCCGCAGAGATTGATGAATCTTTGTGGGGCGGAGCTCGTTCGGTGGCCTAAGTTCATAGCCCCGCAATTTCGCACCCGCTTCGTCGTCAATGTTCAGGGTCGCGCGAAGAGCGATCTCGATCGCGCCGACGACGTCGGCCACACGATGCGTACGCGGCGCTCGCCGACCGCCGGGTTTGCTCGCGCGCACACTCTCGTCCAAGCCTCCCAAACCAGCCGCTGGCGGCAAATCGTCACCTGGGAGGGACGAAGAGTGGCTCCACTCCGAGGAGCGGTCGGTGGCGCTTTCGAGGTCAGAGCGCATGATCATGGGCATCGCCGTCGTGAGCTGCACGTTGGCCATTGCCATGTTCACATCGACAAAGTGGGAGGTCGAGCGTCGCGTGCGTGAGCAGCTGTCCGAGGAGGACCAGAAGCGCTGGTATGCTGGCACGTACGTTGACACAAAGAAGCTGATGGAGGAATTGCGACAGAAGGAATGCGATGGCTTCGAGGCGGCTGACGCGTTCACGGGGTCTCGCAAAGGCATGGTTTTCAAGTCCGGCCCGGTGCGCGTTCGATGCCCACATCCTTGCACATGACTGAGCACGTCCGTGATGCAGGATGCTTTGCTGTCGGCCCAGCAGCCCTCATGTGTACTTGTTCGCGTCGCGTTGGGCGCACAGATGGGGCTTGGCTACTACCCTGACGTTATGCGCGACCTGATGGCGCCATGAGCTTTTCTACCGGTCACTCGCTCCTCTTCGATCATGTCCGAGCGCTCTTCCAGGCCAGTGCGACGTACGAGAAGAACAGAAGCAATACATCACTGATGCTGTTGGATTCGAGCCTCAGTGAGTTTTGTTCTTGGATGTACGGTGCGGCGCGGAATACGTGTAGTGATGGGTACAGGTACTCGATGGTGACCACTGGCCGCGAGCTCTTGTGCTGCACACGCGACCACGCAGGCGGCACCCACGTAAGCAGCCTTTTGGCTTTTCCCCCTCATACGACCGAACTCAATAATCTTGGTGTCTTGGAGTGCACCTATTCGCGTCAGCGCACCGACCCGCGGCGGCGGCGGAAAGGGGGGGGCGCGATGTAGTATAAGCACCCTCGGTCCGAGATCACCGACCACACCCGACCTCGGCGCGGGCCGATGTCGCTAAATTCGATTCCGAGTTAGGAGTTACGCATCCGATCATGGTATAGTGGACACCGGTCACCGCCGTTTCCCACACACACACGGGGACAGAGACACCAGCCGCGTACAGCCGCGCAGCTGTAGGAAGCCGAGACGTGAGAGAGATTTTTCATGGTCCACGATGCTCTGTCATGTTATTGGCTCATGCTCTCATGCGCAGTCGTCATCTGCACCAGCTGGGCCAGCGTCGGCGAGCGGCCGCCACCCTTGCTCCACGGCACAGATGCAGGTATAGGCTCCCGGGGGCCCCCATGGTACGGCGCCATCCGCGCAACGTCTTCCCTTCCCATTCAGACCGGACCTGCGCCGCCACGCGAGGACGACACGCGCACGAGCGGGCGTGAGAGTCGGCAGCGCGGGCTCGCCACGCCGGCGCCGGGCTGCACGCAGGGCGCGGGCCGCACGCGTGGCGGCACGGCGCAGCCGCCGCCTCGCCGGGCGGAGGGTGGGGGGGGGGGGGGGGGGGGGCGGGGGGCGCCGGGCGCGCGCGGCGAGGGTCGAGCTGAGTTCGATTCTCGGAGGGCTTACGGCACGCACTCGAGGAACCCCTGCACATCTGCGGCAATCATTCCCACCGCCCCTCCCTGCATCTCGGCTGGAAGGCGGCTCCACGTCGGCTGGTATTGGTGCCCGGCGCGCCCTTAGTATAGTGGCTGCTATCTGGGATCGTCGCGGCATGGTTATCAACCAAGCCTTCAACCAAGGTACTTTCCATCCCAGTCAATGTTATCTGCGCACTCGAGCGGGCGTGAGTGGGCCACACGCAGGGCGGGGCCGCACGGACGCGGCGGCACGACGCGGCCGCCGCGGCCCGCCTCGGCCTCCGTGGTGGCGAGGGTCAACCTGGGTTCGATTCCCGAGGGGCACTCACTACCCCAACGAGAACGAAGAAGGGGTTTACGGTTAGAAAACCCAACCGCCCAACCTTCTTCGAGGGTGAGCCTGCGCGCACTCCAACGGCTTGAACCCAGCCTCCTTCGCGTCCTTGCAGGTGAACCCAGCCTCCCTCGCGTCATAGCAGGTGAACCCAGCCGCCCTCGCGTCCTTGCAGGTGAACCCAGCCTCCCTCGCGTCCCTGCAGGTCGACAGCATGCCAGCCGCCCTCGCGTCCTTGCAGGTGAACCCAGCAGCCCTCGCGTCCTCGCAGGTCGACAGCATGCCAGCCTCCTTCGCGTCCTTGCAGGTGAACCCAGCCTCACTCGCGTCCTTGCAGGTGAACCCAGCCTCCCTCGCGTCCTTGCAGGTGAACCCAGCCGCCCTCGCGTCCTTGCAGGTGAACCCAGCCGCCCTCGCGTCCTTGCATGCATAGCCCGCCGCCCTGGCCGCCTCCAGCGCGTCCTTGAGCTGCGCCACTGCGTACTCAGCATGGATGGTAAAGCCGCCGCGCAGGATCTCAGACAACATGTACCCCGCCTTCCTGACGTTCTCGAGCTGAAAGCCCGCCTCCTTGAGGCCCTCGACATAGCCGGCTCGCTTGACGTCCTCCAAAGCATAGCCCGCGGCCTTGGCCTCGGCGCACGTCAGCCCCGCCGCCTTGACCTCGGCGCACGTGTAGCCCGCCTTGATCTCGAACCCGGCGGTCTTGGCCTCACGTGCCGTATAGCCAACTCGCTTGACCTCATCCAAAGCATAGCCCGCGGCCTTGGCCTCGGCGCACGTCAGCCCCGCCGCCTTGATGTCGGCGCACGTGTAGCCCGCCTTGATCTCGAACCCGGCGGTCTTGGCCTCACGTGCCGTATAGCCAGCTCGCTTGACCTCCTCGACCGTATAGCCTGCGGCCTTGGCCTCGGCGCATGTAATCCCCACCGTCTTGAGCCCCTCAACGTAACCTTCGGAACGGAGCTGCTTCAGCGTCAGGCCTGAGGCCAGCTCATCCTTCAGGGCCTTCTCCTTTCTCGCCGCGGCCTCCGCCCTCTCCTTCTCCGCTCTCGCCGCGGCCTCCGCCCTCTCCTTCTCCGCTCTCGCCGCGGCCTCCGCCCTCTCCTTCTCCGCTCTCGCCTCCGCCTCCGCCCTCTCCATCTCCATTCTCTTCGCGTACGCCTCCTCCGACTCGGCGCATAGCCCAAAGCAAGAGCTCTGCATCTCTGCGGGCGTGGGCTCGGAGGCAGGGGATTTCCCCGTAAGACTCTCGCGCTCCATGGCCAAGGGTGCGACCAGCGGCTGCGGCGTAGGCTTGGACACCGCCTCCAGGCTGAGGACCCGCACCTCGTTCCACCTGTGCCCAGCGGTCCACGCGTCTCCGTCGGGCTGCACCATCAGCGGCTCCACGGAGGCCACCGTGCCGACTTGCCCGCTCTCGCCACGGACGCGGCACTCGACGCGTTCGACACGTAGCGGCGTGGGCTGTCGCGGGGGCTTGGCTGGGCTCGCCGGGGGCTGCGGCGAGGGCTCGAAGGCAGACGGGTTCCCCGACACACCCTCGCGTTCCACGACGCGCGAGGGGTTGACCCCGAACAGGCTCGCAGCCTTGTCGCATGCAGAGTCAATGAAGAGCGTGATCGGGATGTCGTCCTCTCGCAGCTCTCCCTCGAGCGACTCTGGGATCACGCTGTGCATGCCGCTCATCATCTCCTTGACGTGCTCGTCGGTCTTGCCGACGATTGGCAGCATCGTATTCTTGTCCTTCTCGTTGGTCACGAACACGTCGGGCGACGCGAGGAACTTGGACATCTCCGCCGGCGTCTTGGTCGACATCTCCAGCAGGGCCTCTCGGTCCTTCTCCGTCGCGTTGTGGATGCACGAGACTGTGACACGTGACTCGCCCTCCCTTGCCGGGCGCACGCCCTCCGACGTCACCTGCTGCATCGCGCACCAGCCCTCCATTGTCGTCCAGAACCGCGTGCGGTACGCAGTGTCGAGCAGGATCAGCACCTTGGCCGTCAGGTAGAGGTCAGCGATCGCTTTGAGCATAAGGTCGAACTCGGCCTTCTCCGCGGGCGTGCGGTCGTCCTGATTCTTCGAGCGTTGTGGCATGCACGAGTAGTCGAACCAGACGTACTGGATCTCAAGGTGGGCCAGCAGGTGCGCCTTGATCGCCGCCAGCTGCGCGCCGGTCCCGTCGGGTGTCGCGGGGTCTTCCCACCTGTGGCTGACGAATAGGACGTTCTTGATCAGCCCCTTGCCCTGGAAGGCGTCCTTCAGGTCGATGAGCACCTTCACGAGCAGCTTCGAGTCGCGCATCTCCTGCATACGCTGCAGATGCTTGGTGCTGATGTCTAGCACGGCGGCGCGGGTTAAAAAGTAAAAGCCGGGCTTGAGAGGGTTCCACGCCCCCTCCTCGGTCAAGGAAGCTTGGGAAGACCTGTACAGCATGTCCTGCAACCCGCCTTACTCGTTGTTCGTGGCAATACCAACACCCGGTGTCAACTACATTTTCGTCAAAAGTTGAAAGTTGCAGAAACGGCATGCATTTGAGAGGACCCTCAGACCCTTCTTAAATCCCCACGGTCTTGATTTCGGCGCACGTGTAGCCCGCCTCGATCAGGCCACTTGCGTCCATTAATTAGCATCTTGGAGGGACGGAGATTTTTCTATTAGTTTCCTATCCGATGATTTCCTATGTAATTCCCAAATTCAGTGTACCCGTCCGGGCCTTCATGCATCGACCCACACGACCCCCGACCCCCACAGCGACATCCGACAACAGTCAACAGTAGCATGGATTTTCGCGCTTCGGAGACGCACACCCACAGGGTGGGTTCAAAAGTCCACCAAAAGTCGAGATTCGACCACCGCTGGAAAGCCCGCCATTGAGAATGCGGCCGCTAAGCGCTCTTCTCCTTGAGAGTCCTGAGACTCCGCCACCGTCATTGAGAGTGCGGCCGCCAACCGCTCTTGACAGCTCAAAGTATTGCTGCTCTGCGCGGCCCGAACCGGCTGGCCGCTGGTCACGAAGCCCTGGGCTGCGCTGGAGGTACTGCCCCTCCCCCCGTCGATATGGGGCCGCTCCCAACGAGTCTCATCGGTCACTCGGTTCCACCAGTACTGGCTACCACCAGTGCTCACCTCCACCCACGATGCCGCAGCAGCGGCAGCCCTCACGTCCGAATGCCTCGGCCCGTCCCAGCTCGCGTCCGGAGCTGCCAAGGAGGAAGGCGCCCTGGTAGTGCTGGGGCAAGCGCTCGAGCGTACCTGTGAAGAGTTTTAGAAGAGTTTGGGGGCGCCGTGGTGAGAACGTGCATGCAGGAGAGGCGCCCTGGTAGTGGGACAAGCGCTCAAGCGCGATGAGAAGGCACGCGGGGTGCGCTGCTGCCAGGTCGCTGGCTGGAGGTACCAAGGGAGGCACGTGCCCCGGTACGGGGAGTCGCACCGGGGCATCCTCGTCGTCGACCGCGTCATCATGCGGATCGCGACGGCCGGCGTGTCCTCCTCCGACCATCCGGACCTTCTCCTCATTGGGCGCATGCACGAGATCCTTCCTGGCGAGATCCTGGCGAGATCCTGGCGAGCTTCTTCCACGAGATCCTTCCACGAGATCATTCCTGGCGCGCCGCCCGCCACGCGACTTCGCACTCGAGCGAGCCCAGGGGGCTTGGAGCGTGGATGGGAGGATGGCCCGGCCGGCTCGGCCCCTCCGCCGGTCGGCTGCACACACGAGCCGCAGGAGGAGCAGGAGGCAACCTGACGCGACGCACAACAGCCCGAGTGCTGCAGTGAGGCCCAAGAGCAGCGGGGTCATGTTGAGGTTTACGGCCTGTTGGCGCAGCGCTGCCAAGGCCCAGCTACCGGCAGTCGCACCTGCGCCGCGCTTCTGGGGACCCGAGAGCATGGTGGCCGGGTCCAGACTGTCTTGCTCGACGGTCTCAGTCTGAGGGCTCGGGCTGCCTTGCTCGATGCTCCACATAGCGGGTGCCGGCCCCGGTGCCGGCGGAGGCGGAGGTGGAGGTGGCGGCGGAGGAGGTGGTGGCGGTTGTGGTGGCAGAAGAGGCGGCGGCTGTGGTGGTGGCGGTTGTGGTGGCAAGAGAGGCGGCGTTCGTGGCGGCAGAAGAGGCGACGGTGGCAGCAATGGCGGTGGCAGTAACGGAGGTGGTGATCGCGGTGGCAGTAATGGAGGTAGAGATGGTGACGGTGGAGGCGTAGGAGGTGGCGGTGGCACGATTGGTGGTGCTGGCGGGAGTTGACACGGCTCGCCCGCAACGCACCGAGTCGTGTGCGGAGGCCATAGGCAGGGCACTGGGCGACCTGCTGCGCCAGTAGGCAGCACATAGCGAGAAGCACACTGTTGCTGCGCATGCCGCAGATTACCCTGATATTCAGCCTCAATCGTGGAGGCCATAGCCTTGACCAAGGCGCACGATTCGACCAGCTCGAGGCCATACACACAACCCCAACTTGCACTTACGAGAGGCGCGCGCGAGGGATCGATGGGCATTGAGGCGCGGGCGAGAGCAGACACAAGGATTCCTATGCAAAAAGGTGTTGTCGTCTGCATATGCATGCGTCAAAAAGTCAAGGGCATTTGACTTAGTTTCTTGTACCCTGCATGTACATTGTATAACGACCTTCACTCGTGGCTTTCTCTCTCTGCCGGCTCTCACATGTTTCGAATGAAATCATCCCAACACGAAAAGGCTTGGTTCAGACTCTGACCGGACTGTATGGCTTGGCCTTGTGGGTTGCAGCCTTGGGTGATGGGGATTGACATGCCGCCTTTTGTATCGACGGTGCCTCTAGCCGCAGCGCCTGTTCCAGCTCGGCAATATCGCCTGCATCTATAGCCGCCTGTATGAGCAGCTCGTGCATCGTGCGCTGGTTCAGCCGCGCCGCGAGATCAGCCGCGGTCGAGATCGGGAGACAGCCGCGAGATCAGCCGCGAGATCAGCCGCGAGCTCAGCGAGATCAGCGAGATCAGCCGCGGTCTCGCCGTTGGCGTCGAGCGCGCTGATGTTGGCGCAAGCGTCAATGAGCATGTGGGCGCACGGGATCGCGCCGCGCGTCGCGGCCCAGTGAATCGGGAAGCGGTCACCGTCGACGTCACGACGGTAGCGGGAAGCGGTCGCCGTCGACGTCACACGACGGTTGATCGAGATGGCGTACGCGCGAAGCATGGAGTCGAGCTCGCGCGGCTCGTTCCGCATGTCCGCATGCGGAGCTGAGAGATCGCACCCTCATCATGAGAGATCGCACCCTCATCATGAGAGATCGCACCCGCATACCGCACACGTAGTATGAGAGATCGCACCCGCAAAACATGTCGCCTTCTTGCCAACATCGAGGCGCGGGCCGTAGCTGACGATCTCGTAGATCTCGGGCTGGTCGCACACTCGAGTGCGAGCTCTATGCGAGCTCGGCCGGCGTGCGCCCTGCTTGTCGCGCCTTCCTGTCCGCGCCCGCCTCGAGCAGGATAAAATCGATCTCCCGATGGCGTTGCCATGATGCTTGACGTGAGGTCACGAGGGTAGGCTCCACACTCCGCTGTGTCTGCTTCCGTGCTGTTCGGTGCTTCCGTGCACGTGATTCAGTGCTCGGACGGGCGCTTGGGCTCCTCGCTCCGTCAATCGGACGGGCTCTTGGTGCCACTTGGGCTCCTCTAGGCTCCTCCGTCAATCGGACGGGCTCTTGGTGCCACTTGGGCTCCTCTAGGCTCC
>Ga0210240_101908_pt1 | contig 14029 bp, 10 predicted proteins | sample ChrtobMetP5a_4mM_FD_155463 | JGI IMG/M metagenome (GOLD analysis project Ga0210240, IMG submission 155463) | Chrysochromulina tobin associated microbial communities from unialgal haptophyte culture, Seattle, Washington, United States - P5a_4mM | ecosystem: Host-associated > Algae > Haptophytes >...
GATGGAGGGGGAGGTGGCGGTGGGGGGGGGGGGGGTGGCGGCGAGGGCGAGGGCGGCGGTGGTGAGGGCGAGGGCGGCGGCGGCGAGGGCGGGGGCGGCGAGGGCGACGGGGAGGGCGGTTGTGAGAGGGCTAGCTGTGGTGGATCGGCTAGCCCTGGGAGCAAGGTGGGGCTGATGCGATTGGTCTCCGTGCCGTCGCCGAGCTGGCTGTAACCATTGTAGCCCCAGCACTTGAGGAGCGCGCTGGCCGTCACGTACGCGCACGTGTGGCCCCCGCCGTCGCCGCCTCCGAGTGCCAGCAGCCCGACGGCGCCGCCGACGTTGATCGTGGTCGGGGTGGCGCGAGCGATCGTCGTGCCGTCGCCGAGCTCGCCTTGCCTGTTCCAGCCCCAGCACTTGAGGGCTCCGTTGCCGGCCGTCACGTACGCGCACGTGTGGTAGAATCCAATCGCCAGAAGCCCGACCGCGCCGCCAACGTTGATCGTGGTCGGGGTGTAGCGAATGTCCGTCGTGCCATCGCCGACCTGGCCGTCGCCGTTGTTACCCCAGCACTTGAGGAGCGCGCTTGCCGTCACGTACGCGCACGTGTGGTCGAATTTTCCGAGCGCCAGCAGCCCGACGGCGCCGCCGACGGCGATCGTGGTCGGGGTGGTGCGATGGATCGTCGTGCCGTCGCCCACCTGGCCGCGGCTGTTTCTACCCCAGCACTTGAGGAGCGCGCTGGCCGTCACGTACGCGCACGTGTGGTAGCCTCCGAGCGCCAGCAGCCCGACGGCGCCGCCGACGTCGATCGTGGTCGGGGTGGCGCGAGGGATAGTCGTGCCGTCGCCGTCGCCGACCTGGCCGAAGCCGTTGTGGCCCCAGCACTTGAGGGCTCCGCTGCCGGCCGTCACGTACGCGCACGTGTGGTAGCCTCCGAGCGCCAGCAGCCCGACGGCGCCGCCGACGTCGATCGTGGTCGGGGTGTAGCGATCGGCCGTCGTGCCATCGCCGAGCTGGCGGTCGCTGTTGCGGCCCCAGCACTTGAGGAGCGCGCTTGCCGTCACGTACGCGCACGTGTGGAAGCCTCCGAGCGCCAGCAGCCCGACGGCGCCGCCGACGTCGATCGTGGTCGGGGAGGCGCGAGTAATCGTCGTATTGTCGCCGAGCTGGCCGTAGTCGTTCCTGCCCCAGCACCTGAGGAGCGTGCCGGTTGCCACGTACGTGCACGTGTGAAAGCCTCCGAGCGCCAGCAGGTCAGAGTGGCTTGTGAGCTGCCGTCCATGCCTCACGACGAGCTCCTTGGAAGGTGACAGCTTGGAGGGCGAGGGTGGCTGCAGCATCGGCGGCGGCGAGGGCTCGGGCAGAGGAGAGCGCGTCGATGGGATCGAAAGTGATCGGGGCGGTGGCGAGGTCCGTGGCTGCGGCGGCGGCGACGGTGGCAGCGGCGCTGTTGATGGCGGCGGCGGCGGCGGTGGACTCGGCGGCGAGGGCGGCGGACACGGCGGTGGCGGTGGCCTCAGCGAGTGCCACGGTGGCGGTGGCGGTGGCGGCGAGGTTGCAGGCCGCGTCACAAGGCTCGAAAGGTTCCGTGGCAGCTTGGGACGGGGCATCGATGGGGGTGGCGCGAGCGGCGGCCGGGGTGGCGGCAGTGACGGCAGCGGGCGCGGAGGATGGTCGCTCGTTACGGAGCCTGACAAGACCATTTGGTCCGAGGTGTCAGGCGGGGGTGGCAGACACGTGCCGCACGCGACCGGGCAAGTGGTCCGCGCGATGGAGTAGGAAGCGCACACAGAGGCCTGTGCAGAGAAGTAGGAGCACGGCATGGGTGCGCCGCTCGAGTCAAAGGCGCCGCTGTCCACATCATCAGCGCATATTTGAGTGAGCGGCGGCGGTTGCAGCGGCGGCGTCTGCGTGACCGACTCTGCCCGATGCGCGCCAGTCCCATCGCCATCGGGTGGTGTCGTCATCGTCGTCATCGCCACGGCGCTGGAACTCCCCCGCGGGACCAAGAGCGCGAGCAAGGCCAATTCGAAGCACCTGTTGCGGTGGGAGCGATTATGCCTCGCCCAAGTCGCGAAGCGCTTGCTCCGGCCGGATCGTTGCTGCTCCGAACTCACTGCCCAGACGAGCGACGCAAGTCTGAACAGTACGAGTGCGCCGTCGAAGCACTCCGCCAACAGCAAAGGCACTCCGACCCTTGTTGCCGCTTCCTCGACGGGGTCGCCCGCAGTGTCCTCGTACGGGAACCAGTACTTGACGTTGACGCCCAAGAGCTTGAGTGCGATCTCGAGTGCGATCTCAAAGACCCGGCACGCGCCCTTGCGCAGCCCGTCGTCGGCCGACATCCAGTTGGAGTTGTAGATGCATGGATTCGAGCACATGTTCGGCGGTGGGTTGGGTGTCAGATGCCCTGCTGGTGGCCGTGGTGGCGCCGATGGCATGGAGACGCGCGGGCCACAACCGACGCAGTCGGTGGCGCAGGCACACGTTGCGAACTCAGAGCCAGGGCCGCCGCCGTCGTCGCTGCACTTGCTGCCGCCGCCGGTGTTGAGGCAGTTGTTGATGCAGACCATGGCAGAGGAATGTGGCGGCGGGGGCGGCGACGCGGTGCGCACGCCGCAGTCGGCGCCGTACGCGCACACCGGGCACTCCGAGCCGGAGCTGCCGTCGTCGCTGTCGGAGTCGGAGGCGAAGAAGCATGTAGCCATGCAGATGCCAGGCGGGGGGCTGGTCGCCGGAGGTGACATGGGTGAGCTGGATGTCGGCGGTGGCCGCATGTGGCGCACGCTGCAGCAGTCGGCGCAGTCGGTGCCGTACTGGTCATCCGGATACTCGGAACCAGGGCCGCCGCCGTCGTTGCTGCACGCGCCGCCGCCGATGTTGAGGCAGATGTTCATGCCGACTATAGCAGGGGAATGTGGCGGCGGGGGGGGCGACGCGGTGCGCACGCCGCAGTCGTAGCAGTCGGTGACGTACGCGAGCATCAGGAACTCCGAGCCGGGGCTTCCGTCGTCGCAGTCGGCGTCGGAGGCGTGGAAGCATGTAGTCATGCCGATGCTGTCGGGAGTTACGCGCTCGAAAGTCTCCGCGTCGATCTTGAACTCGAAGACCGTGTCAGGTTCGCCATCCTCGCACAAACCATCGGAGGCGTACTTGCACGTCACCTTGCACTGCGCATCGGTGGCGTTCACCATCAGGGCGAAGAAGACGCCGGGTGCAATTCGAGGTGCGGAGCGGGACCACGTAGATTGAATCATAGCGGAGCGGCGCCACGTGGAGAGAATCATGCTGCTCGGGGAGCGTGACACGGGGAAAGAGATCTGCGACGTGCAAGGTGCAAGCGCAGCAAACGCAGCGAGTCACCAAGCCAGGTTACTCCTTTTCAAGGCCATCGGCGGGACTTGCTGCCGCCGCGTCGCTCATGGCGCACTTCAGAAAAGGACACGTTGCCGAGCTCTTCTCGAAGGATTCAATGACGTGTACGTGATGATAATTGAGGTTGTCCGCTCGCACTCATTAGGGTGATTTGGTAAGGAATGGACAACGGAGGAACCAGTCAATGAAATTCAACTGGTTAGACTCAGGGGGCACTTCCCCGCGCTTGCTATTTAGGCGAAATATGGGCCCTGGATGCGAGGCGCGACGCGCGCAAGGAGGCAGCGGCGGCGGCGGCGGCGGCGGCGGCGGAAGCTACTTGTGCTCGACACCGTCGTCATGCGACGCTGTCGAGTGCGTCTTTGCGTTCCCCACGGGGGCGCGCGCCATCGGGCGCGTCGGTGCACACAGGTTCGATGCCGCCGGCGTCCCCAACCCCTGTCCCCAACTCCCCAACGCCGCCCCGACGGCGTAAACGACGGCACATCTCCCGGTCCCTGCTAAAGCTAGACCAGGCTCTGAATCGCGGTGGGTGGGTTGGTACACATCATCTCTCTCATGTACTAGTTCTGGCCTGTGCGCATCAAATCGTGCGACGGGCCGCCGTAGGAATCGTGTGAAGATCCTGTCGGCGGGGAGCCCGTCCGCGCGTGAGCAGCATACAAGCTCATTCCGTTTCCCACAGGGTGCCTAAGTGAGGCTTTCCTCTGGGAGCCCCATTCCTCCCATACGGCGGAGATTTACCCATACCCAGGGCTCTCCGTATCCCCCCCGATCTGGTTCCATTATGAAGACTGTACCATGTGATCGACACCTTCACGTTGAGTTCACAGCTGCGTAACTTTGGGCGTCACGCAGCAAGCGGACTACCTTAAAAGTGGGAACACGTCCTTTGATCTCGCCTGATTACACTTATGTTGGTTCTAATGCATACCCTCTGCAGCTTCATTTCTTCTCATATTTATCGGTTCACGGGTTGTCAGCATTTTATGGTCGACGAAGAGGGAAGAGCACGCCTCTTGGGCCCCTCTTCTCAAAAGCGCGGCTCAGTCGCGCGAAATCTTTTTCGTTTAAAGAACAAGCCATGAATACAGAGAGACACACCGCACTCGCTCAGACCCTCAAAGTCGGGTCGCTCAATGACTCACCGCGCACTGTCACTGCACCTGTACGTAGAACGTACGACACATGCCCCGGCTCAGACCTCAGTCGGGTCGCCGCAATGACAAGCAATGACACGCCGCACTGAAGCTGTTGTCCACCTTCACCTGCACCGAAAATGTATTACTGCCCATCCGAGTTCGGAGTTCTGCATGGGGGAATTTGAAAATAAAGCGGAAACCGAGGACGCGATCGACGACCATAGTCACTATCATAGTCCAACCACAGCTCCATTTCCATAGGAAGACCATGGAGCATGGATCACCGATCACGACCGTGAGAGCGAGTTGTGGGTTCACTTATGTTTTACTGACAAAATGTCGAGGTCACATCGTTTCCGCACGGCGACTCACTTCGCGATACCTTGACGAATTTTGACGAACCCAAACGCGCACTTCGTGCTGAGTGTCTGACATTCTATAGAAATATCTCCGTCAGATATATTCGATATACATAGCTCCCACCTTTCGCATGCGACGTCAGCGCCGATCGAAGCGCCGGCATGATCCTTCTCACCTCCGCTTGCCAAACTTTTTATCGCCGAGTGCGTGGAGCGCGTCCAGCTCGTTTTGGGCCGCATTCTGCGCCGGCGCCGTCCTCAGAGGCGGGCCCATCGGGTGGCCTGGCGGGTAGAGGGGCGTGCCGAACTCGTTGCGAGGGATGGTGGCTGGCGGTGGCACTGCATCATCCCACTCAGCGTTGGGCAGCATCGGGCGAGAGGCACGGCTGGCGCCGGCGCCGCCCATGGCCGCCTCCTTTGCACGGCGCTCGGCCTTGAGGCGCTCGGCCTTCTCCATCGCAACGCGCTTCTTCTCGGCGAACTGCTCCGCAGCCGAGAGCTGGCGGTTGGATGCCGGCGCCTCCGAGTCCGCAGGGAGGTGGATCTCGGTCCCACCGAACGCCGACGCGCCGGCCCCGCCAAAGTTACACGCGCCCAGCCGCGCCTCGCGCCGCGCGGCGGCGCTCGCGCCGCCGCCGCCACCGCCGCGGCTCGGCGCGTTTATGAATTCGTTCGAGACGATCGAGCCATCGTCGCCCGCGCACACGAGCCGGTTGGTGTCTGCGTGGAGGGCGCGCACGGCTGCGCGATTCGCGCCGAGTCCATACATGCATTTGCCTTGCTGCAGGTCGTGCAGGAGCACGGAGCCATCTCCAGCGCCCGAGATCGCGATGTGGCCGATCGCATGGAGCGAATAGATAAAGTCGCGGTGGTCCTCGAAGAGATGCACCGCCTGCAGCGACATGCGCGGGTCGAGCGTGAGCAGCCGCTTGTCGGCTCCCGAACTGATCACCAACGGCTGGCCGTTGGGCATCTTGTGCGCGATCAGGTCGTTCACGGCGCCGGTGTGAACACGCGTCTCCATTGCGGCCTTGCCGGAGCCCGTCATGCGCAGATCCCACAGGCGCACGACGCCATCCTGCCCGCCGCTCACCAGCCCACGAGGCAGCAGCCCGCCCGACTCGCCGTCCACGCCCGCAGCGCCGCCCCCCGCCTCGGCGTACGACGCGGCCGCCAGGGCCGTTGCGTGCCCGCCATGGGCGCCCAAGTGGGTCGCGTCGCCGGTGGTTACGTCCCACGAGACGACCGCGCCGTCGCGGTCCGCGCTCGCGAGCACGCCGCCCGCCCATGCAAGATGCATCACCGGCGCGCGATGCGCTCGCAGGCAGATCACCTCCTTGCACGAGCTCAGGCTCCAGAAGCGAAGCGACTTATCATAGCCGGCGGAGAGGCCGAGGGCGTTGTCCGCGGAGGCGAGCACTTTGGCGATCGAGCCCGTGTGCCCGAGCAGGTCGTTGCAGCGCGGCTGGCCGGCCGCGTTCCACAGGCACAGCTTCGAGTCCATTCCCGCCGAGAGCACGCGCCCGTCTGGGCAGTGGGACACGTCTGTCACCCACTCATGGTGGCCATACTGCTTCGTGTAGAGCGTGCGCTTCTTGGTGAGGGTGGTGCCGTCGGTGCTCGGCGCGAGGCTGAGCTCGACCAGCCCGTGGTCGGCCGAGCCGACCACCGCGAGGTCGCCGTGCACGCTCATGCACAGCAGCGGACGATCCGAGCAGTCGGCCGTCCGGCCCTGCCGATCTAAAGGGCCTGACGCCCACCCGCCCGAGGGCAGCATGGCGACCGCCGCGTCCGCCGCCACGCGGCTCCCAGCGGCCGCGCCGCGGGGCAGCGGCGCCGTCGAACCGCGCTGCACCGCCGCCTGGCCGGGCCGAGCGCCCAGCGTGGTCAACCCAGGATCGAACGACTCCCTGTACTTGTCGTCCGAAGTGTCAACGCCCATGTCCTCGAGCGCGGCGTACATCTGCGCCATGTACGCATCAGTGTGCCGGTTCGAGGCGTGCATGCCCGCGCCCGCGCCCGTGCCCATTTTCAACGGCGTGCCCGCCATGAGGGCGCGCTCCGAGGGGCTTGCCCGCGGCGCCGCCTTGAGGGGCACGTGCCGCGGGACGAGCGAGCCTCCGCCGATTTCGAAGGGGTTCGACGGCACCGCTGCCCCGCGGGAGCTCGACTGGCGGGAGCTCGACATCGGGGAGAAGGTGCACCGGGGAGGAGGAATTTCCTTCACGTGTTGCCACTCCTTTCGGCAAGGCTGTGGTTCGAGAATTGCGCCCCAGTGCGCCCTGGCGATTTCTTTCCCTGGGAGGACCGTTTGACCAACACGGCGTTTCGAGTGTGTGGGAATGGGGGCTCCCACGCCGGGCCCGCATCCGCGCGCCGGGGCGAATCGGTGGTGAGTGGGTTTTAGTGCGGGTGCTCGTCTTTCGGCGACTCGCGATGTCGAGGTCTTACTAGCGAATTCCTTTTTTATGTCAGACATCGCGAGCTGTGCGCCCGACGGCTGGTGCATCTTCCTGCGCGCGGCTCTTCGCCAAAGCGCAGCCGGCTCGCCTGAGTCTTACGCGTCGCTGGCAAAGGACGTCGGTCTTCTCGTGAAGATCTTGCGCAATCCGGCAGAGCAGCCAGATGAGCTCAAGTTTCGCAAGATCAAGCTGTCCAATGCGACCATTGGGCGAGTCCTCTCGCACCCGGGGGCCCGCGACGTGCTGGCCGCGTGTGGCTTTGTGGAAGCGTCCGAAGGCGAGTGCCTCGAGCTCATCGAGGCGGATCGGGCGTTGCTGTTGCGTGCCTCGCAGGAGGTGGAGGCAGTCCAGTATGAATTGCAGGAGCTCGACTGGCTGTACGTCAACCGTGCCGCCACGGCCTCGCCCATCCCGGGGCGTCCCTCCGAGCCATGGTCAGCGGACGGCGCACCGGCCGCGATGGCGCACACGTGTGTCACCACGCTCCTCAAGCTTGGCGCCGAGGCTGCTGCCAAGGGGCCATGGTTGGCACGCCTGAGTCATATGCTCTTCGCACCGGAGATGGTCGAGTGCCGCCGACTCGTGCGCGAGCGCGCCTCGGTCCTCATCATGGCCTTGCGCGCCATCGTCCTCGAGCTCATCCGCATGCTCGAGATGGGGGCGCTAAGCACGGCGCTCCAGTGCCTCGCCTTCCTCTGGCCTGCAGGCGCCCATGACACCCTCGCCGCCCGGCTCGAGTTTTGCTCGTCGTGCCTCGCCGCAGCCCTGTCGCCGGCCGACGCCTTTGACGAATCGCCGCCCCTTGAGCTGAAGCTACGGCTGGTGCGCGGCGAGATCCTGCCGAGATTGTGAGATCGTGCCCGAGATTGTGAGCTCGATGCTCGCAGCTGATTGTCAGTTGATTGCGTCGGAAAGCCTCCTTCATCAGGTGCGCGGCCAGATCGTGAGCTCGACGATCGGAGCGCTGCGGGCGTTTTCCGAGACCGGCATACGCTGCGGCGTGCTCAAGCAGCCGTTGACCATCGAGTACGCTGATGGCCACTGCCGGTCGCTGATTGCCACTGATGGCCTCCAACGGCTACCCTCTCCTCCCCAGGTACGTGGGCGAGGTGGGGCAGGATGCCGGGGGGCTGCGTCGCATGTTCTTTGACCTCTTCGCCCACGAGCTGGCCGTCCACCCGTTGTGGACCCTGACGCCGACGGGTAGCCTACGCCCAGCCGACAGCTTCGCAGCCGCGGCTCGTCAGATGACAATCTCCGGGGAGCTCGAGGAGCACATGCGCACCGTCGGGCGGGTGTGCGGGATGGCCCTCTATCAGGAACTCCATCGGCATTCGGGCGTGCAGACCCTCGTCGACGGTGAACGCGCTCCGCCCAATCTGTTTGGCGTCGCCTTCGCGCGCTACTTCCTTCAAGTCGTGCAGCACGCGCCGCCTGACTCTCTCGCCGAGCTGCAGGCAGCCCTCGCCGCAGAGACTCTCGAGACGCACGCGGACGTACGTACCAGCCCGTCGCTCCTCGACAGGCCCCTGTCAGAGAGTGGCCTCGGTGACATGGTGCGACGAGTGCTACTGACGTTATACTGACATGACCCTTGATTGCCTCGGATGACATGGTGCGACGAGTGCCACTCGCCACGCCCTTCGATGGCCCTTCTATGTGTGTGGCTCACCGAAGGCGCCCTCCGTGCAGACCTTTGTTCGCATGGCGGGCGAGGGGGCGGATGCGCTCGAGGTCGAGCTCGTACCTGGCGGTTCGTCAATCCAGGTCACCGAAGCGACGAAGCACGAGTGGCTTCGTGCGCTACTGCACTCGGAGCTTGTGCACTCGCTCACTACGGCGGCTGGGCATTTCCGACGCGGGCTGCTCGACTCGGTCTGACGGCGTCTGATGGCGTCTGATGGCGTCTGATGGCCTCTGACGGCCTCTGATGGCGTCTGATGGCCTCTGATGGCCTCTGATGGCCTCTAATGGCGTCTGATGGCGTCGGAGTGCGTCTGATCGAATCTGAGTGAGCGTTCTGAGTGAGTGCCGGATGGCCTTTCTCAGGCGGGCCTTTCGGGCGCCACTGATTGCCCCTGATTGCCTCCCTCATTCTCTGATTGCCACTGATTGCCTCCCTCATTGCATGCAGGTGGGCCTCTCGGGCGCCGTTGACGCCTTCGACCCGGTGCGCAGCCGTTGGACGTGCCCCCATTTCGTCTTGCTCTCGGCCGGCGAGCTGCAGTCGACATTGTCGGGCGCGCCCGTGGGCCTCTCGTGCATCGACGAGCTCCGTCGCGTCGCGTCGGTGCATGCGGATGCCGCCGTGCAGGCGAGTTGGCTGTGGGACATGATGCTGAGCGTCGACGACCGCACGCGCGCTCGCGTGTACCGATTCGTCACCGGCTCGTCGCGCCGGCCCGCCGACGGCGTGAGCGCCTTTCAGATCAACCCGAGGGAGGGCGGCGATGGCGCGTACCCGTTTGCGCATGCGTGTGCGAGCGTCCTCGAGTTGCCGCGCTACTCGTCGCAGGCGGTGCTGCGCGAGCGGTTGCAGGCGGCCGTCGAGGCCGCGCACGACAAGTTCACCGACCTTTGAGGCAGCACGCGCGCCGTTTGGCGAGGGTTGCAGGCCTGTGGCACTGAGTTCAAAATCAGGTGGTGGGGATAGTGACAGTGAATCCAGAAAGAATACCTCCCCTACCCCTTTGGGTCAAGATGGCTGGGCTGACCTTTGCGGATACGCTGCTCGCAAACGGTCGCGCGACCGGGTCGGTTTGTGTGGGCGAGTCATGCCAATCTTCGGGAAGAGGAAAGCGCCCGGCCTGGTGCAGCCGGAGCTCGTCTTGCCGCCCATCCCTCTGCCTGGCGCTCGCGACCCGCGCGCGTACATCAATACCCTGCTCTTTGAGCAGCAAAAGGAGCGGCAGGAGGCGCTGGAGAACGAGCGGCGCGCGATCAGCAACGTGGCCGATCGCGAGCGCATGATGCTCACGCAGCTCGCGCAGCTGCGCACGCAGGTGCAGGAGCAGAAGGAGGAGATCGAGCGCGCGCAGCGCACCGAGGAGGACCTGCACAAAGCGCTGCGACTCGCGGCGGAGAGGCTCTCCGGCTTGCAGCTGTCCGATGGCGTGCTGCGCGCCGAGCTGGACGACACGCGCCAGCAGCTCGTCGACACGCAGGTGGAGGTGCAGACGCTGCGCGCGCGCCTCTTTGGCGAGAAGGGCGTGCGCCTCGTTCCTGCGGAGCTCGCTCGCTCCACCACGTCGGTGGGGATGAAGGAGGACGACGTGATCGCGGAGATCGTGAACGGTGCGAGGGCGGCGGGTCCGGAGGGGATGGGCGCAGCCGAGGGGCGCGCGGCGGCCGCGCGCTCCTCGCGCCAGCAGCTCAAGCGGCTGCTCCACTTCGTCAAGGCCCAGCTCGCCGAGGACGTGTCCGCATTCAGCGGCGCCAGAGACGAGCAAGCTGACGAGATCTCTGACGCGATCGGGCGGCGGCGCCATCTGATCGCGAAGCTCGAGACGGCGCTGTACGACCTGCTCGGCGGCGCGCCCGTGCGCCGCGCTCGGGCCGACGGCGCAGGCGGTGGATTGAGTGGTGCGCTCGCAGCCGTTGCGCGCGCGGGTCCGGAAAGTGGAGGCAACGGCTGGCAGCCCAAAGTGCACGGCATGTCGCTCCCGCGCACAGTCGCGGTCAATGAAGGCGCGGTGCGCACCATCCTTCTCACCTCGGGGCCGGCAAGTCAGTGGAAGCTGCGCGTGCAGCCCGTACCGATGCCCGCGGGCGGCGGGCGCGCCGCCGCCGCCGCCGTCGCCGCCGGCACCGCGGACGCAACCGCATCGTCGGCGCCCACGCCCGCGGGCACGGAGGATGACCCGGTGCGCTGGACGTGCGGCCAGCCAATGATGCTCGTCATCGAGGCGCTCGACGAGGCGGGCTCGGTCGACGCCGACTTCGACGCCATCGTGCTCATCGAGAGCTCGTCTGAGCACGTGAGCGGCAAGGGGTTCGTCAAAGTGACCAAGGGGGTGGGCCTCGCGCCGCTCAACTCTTGCAAGTCGGGGCCGATCGAGCTCTCGCTGCAGGATGGCGGCTTCACGCGTATGGAGCCTCCCGAGCCGCTCTTTGTCAACTTTGAAGGCGGACCCCCGGCTAAGGTGTCGCTCACGCCCGACCTGCAAGGCAACAACTTCCCTACCACTGGCGACCCTCTCAACATTCTCGTCGAGATCCAGGACCGCTTCAACAACCGGTGCACCGACGTGAACTGCGAGGTCGTGCTCGCCGCCTCGCACGGCGCCGAGTTTGGCGACGGGCCCGTCCAGATCGAGATGGGCGAAGCGACGATCCAGCTGGTCTCCGAGGTCGCCGCCACCGTGTCCCTCATTGTGCTCGAGGCGCGCGGACCGAGCGTCGAGATGATCGGCGATGAGGGCCTGTCGGCGGTCGCGTACGTGCCGTACCTGGCGGGCTCGGCGGCGGTGGTGCAGCTCGCTCTGCCGCCCGGTGCGATGCCCATCGCTGGCGAGCGCACGAAGCTGCTCGTGTGCGTCGCCGACAAGTTTGGCAACATGGTCGCCGCCGGCTCGTCGAACCTGGCCGCGGACGTCAAGGTGGAGCCAGGGCCGATTGGCAATGCGTCCGTTGAGCGCAACGGCGTCGCGTCGATTGCAGACGGCATCGGCGAGGTTTGGGTGCGCTCCGAGTCGGCGACGCTGCCGACGGAGTTCTACATCACATCCGCAGCCGTGCCGGGAGGGCTCGCCTTGCGGCACACGCAGGACGAGCCGTTCAGAGCCGTTTGGAGCGCCGCCAAGATCGCGGCGATCGGAGTCTTCCTGCCTGAGGCCGAGAAGCAAGCGACGGTGGGCGGTGGGCGGATGGTGCTTGGAGTGCGCACGGAGGATGCCTACGGCAACCCGCGTGGGACGGGGTGGGACGGCTCGGTCCTCGTCCTCTCGCCCTCGCCGCACGTGAGCTTCAGTGCGCGTGCGGGCGTCCAGATCCGGGACGCGCGCGAGGCGAAGGTGACGATCAAGGATGGCGTCGGGCTCTTCGAGATGGTCTCGGACTCGACCGAGATCTTCCAGATCACGCTCAGGGACGTGGCCAACACCGGCCTACGCACCACCTCTGTGCTCCGTGCTCAATTCAGGTCGCTGCCCGGCGTGCAGTGCATCTTCGGCGAGGTGCCCGCGGCGGCACAGCCGGTCGGCTTGCCGTTCCCGCTCCCGCTCCTCGTGCTCGACCGGTTAGGCAACGTGGCCGACGACTTCGAAGGCGACATCCCCGTGAAGATGACGGGCGCGTGCCGCACGGCCGGAGGCGCGCGGGAAGCCTTCCGAGCCATCCGCGGGCGCGCCGCGTTACCGGTACTCTCCACGATCGCCGAGACGGTGCAATTCACACTCGACCCGGCGACCGCCATCCTAAATAAGGAAGAGGCCGCCGCCTCGGACGCGCTGCTCCGGTACGGTTTCACCACAACTCTCACCTTTGGCGCCGCCGATGCGAAGCGGCTGACCATCTCGGCGCTCGCCGCCGCCGCCGCCGCCGAGCGTGCGCTCTCCGGAGAGGCGGCAGCTCCAGGCGGCGAGGTCCAGGTGCGCGCGGGGGACGAAGTCCTTGTGGCCATCAAGGCGCTCGACGCGTACAACAATCTCGTGCTGCACCAGCAGGTGCGCATCTCCTTGCCCTGCCCTGCATCTCCCCCTGCATCTCCCCGCCCTGCATCTCCCCCTGCATCTCCCCCTGCATCTCAGCCCTACCTGTCGGCACCCTTGGTCACATCTCCTGTGCATCTCCCGTGCGCCCTCCGTGCACCTCCCTCGAATCCCAGTGCACCTTCTTCCTCGAGGTCGAGCTGCGCCCTAAGGTGGACGAGGCGCTCACGAACACGCTCGCGGCGCGCGAGCCACCGCAGCGTTACATGCTCCAGCTCTCCAACGGCGAAGCCCATCAGCGCGTGCCCACGCGCCTCGTGGGCGAGCTCTCGTTACGCCTCGTACAGCCATCCGTGCTGAGCATCGACCTGAGCGCCACTGCCAAGATCAAGGTGGTTGCGGCGCGCGCGGTCTCGATCGACGTCGTCAACGTGCCCGAGGCTGGCCGCGGCGGCGTCGAGTTCTCCCTCCTCGTGCGCGCGCTCGACCAGTACGGCAACGTCGACGAGGCCTTTGACGCCGAGGTGGTGCAGCTTGATAGGGAGGGTGCGCCGCCCGGCATGGTGCTTCAGAACGACGGGATCGTCAAGCTCACACGCGGCATCGGCCGGTGCACCGCGGTCACGGCTAGCGCCGCCGCCGGCTCGCCGGGGCAGCGCTGAGCGCGGCCCCTCGACGCGGCCCCGGCTGCTCGCTTGTCGCCGGGTCGCACGCGTTTGTCGCCGGGTCGCACCCGCCACACCCTCCCCCGCCTCTCCCGCCCCGCCGAGCGACCGCGCGCCCCGCCCTATGCGGGCGCGGACGCGAAGCCGGAGCGGCACCGCAGGACCGACCGCAGGACGCGCAGGACGCTTCGTTGAGTAGCCGACGAGATGTACATTCGATGCTCGGTCAGGTGTTTGAGTAATCTAGAAAAATTCCAGGGCTGGTTCCAGCGCATCCCAACCACCCGAGGGGGTCCCCCGATGGGCGTTGGGCCAAGTTTTCGGTCTTTACGGCGCGTTGTAGCGGGTTCCTGCCAAACTTGGTCTCTCGTTCTGCCAAACGCGGCTCCGCACACT
>Ga0210240_101934_pt1 | contig 13883 bp, 14 predicted proteins | sample ChrtobMetP5a_4mM_FD_155463 | JGI IMG/M metagenome (GOLD analysis project Ga0210240, IMG submission 155463) | Chrysochromulina tobin associated microbial communities from unialgal haptophyte culture, Seattle, Washington, United States - P5a_4mM | ecosystem: Host-associated > Algae > Haptophytes >...
TCTCCCCTCCCCCCCCCTCCCCCGCCCTCCCCCTCCCCCCCTTGCCCCCCCCCCCCCCCTCCCCCCCGTCCCCCCCCCCCCCCCCCCCCCCGAATCCAATGCCACCCCCGCCGATGCAGCCTCCGCCGCCAACGCCATCCTTGCCGCCTATCTCGCTGCCCCCGCCTGGCCGCCTGCCGCCTCAGCATCCGGGCGGCACAGTGCCGCCTCCGAAGAAGCCGCCACCTTGTGCCCCTCCACCGCCACCTCCGTCTCCGCCGCCCAGCCCCCGCCCACCGCCACCAAGCCCCCCTCCTCCGAGCTTTTCGCCATGCCCCCCGCCCCCTTCGCCCCCGCCCCTGCTCCCCATGCCGGCCGGCGGATACAGCCCTCCGCCTCCCAGCCCGCCTCCGGCTTCTCCATCGCCCCCATTCCCCCCACCGCCACCCTCACCGCCACCGCCTTCACCATCGCCACCGCCACCACAGCTGCTGCCCTCCCTGCCGCCCCCGCCCTCGCCGCCTCCGCCCTCACCCTCACCACCGCCGCCACTGCCACCGCCCTTGCCGCTGCCCTCGTCACCGGCGACGAGTTTGGTCAAATTCACCCTCGAGCTCGCCGGCGACGTCGCCTCGTTCACCCCGAGCGTGCAGGCCCAGATACAGGGCGTGATCGCGGCTCTGGCGGGCGTCAACCCATCGGCGGTGGAGTTGACGATATCTCCGGGCAGCGTCATCATCGACGTGCGCATCCAGACGTACGCGGTGACGGCGGCCTCGGTGCAGTCGACGATGGCCAGCGCGACTAGCAGCCCGAGCAGCGCAACGCTCATGCTCGCAAACGTCACCGGCGTCTCAATCGCCGTGCTCGCGGTCGTGACGGCACCCATCGTCGCAGACATCTCACCGCCACCACCGCCTTCGCCATCACCGCCCACACCCATGCCACTCAGTTCGACCGATGCATTGGCAGCGTTTCCAGGAGTGGCATTCGAGACGAGCGGCTCGATGGGCATCATCATCGGCGCCGCGGTTGGTGTGATCGCCATTGTTGGGGCCTGCATCGGTGTCGCCATCGTGCTGCGCCGCAAACGTAAGCAAAGGGGGGTTCCTAGAGACATCGAGCGAGGGGGGGTGCAGGACCCCAAAGACATCGAGCTCATGGCTCCACGGACAGCTTCGCGCACCACGAGCACGCTCCTCCCAGAGGCGCTTGATCGCGTGCTGCTCAGGACGCGCGTCCGACGCCTTCGGCCGATGGTGAAATCTGGCCAGAGCAGGATCCTGCAATCGCCAGGGGTGCTAGCGCCCGTGTCGGACTGCAAGATGCGCATCACGGCGAGCAGGCTCTACATTGAGCAGAGGGACGCCGCCGACGGGCCCGATTCGAGTGGCATCTTCGAGCAATGGCCGCTCGCGACGTTGACGAGCGTGAGGCGCCGCCGGCATGAGCTGCGCCACACAGCGCTCGAGCTCCTCATGACCGCATCGCACTCGGGGCACCAGGCGGGCGGCGCTCAAGGCCCGGTGGTGCTCGAGTTCCACAGCCACGAGGAGCGCGAGCAGGTGGTGCGCACCCTGGTCGGCCAGAGGCCACACCTCCGCCCCTTGGATGAGCAGCTGCAGGAGATGACAGAGAAGTGGCACGCTGGAGAGATTGACAACTACACGTACCTGCTGCATCTCAACGACTGCGCCTCACGCTCCTTTGACGACCTGTCGCAGTATCCCATCATGCCGTGGGTGCTCAGCGACTACAGCAGCGATGCACTCGACCTCAACGACCCTCGCCGCTATCGGCCGCTCTGGAAGCCTGTCGGCGCACTGGACGAGCGCCGCCTCGCCGCCGCCCATCGCCAACGCCACGAGCAACAGGTCGACGCCGAGGCGGGACAGACGATTCCGCTCTACCGCACCCACTACTCTTCGCCCGCCTATGTGGCCTACTACCTGCTGCGCATCTTCCCCGAGCTCACATACCACATCCAGAGTGGCAAGTTCGACAGGGAGGCGCGCTCGTTCTTGTCGGTGGACAGGACGTGGCAGAATGTCTCCGGACGCGCCCACGGCGACGTCAAAGAACTCATCCCCCAATTCTACTCGGACCCCGCCTTCTTGACGAATGATATGGGAGATTCGGATCGGCCTCGGCCTTCGTGGTGCGAGGATGTGGTCCTGCCTCCGTGGGCGCGCGGCTCCTCCAAAGAGTTTGTGCGCCTGATGCGCGCCGCGCTCGAGTCCGACTTCGTCTCGGCGCACCTGCACCTCTGGATCGACCTCATCTTTGGCATCAAACAGCAAGGCGCCCCCGCTCTCAAGGCGAACAACTTGTTCGAGAGCTACACGTACGAGAGCGCGCTGGAGAGCAGCGAGCTCGACGCTGCCGCCCGCAGTGCCGAATTCGGCCAGACGCCGCCCCAGCTCTTTAAGGTAGCCCACCCTCCTCGGCGGCTTCACGTCCAGAGGCTGCCGCAGACATGGCGAGCGGCCGAGCCGAGCGCCAAACTCATCCAGGCGTATGCTCGGCGCTGGCTGCGGCGCCACATTGTTTTGAATGCGGTAGAATTCTTCTTTGCCAAGAAGGCCTTTCGCGGCACGGCGGACCTTTCCATCGATCCGCCGGTTGACGTCGTGCTGCGCACCGACGACATCGACGGCATCTCGTCCGCCCTCTCCAAGCGCACTACCGACTTGATGCTCGCCTTGGCCGCCGCGGCGGAGGCGGCCTCGGATGAGCAGGAGATTGGCACGTTTCTGGAGAGCTGCTTTCGCAGCGACGACGAACGCCGGTATGCACCCTCCGAGTGCCATCCGTTCGCGAATGCGCTGCGCGAGTACTGTGGCTTCGTCTCGCAGCTGTTCGCCCAGAACGGTCGCAGCCCGACGTCGCGAATGAGTTCGGCTGTGCGCCTCAAGAACCTGTCAAAGGCCGTTCAGCTGGGTCTCAAGCGGATGCACGCGATAGTCGTGCGGGTCCTGCCGCCCGTGCAGGAGCCAAGGCGATCGGCGCTGGTGCGCGCGTTGGTGCTGGATGAGATCACAACTCGCCTTTTTCGCCCGCTGATTATGCCCCTCATTCAGAGTGTCCACGGCGCCGACGACGCCGCCTATGCGGACAGCGTCACCCGCTTTGCCCAGCTGCGCCCACACCACTTGGAGGGCATCGTCAGCCTGCCGCAGCACTTTTGGCTGGGCAGCAGGGGCGAGCGGATGAGCGGCAGTTCACCGGTCGCGGAGGCGGGCCAGGCCGCGGACGAGGCAACTGTTGAGCAGCTGCTGAGAGACACGGCGGACCCGTTGCCAGTAGGACCGGGCGAGTGGCAAGGCCCAAGAGCTGGTCCGCCAGCAGATGCCGACGCGAGTCACGTGCCGTACGCAACGGCGATCAAGGCTCTCTCGCACCTCTCCGCCACGTACTCAACTCGACGAAAGCTCGCCCTCCTGATGAATGTGGTGCAAGCGATCCAGCACGACGTGTGGAGCTACCACGGCATCACCTCCCCAGAGGATCAAGCCAACGACAGGCGGCTCCGGCTCGCGGCCGACGATATGCTCCCGGTGGTCGCGTACGTCCTCTCCCAAGCGCGTCCGGTGCTGCACATCTGCTCCGAACTCGCATTCATCGAGCGCTTTGCCGACGACGGGTGCCTGCTCGGCGAGCATGGCTACTGCCTCGCGAAGTTCCAGGCCGCCTCTGAGTTCCTCCGCACTCTGACCTGGCATGAGATTGAGAAAGGCAATCAGAATGCGGTGAGGCCGAGGCGGCTCGAAGCCAAGCCACTCACTGCGACGGAGCTCCCCTCGCTCCCCATCGCCCCTGCCACCCTTGCAACCCGCACACCGGTCGGTATTGGCCAGAGGAATCATCTGCATCGCGGCCACCCATTCGAGACACCCTCCAGTGTGGGAGCTGCGACGACACCCATGACATTGCCTCCGCCTCCTCTCGATGACGTGCCTCCGCCTCCTCCTGACGGCGTACCTCCGCCTCCTCCCGATGACGTGCCCCCGCCTCCTCCCGACGGCGGGCCTCCGCCTCCTCCTGACGACGTGCCTCCGCCTCCTCCCGACGTCATGCCTCCGCCTTCTCCCAATGCACCTCGGAATCTGACAACGCCCGACAACTCGAACGCGAGAGTCCATGCGAGGCTCGAGCGTGCACGCGCGGCCTCGCTCAAGCTTCGACGCGCCGTCGCGCGAGAAGGCCAAGCACTTGCCCCAGACCCGCAAGATACGACATTTTTATGATAATAATCATGCCAGCTGTCTGTCTGTCTCGAGCGCGAATCGGCTGCAGTCTGAGAAGCGCGTGGAGAGGTGTCGGCACACCTCGAGAGGGGTGGTGAGTACTGTTGCATACTGTTACTGAATACTGTTGCATACCTGCACACATAATCCTATTGAGTATTGTAAACCGGCACCACAGCGGCGCCGCCCGCCGCCCCCGCCCATCCTGCATCCAAATGCCGAGGGCCACATCGCCACGCCGCGCCTTTGAGGATGCACGGAGGACGGGAGAAGCTCCGCAAGCTCATGCTTGGCCTCAAGCAGGTGGGCAGCAGGCACGACGCGCCCTACGACCGCGTGACCGGCGCCAGCTTCGTCGCCGCGTGCAACGGGCAGTACGCCGACGCCCTCTCCAAAGGCGTCGGCGTCTCCCTTCTCGTCGCCGAAACCACCGGCGCGCTCGCAGCCTCGTTCATGACCATCATCCGCCTCCTCGCGCGCCAGACGCGCCTCCCCGGCGCCACCGACAACATCTCCAGACGCGTCCCCCCGCAGCTTCCTCACGCACCACGTTGCCAACATCTCCACCGCCATCCAAGCCGCCGACGCCCAAACCATCCTCAACGCCGCCAGCGCGCGCATGCTCCGTGTCTCATATGGGGTCACGTAAGGTGTGTGTATTCTGAGCGGGCAGTAACAGTGCCGTAGCACCATTGTCGCGTCTGTCGGGTTCACGTTCACACTTGCGATCCCACCACTTTCTTTCGATGAGAGCCCTCCGGCTACTCGTGCTCACCCTCGCGACATCCACGGCGCTCGCCGAGGACTGCGACGATGCTCATAGCGGCTGCGGTTCATGGGCGGAGTCTGGAGAGTGCAGCAAGAACGAGGACTTTATGAAGGCCTCGTGCAGGGAATCATGTGGCTTTTGCACACCGCCGCCAATGCTCGAGAAGAGTGACGACCCGCTCCTTGGTGACGAGCGAGTGGTCATGCAGATATCCTGGAGCGACGCATCGAAAGGTGAGGTGAATTGGGGCGAAATTGTGCTCGGCTTCTACCCGACTATAGCACCGGTTACGGTCGCTCACATCCTACGGCTCGTGCGAATGGGTGGCTACAACACGAACGAGATTTTCCGCGTTGACAAGGGCTTTGTAGCGCAGTTGCAAGGCGTGGACGGCGGGCGTCGGGCGCCGATGAACAAGGCGCTGCGTGAGGTCGCTATCAAGACGGTCCCCGACGAGTTCAAGATCGAGGTGCGTCACAAGAGAGGCATGCTCTCGATGGGAAAGTTTGAAGCGCCAGATACAGGCACATCGAGCTTCTCGATGGTTCTCGGCGACGCGCCCTTCCTCGACAACAAGTACACCATTTTTGGGCGCGTCGTCAAGGGCGACGCGGTCCTCAAGAGACTCGAGCAAGTGGAGACGGTGCTTGAGGGTATCTTTGTGAAGCCAAAGGTGCGCGTTGAAGTGGTCTCAGCTGTCGTCATGTATGCCGACGGTCGAGGCGGGCTGGTCTTGGACGAGTCAGAGCGTCGCAAGTTGGAGCTGTGACCAACGGTTCACGCACAGGCCGCACAGCCGCGCTGCGCGTTCGCAAAATACGGCTTGTCGAGACGCGACTTCTCGTCTGTCCCCTGTGACCGTCGGTCGCGGTCGTATCACCTGTGACCGGCCGGCGGCACGAACCGGAGCCATACCCGGAGCGGGCGTGGACAGACCTTGAAAGGCGTCCATGCTGGCGTCGGCACGGGCCTTTTCTCTGTGGTGGCCGTGTGGTGGCGCCATTTTTCGCCGATTCTTTTGTGCTGTTTGCGCCTACGGGCCGCATGATTATCTTGCAATTAAACCCATTGTGTCACTGTCCACACAGGGTCCTCACACACCTTCGAGCATGCGGCCAACCGACTTCCATCCGCTCGCCTGGAGCGACTTTCGAATCTCCTTGATGCGATTGCGCTGCCGCTTGTCGTCGCCGCCCTTGCGCGCCGCAGAGCGGTAGCCGCAGATGGGCAAGTCGAGGGAGATCAGGAACTCAACGTCGTCGACCACGCCCGTCACCGCGTCCGTGAACTCCGAGCGGACGTAGCGGTCGCCCTCCTCGACGATCACGCCATTGTTGGCGAGAATCGCCGCCTTCAGCTCGGCATACGCCTCATCCCGGCCCTTCTTGGGCTTGGGCGCCGGTGCGGCGCCGCCGTTGGCCTCGATCCCGGCCTGTGCGCGCAGCGCTTCCCGCCTCGCGTCATTCGCCGAGATGGCCTGCGTGCTGTAGCCTGGTTGGTAGGTCCACGGCGGGATGTATGATTCTGCGTCAGGATCATCGAAGGTGGAGATGCAGCCCTTCTTTCCATTCTCGCACTTGTTGAGCCGCCCGGTCTTGTCCTTGTTCGTGCCACGTCCAATCACGCCAAGGTCAACGGGAGGTGGTGCGTCTGCGCCGAGCATCGACGTGAGACCGGGGACGCCCTTGAGGCTGAAGGTCGGAACCGCGGGATCGGCCGAGGCAGGAAGCACGCGCACTGCCGGCGGAACGATGGCGAGCGCCGCACTGATGATGAACGCACGGCGCTGTAGTGCGAGCTGCTCGAGGCGCATCGACGCGACCGCGAATCCCGACGGCAGAGGGAAGGACTGGACGAGCGATAGCTAGCGCGCGCAGAGCGGAGAGCGCGTCGGAGCTCCGACCTCCGCGAAGAGAGCGCACGAAACGGCGCGCTTCGTCAGACTGTGAAGTTTCCTAAAATCGCCGTCCACCCAAATACGTATTCCTTAGATATGCGCGCGTCCCCTGCAGGTGAAGCACATCACTGGTTGAGGTATTCGTGCGTCTTGCTAGGCAGCGCGGCATCGCAGCTCCACGACTCCTGTGCGGCAGAGCTGACCGCTTTTTTCCGCCCGCCGCCCGTGCCGCCACCGGGGCTCGCGTGTTGGGGTGCATCAGCGCGGTCGCTAGCCGGCGGCTGGAGCAGGACTCGCAGCGCATGGAGCACAATCTTGTAGCCTCCAGATGAGCTCATTGCACTCACGCGGAAGCGCATGTGGCAGGAGGCAGCCTCGGTCACGGGCACGCACGCGAGGACGTGGCGGGAGGCGCGCACGAGGGGCGTGTGCGCATCGATGGAGACGTTGCTCGGGCACGAGCAACCGGCCACGCAATCAACCTCGAGCACCCCCATCCCACCCGCATAGCTCGCCAGGTACTCAATCTGCACGACCGGCGCACCGCCCTTGGCTTCAGTCTCGCTCAGCAGCCCACGTGTCGTGTCGAGGAGTACGATGAGCTCGGCGCCGCTCGTGTTGGCCGCTAGCCCTGGGTTGGTCCGTTCCGTGCCAGAGCGCGATCTGCGTTGCTCGAGCGTATTGCGCCAGCCGTGGAAGCGGACCGTCGGCGGCGCTGCAGACAGGCATCACGAGTCGAACGGGGCAGGCGCATGCAATGAGAGAGGCGATCAGAATACAATCATAATTCAATCAGTATGCAATCAGCGAGGGCAGACAGGCGCGACGAGTCGAACGGGGCAGGCGCTCAGCCAGTCCGCAGGGAGCCTGCATGCCACCACACCGGTAGGCTGCGCCAGGCCAGCAGTAGAGGCAGAGGCAGCGGCAGGGTAAGCGGGTGAGCGAGCGCGTGCGCACGTGCAAGCAAGCGGTAGCCGTTGCCTTCGCGCCAATTGAGCCTGTAATTCACTCCCCACACGAAGCATGCCAGCGGGTGGCGGAGCTGCAGCCCCGGGTGCAGGGGCGCCGGGAGCCCCCCCAGCGCCGCACCAGCCGGCGCGCCGTCGACGTCGCCTTCGTGTTGGATGAGGACGGCTGCACGGCGGATGGCCTCCAGCAAGGCGCCGGCAGCATAGGCCTGCATGGACGGCGTCGGATGGAACCCAAAATCGCCCCACGCGAGCCAATCGCGAGGATCGAGGGTGCCCGAAAGGAAGGCAGCGCCGAGGCCGTCGCGTACGCTCACAAACGGCACGTCGTAGTACGAGTACACGGCCGAGGTTTGTTCCTGCAGCCTGAGCTGCTCCAGGTCGATCGGGCGCATCGGGTCCAGCTTCGTCGGGGAGGCGGCGGCGGCGGATGCTGCCGGCTGGGCACGGCCGCTCGCTTTCGCGCCACTCCGGCGTGCGCTCGGGACGGCGCGCACCTGATGAGGGAGGCAATCAGAGGTCATCAGCGCTCGCTTTCGCGCCACTCCGGCGTGCGTAGTGCGCGCTCACGTGCGAAGCGAGATTCGAACTACGCTGCGTCTTGGAGAGACGCAGCGCCGTGCCGAGATCCAGCCGCTTCTCAGGCAGCGAGATCCAGCGAGATCCAGCGAGATTCAGCCGCTTCTCAGGCAGCGTGGCCACATCGGTGGCTGCGACGAGCTCCGGCAGCGCCGCAGAAAAGGGCGAGAGGAAATGAGCGAAAGGTAGCGAGGGGAGCCAATCATCAGCGCCGTCTTGAGCGAGATTCGCCGAAGGGCGTGGGCCGTCGGTTTCGTCAGCCAGCGTCGAGGCGAAGGGTGGCAGTGAACCGTCCGCCGACACCGGATGTGACGAAACCGGATGTGACGAAACCAGATGTGACGAATTCGGATGTGACAAATTCGGATGTGACGAAACCGCCGCCGAAGCGGATGCCGAGGTGGCGGCGGCGTCAGCGCGAGGGAAGCGCGGTAGTGGGCGCATCCATGAGGTCTCCTTGTGCGTCAACCAGGGGAAGAAGTTGATGGCGAGGAGGGCGGGCGCGCCGCGCAGCGAGAGCAGCCGACGCACCTGCATGCAATGAGAGAGGCCATCAGCATGCAGTGAGAGAGGCCATCAGCATGCAATGAGAGAGGCCATCAGCATGCAATGAAAGAGGCCATCAGCATGCAAGCAGAGAGGCAATCAGCATGCAATCAGCCAGAGCAGCCGGCGCACAAGCATGCAATGAGAGAGGCAATCAGCATTCAATCAGATTGCAGTCAACATGCAATCAGCGAGAGCAGCCGGCGCACCAGGGCGTCGAGCGGCGCAGCGCTCGAACCCGAAGAGGAGGCGCCATTGATCGCAAACTCCAGCAGGAAGAGATCGACCGGAGGTGCGTCGTCGCCGCGGCGTGCTCGGCCAGACAGGTTGCCGAGGTGGGTGGTGAGGCAGTCCACAAAAGTGTCAGCCGCGCTGCCAGTGCGTCCGAGGGCGACAGCTGAGTGGGAGGCACCGGGCGATGCGGGTGGCCACACGGCGTTCAGCATGTCCACCACCATCCGTGCCCACCCACGATTCTCGGCGCACGCACCGCCGCCGCCGCCGCTGCCGCCGCCGCCGCCGCCGCCGCCGCCGCCGCCGCCGCCGTCAGGTGTGTGTGTGCAGCCAGCATAGTCATGTGTACAGATGCTGCCACCGAGCACGACGACAGTGATGGCTCTACGCCGCCGAAGCTTATCCAACAGCTTGGCCAGCCGCCCACCAGCACCATCGTGCGCAATGGCTCGCCGCAGCAGCGCCGCCGGAGCGATCGGGGCACAGCACGGGTGCATCTTGCGACGAGGCCACCGGCCGTCCGTCGCGATGCTCGGGTGGAATGGGGCTCGCTGACAGCACTGCCGGAGGCGCTGGCTGAGGTCTGGAAGGGACGCACCTGCATGCAATGAGGGATGCAATCAGCTGTGGAAGGGACGCACCTGCATGCAATGAGGGATGCAATCAGCTGTGGAAGGGACGCACCTGCATGCAATGAGGGATGCAATCAGCTATGGAAGGGACGCACCTGCATGCAATGAGGGATGCAATCAGCTATGGGAGGGACGCACCGCTCGCTCTCGCCCAAGCACGCTCGAGGGCAGTCTGCTCGCGCAACGCCCGCCTCGCCTCGAGTAGGCTGTGCTCATGCTTTGCCACGAGCCACTCGTCCACGCGTGCCGCTTCCTTCGGCGCTGGGAGTCGCTCATAATCGCGAGAGCCTCGTGCGCGCCCAATACGGCGCCCTCGGCCCCCACCTACCGGTGTAATTACCGGTAGCATGCTTCCGAGGCCCAGCTGCACTGCCGCCGAGACGGAGGCCTCCTCAGCGTCGACGAATTGGGACACCGAGCGGAAGCCTGCGCGTAGGGCCACCTCGGCGGTCGAACCGAGAGGCAGCAGATGGCTGTGGCCGAGGTGCGCTAGAGCCGCGCACAGCTGGCCGGTCGAGGTCGTTGCGAGCTCGCGAGAGGGCGGCACAGGGCACAGGCGGGCTACCGGTACGGCCGTTCCTTGGCACGCTGCTTTGCCGTCGGTGGCGGTGGGCTTGCGCGAGCAGGCTGGTGGGAAGACGCCGCCGGGTGAGCACTCAAGATCGCGTGGCAGCGTGCAGCGTGACAAGTGGTCGGGCAGCCCTAGCGCCACCTCGAGCGGGATGGTGCCACTCAGCTTGTGCCCGCCGAGGATGAGCGCCGCACCGTCTGCCGCCGTCCGTCGAAACGGGATGCGGCCCAGCTCGGAGGGGAGTGTGCCACTCAGTCTGTTGCCCGGAAGCTCCAGAGCGGCAAGGCTCGTCAAGAGCCCGAGTTCGGTCGGCAGCACGCCGACCGTGTGGCGCACCTCGAGGCGTCGCACATGGCCGCCAGGACCCCAGCAGTGCACGCCGGCCCAGCCCTCACAGTTCTGTCCGCAGTAGTATGGTGGCACGCCGCACGGATCACCCGTCATCCATCTCGCGTTGCCTTTGGCACCCCAACTGGCCCCGCCCGCCGACTCGTAGAGCGCACGGAGCGCCAGCCGCTCGAGCGGCGCGGTCGGCTCGTGCGCGCCAGCGGCTCCCAAAGGCACCAAGAGCATCCCTCCGCACGAGGGGCGTGAAGGACACTCTCGGGAATGTGCGTGTGAATGTGAATTCTGTTACAGATTAGAAATTTTTACACGAGCTTGTGCTTATATTTCGCTCTTCCTAATCGGAATCATCCATCGAAAGGAAACGCACGACGATGTCAGCCGAGGAGCTCGTCGAATTGAAGGCCAAAGACGTGAAGTCCGTGGCGCACCCGGTGCGTGAACACTCACACGAGTTCGGACCGACGTGCCACTCACCCAACGCGCCACTCTCCTCACCTTGGGCGCTGAGACCGCGCTGCCGGAGGTCTCTCCACCGGAGCCGCCGTCCACGCGCGTGCTCAGCGCCTGTACTGCATCGCCGCCCTCAGCGCCGCCGCCGAACCGTACGAGAACTCCTCCTCGAATTGCGCGGCGGCGGCGGCGGCGGCGGCGGCGGCAGCCGCGCTCGCAGGCGGGCGCGCAGCCGACGGTTGACTCGTCGTAGGTGCCGCCTGCGTGCCCGTGCGCGGTGTTGCCGCCACGCACGTCGTGGTGGCGCGCGCTGCGGCCTGGGTCTCGGCAGCCTGGCGCTCGGCTGCCTGCATGGCCGCCGCATAGGCCAGCGTCACCCGCGGCGCCGTCGGCGCGCTCGCGACGGCGCGTTTCGTCAGCCGACTGCCCGTGCACTGTTGGAGCAGCGCGGCGCGCCGGGCGCTGTTCACACCGCTGTTCACACTCGTCGCAGCCGTCGGCGGCGGCTTGGTTCCATACGTCGGCCCCGTGGCCACCACCGTCCGCGGCGCCGCCCAGGACGGCGTCGCACAGGACGTGAAAGACGTTTGCGAGGAGGGCATTGGTGTCCCGGGACTGTGAATGGAGCTGTGAATGGAGGGCATTGGTGTCCCGGGCGGCGGCGGCGGTGCGAGAGGCGGAACGAGGGGCAGCGAGGGCGCCGGCACCACGGGGGCCGCGGCATGCGCACGGTGGATGGTGGCGGCGGCACAGGCGGCGGCGCTGGCCGCGGCGGCGGAAGGTGGGGCTAAGCGCGCTATACTGAGCCCCAGTCTGCTGCCGCCTCCGCCGCCTCCGCCGCCTCCGCTGCCCCAGGCCGATCGCGAGCGGAGATCGTCGAAGAAGACGGCTGCGACGCGCTCGTTAGGGAGCAGAGCCCCAAGCTCGACGAGCAGAGGCAGGGTGCCCTCGGGCCCACCCTCAGGCCCAAACAATCCTACGAAGAGGTCCACATACGCGCGCGCCGCCGCCGCCGCCGTGGGCAGCGATGCTGGGGCAAGTGGAGAGGCTGCTGCGTGTGCGTCGGCGGCGGCGACGGCAGCGAGGAATGCCGACGAGGCTTGCTTGAACTGCACGAGCGCCGCACTCACGTCCGCCGCGTCGAGGCCAGAGCGCTCGAGACAGCGCTCTCGCAGCCGAGCGACAAGCGCCTTGTGACGGGCGCGAGCTTCATCGAGATCGAGAGGTCGTCTCATCGAGATCACATCGAGATCGAGAGGCGCCGCCGGTTGCGTTCCGGAGACGCCTCCAACTGTGAACGACGACCTCTCAGCCGCCGCCGCCAGCGCCTCGGCTGCCGCCGCTGCTGCGACCGCCTCGACCGCCTCTGCTGCCGCCTCCTCCTCTGCTTCTAGGGCCGACGCCGCCGCCAGCGCCTTGCGTTGCTTCGCTGCGGCCTTCTTCTGGCCCTTGGACTTGCCTGCGGGTGCGGGCGTGCTGGCGGTGCACGTGGCTGTACGCTGGACCGAGTGCCCGGCGCCGCCCGCCACCGCGCCGCCGCCGCTGCCGCCGCCTGCCGCCGCGTTCGCCCAAGCGCCCGATGTGCCCATGGCAGCGCGCGAGGTGGGCGCCGCCGCCGCCGACGCAGCAGCAGTCGTCCCGGTGGAGGCAGTCGTCCCGGTGGAAGCGTGCGCCGACGGCGTGCGTACCGGCACCGTTTGCCAGCTGGATGCCGCGCCGCGGCCGCTGCTGACGACGCCGACGCCGCCCCACGCAAGCGGTTGGCGCACCTGCCGAAGGTAGCCACCACCACCGCGCTGCTGCTGCTGCTGCTGCTGCTGCTGCTGCTGCTGGCGACGCTCGGATCCCAGCTCCGGGAATGCATCTGAAGACACGGCGGTGCTGGCGTCCTCCTCTTCGCCCTCACTCTCGTCGTCCTCACTCTCGTCGTCCTCCCTTTCGTCGGAAGCTCTGCCGGAGGACGCTGCGTGCTGTGTGGCATGGCTTGGCACGCGGTCATCGTCGACGATGCGCATGTTGCCGTCCGCGCTGACAGAGGCTTGGGATGGCCGAGCGGCTGCACGGGCGTTGGAGGTGTGCCTCATGCTTGAGGCGGCAAACAGCGACTGCAGCACAGCATCGGCCTCGGTGCGCATGTCGTGCAGGCGTGAGCCAGGCGCACCACCTGGCTTCTTGTAGTCGTCCCGAATATCAAAGGCCGCGGCAACCTTGGCCACGCAGAGACGGTTCTCCTTCAGGTAGGCGTCGAGCGCGGCACACTCTGCACGAGTCAGCTCACGTCGGGACATCGGATGTGTGAAGTTGCCGGTGGACACGAGGTATGAAGCAAGCAGCTGCCCATCGTACCAATCACTGTCAGGAGAGTTGTGAGCCGCCGCAGGGTCGGCACGCAGCTCAAACGGCGGATGGCGCAGCGTGCGTATCGGGTCGAGCGAGATCGGATCGCAGACGGAGATGAGCTCGCGCACCCACCATCGATCTGGCTTGGACATGTCTATTCTGTCGCGTAGAGCACAAGCTCCCATTCCCGGCACGTTCCAGCCCTTCGAATAGTCTGCGTGAATAGAGTATTAAGTTGTGGCCTACTGGCCTCCCTTAGGACTGCTACGGCGCGGCGCCCCTGTTCACGGACGGGTACACACGCCCCCACACACGGAATGTAC
>Ga0210240_101948_pt1 | contig 13771 bp, 10 predicted proteins | sample ChrtobMetP5a_4mM_FD_155463 | JGI IMG/M metagenome (GOLD analysis project Ga0210240, IMG submission 155463) | Chrysochromulina tobin associated microbial communities from unialgal haptophyte culture, Seattle, Washington, United States - P5a_4mM | ecosystem: Host-associated > Algae > Haptophytes >...
CGGCCGGGGCGGCGGCGGCGATGGCGGCGGCGGCCGGTACAGAGACGAGCACACTCGCCAGCCAGGGTAGTTGTTGCTGTCGATGTCTGAGTGCCATTCGATCAGCCCCGGGCCCAACAGATAGTTGGAAGGCCCGCTCACTCCTGAGAAGATCGTCAATGAACCCGACGGGCCAGGTATGCCAAGGACGTCCACACCCTGCTCCGTACTAAAGGAGGTCGCAGTCAGTGTCGCTCCGATGGCGAGCGCAGTCGGCGTGATGGAGCACCACTGGTCGTTGCCATAAGCCGACGGAAAGTTGGGCGAGCGAATGCAGTTTCTCTGGCTCGGATCGACGGTGCAAGTGCCGGAGCTGATCACGAAGTAGGCCATGGCATCCGGCGGCGGCGGCGGGGGGGGGGGGCTGTTAGTAGAAGTACAGTCCGAGCTGGTCTGGCAGAAGTTGTAATTGCCTGAGCGACCACAGCAGTAGTAGACTGTCCCGGTCGATGTCATCGCTTGACCATAGTCGATGCCAGTAGCAGAACTCCCCGTGCACGTCCATGACGAGTCCAGACATCTAAGCGGCGGCGGCGGGGGTGGAGACGGCGGAGGCGGCGGGCGGGGGAGGGGCGGAGGGGATGGACTCGGAGGGGGTGGAGGCTTAGGGGAAGGTGGCGGAGGGCGCGGAGGGCGCGGAGGGGGTGGAGGGGGTGGGTTGCTATAGCAGCACTCATAGCATTCGTAAGAATTGAATAGCCCGCAGCCACTTGCCGACATCACGTGCAGGGATGCAATGCAGCGCGGATACCGAGTGCAAGAACCGATGTTGAAGCCGATGTATTCCCTTTCTCCCATGCACTTCGGAGTGTACCCAGTAGTGCTGGACGGGTTTGCGCAATATGGGTCTGCGCAAGCGGACCCCACCATCATGGCGAGGAAGATGAGGCGGGCGGGTCGAGGCGCCAGAAGGTGGAATGCGAGCATCATCATCTGCGAGCGCCGGGCCGCCACTCAGAGGTCGGGTAAGCTGCGGATCACCATGCCAGAGCGAGTCGCGAGGGCACAGCCACAGGCAGCAGCATCGAGGTGGCTCGCAGACTCAATCAGATCAAACGCTGCAGCGCAGCAGGCGCGCGCACAAGCAGGCGACCGTCGGCGGGGTGCCGCGAAGCACGATCGCTCAGAACGGCGTTTCGCCGGAAAGAAATCTATATTTGGAAACGGCGAGCGACCGCGGCATCTTCATGAGTCAGACAGTTTCATTGCGTCATCCTTCAACCCCTTTCGCTTGATTCACACTTCCCACCCGAGCAGACACGACATGACACGACGTGTAGTTGCGCGCGCGGTCTTCCAGGCACATTGACATTCGAAACATCGAACATGAGCCTTACCCTATTGGTAGTTTAAAAACGAGATACGAGTGATGAGAATCGTTTAGGACTGGAGAACCAAGCAAGCATGCTTGCAAGAAGCAAGAGTCGCATGCGCGCGCTCGTCCAGGGCGAAGCCCATCACGAGCTCAAGGCATTGAATTTCGCACAAATCGCACCCAACTCATCACAATCCGACAACGCGAAAACGCGACATGCGACCACGATTGGAGATCAAACTCGTTCGCTTCATGGCGCTCCTTACGTAAATCGGGGGTGACGAGTTGCGTACTGCTCAGTGCTCGGCACGCTAGTACAGTGTCGTGTGTTATGTGGTGTACGTTGACGGTGACGTTCAAGGACATACGGGTTCAACGCAGTCTGAGCGAGAACAAGAAGTGAACTACCGTACTATACGTATTATAAATTCATACTCGACTTGTACCCTGATCCCTACACGCCTACAGCTCTACACGAGCTGTACGGACTGCGTGTTCTCATCTCTCCTGACCTGTTGCCGCGTGTCTCTCATCTCTCTCTCTCTCTCCCTCTCTCTCTCTCTCTCTCTCCCTCTCTCTCCCTCACCAGCGCTGTGGCCCCGGGGACACAATAGCCGGTGCGTCTCTGGGTGGGCAGGGCACGATCTCTCGCCTTCCACAGGGCAAGAACCACACGATCTCTCGCCTTCGAGCCCTCAGCCGTTGGCCGGCTGGGAGCCCGTTTGCACGCGCCGTACTGAGCGCCCACGGTCTCACTGGATGTGATTGTCACGACCGCCGCCCATCCCGTCGTAACATACCTTGAGGTCCTCCCTCGCGTTCCGGATCTCGTCGCGAGACTTGAAGCTCGCGTTCGGCATGCCGTACACGTGGACGGACTCAAGGCTCGGGAGGGCGCCTCCCCGGAGGCACTGCTCGATGATCTTCATCCCTTCATCAGTCAGGTGGTTCTTGCTCAGCCAAAGTTGCCTGCACTTGGGCATGTCGGTCTGCGAGAGCACCGCGCAGAGCGCGCGCACCTCGTCATCGCCCCACCCATTCCCATCGTACAAGAGAGCGTCGAGGGACGGGAACGCGGCGTTGAAGAACGCCTCGTACGCCGCAGCGAGCACCTCGCGGTCAGCGTCCCGGACAAAGGCCCTTGCTCTGAGGGCGGCGGCAAAGGCGGCGGGAAGCAGAGGCGGCGTGTTGAGCGCCCGGCACGACTCCACCAGGGGCTCCAAAAAGGGAGCTTCCTCCCCACCCTCATCCTCAAACTTGGAGACATCGATCACCATGGTGGGCGGCTTCACCAGCCGCGCCACACACGACTCGAATAGCGACCATCCCAGCACCGCGTACGCGGCGGAGGCTGCGCCGCTCGCATCCACGTCCGCCGGCAGCGCAGGCAGCAAGAGCACGGGGATGGCAGTGTGGCCGTAGATGGACGCAAGCCCGTGCAGCGCCCGCTCGTACCGCTCGCCATCGCCGGCGGGCGGCGACACGCTGCAGTACGGCAACAGCACGCCGTATGAGCCGCCGTCGTCCTCCACAAAACTGTCCAGCACGCGCCCAAGACGGCGGAGAAGGACGCCTGTCGGGTCCGGATGCTCACCCGACAGCCTCGGCATCGACACAGCGAGCACTCGAAGCGTGTTCTCGAGCGAGCCGTAGCTCTCCCGCTGCAGCCGGCTGACGTCGAAGAACGCGCCCTCAGGCAGCGCGTCGCGCCCGACGAGGCGGCCACCCTCGGCCTTCGCCAGTGCAACCAGGAACCGAGCGTCCACGAGTCGAATGGGCGCCTCGGACGGCTCGCCTCCGACTCCGAGCGCCTCGTCGAGCGTTCGTACGCCTTCGTCCTCCTCCGTCAACTCGAGCCACGCCTTCATCTTGGCGTCCGCGTAGTCAGCGTCGCCCTCCGCGGCCGCGGCCGCCTGCTCTGCGCACTCCTGCACGACGGCTGCCACCTCCTCGAAGATGGAGGACTCATCTGCATCTTGGGCCTCTGCACCGGCCCAAGGCAAGGGAGGCGGACCTGCACGTGCCAAGAGGATGTGATGAGTGAGGCAATCATGCGATGAGGGAGGCAATCATGCGATGAGGGAGGCAATCAAGGAAGGCGGACCTGCACGCGCCACGAGGATGCGATGGGGAGGCAATCAAGGAGGCCCTCAGAAGCGCAATCAGAGGCGCAATCAGAGGCGCCATCAACTCGCCTGCCGACGCCTCCTTCGCCGTCTCGAGCTGATCGCCGACCAGGGTTTCGTCATTCGCAGCAAAGGTCTCGAGGGGGCCTACCTTCACCTCCAGCTCGCCTTCGTGCTCAACGATGTTCACGACGAATCTGCTCTCCTCATTGACGAATCTGCTCTCCTCATTGACGAATCTGCTCTCCTCATTGACGAATCTGCTCTCCTCATTGACGAATCTGCTCTCCTCATTGACGAATCTGCTCTCCTCATTCATGGGGGCCTCAGTAGGAGAGTCTGGAGTGGGCTCGGATGCTGCTGCCGCCGGCTCCGGCTCCGCCGCCGCCGGCTCCGGCTCCGCCGCCGCCGCTGGCTCCGGCTCCGGCTCCGGCGTCGGCTCCGGAGGCATCGGCAATGGCGTCGGCACCGGAGGCATCGGCTCCGTCTCCAGCTCGGTATGAGTCGGCGTGGGTGGCTTCTGTGCGCCGCGCCGGCCGCCCGTATCAAAGTCTTCCGTGTCCAATGCCACCGCCACCGAAACACGAGGCGACGGAGGCACGGGAATGGGTACAAACTTGATCGGCGGTGCCGGTGCCATGCCTGCGTCTTCCTCGTTTGACGAGGCCTTGGTTTTGGAGGCTAACGATTTTTTCATCGCCCCTTCAGCTTTTGTGGCCGCGGCGCGAGAGCTCGAGGTCCCAGCAGCCGACGCCGCGGCGCGAAAGCTCGTGGCCCCAGCAGCCGATGTGGCCGCAGTGCGAACGCTCGCTTGCCCGGCGATCGGCTTCTTCCGGTCGGTGCCATTTCCTCGTGCGGACGACACCTTGCTCTCGGAAGCCTTGGCTTTCGAGGTGTCGATTTTCAACGGCGCAGCTTTCTTAGGAGCCCCGCCACGCGGGGATGCAGCCCGAGCCGGAGGCGCGTTTCGCGGCGACCCAGCCCGAGGCACACCCGACGTGCCGAGCGCCTTGGGCGACATTGTAAGCCGCGGCCGTCCACAAAGGATTTGCGAGGTTGCGATTTGCGATTGGATTTTGGCGAGAAAAAAACATGATTCGATTTGCGAAAAATAAAAGAAACCTCCGCCCGCCTGCCGAGGGCCTGCTTCTACGAGGACATTCACATTCACTGCCTGCAGTATCACATTTCACTGCCTCGGACCCATCGCGAGCGCCGCCATCTCCATGAGCGCGCCTCCGTCGCCCGAAGAGGCCGCGCGCACGGTTGAGCAGGCGTCGCTCGCCTTCCTAAACGCGACGACTGCCACGGAGCGTTCCGCTGCGGAGCGCTGGCTACTCGAGATCCGCAAGTGGCCGCAGCCGCTTGCGTGCTGCCGCGAGCTGCTGCTGCGCTCGATGGTGGGCTACGCCAAGCTGCAGGCCCTCATCATGATGCGCGAGTGCCTCGGCACGCAATGGCCGATGCTTTCGCCTGCTGAGCGCTCCGAGCTGCAGCAGCTGCTGCTCCGCCTGCTCGCCGAGGGCTCCGTGGAGCCGTATGTGCGCGCGGCCGCCGCGCAAAACCTGGCGGTGCATGCGAAGCACGATCTGCTGCACGCGCTGCCGCCGGCCGGCAGCGCGGAGAGCGGTGCGCCGGCCGTCGCGCTCGAGACGCTGCTGCAGGCGGCGACGCAGATGCTCGAGGAGCCGAGCGGCGCGCATGCACCCGCAGCGCTCGAGATCGTGCATGCGACGCTCAGCGAGTTTGGCGCGCCTTCGTCGGGCGTCGTGGGCGGTGCGCTGCCCTGGTCGATGCACGCGCGCGCGCGCGCTGCCTTCCAGACGCACCATCTGCTGCGCGCCGTGCACGTCGGCCTCGGCCACCTGCAGAGGCTGTACCCAGTGCCGCCACCTCTCCCGCCACCGTTGGCACGCACGCTCGCGCAGTGTGCAACGGTGCTCTCGAGTGCATTCTCGTGGGACTTTGACGGCGTAGGCGAGGCCGCGGCCGTGGGCGATGCGCGCCCCGGGCTCAACGCGATCGTAGTCAAACCTCCGAGCGGCGCGCCCGGCACGGCGCGCGGGTGGATGGAGCTGCTTGGCAGATCGGATCTCGCCGCAGCAGTGCTCCAACTGCTCGCCGCGCATGCACCTCCGCCGGGTGCGGGGCCGGTCGGCGGCGGCGGCGCGGCGGGTGCGGCGGCCGAGGAGCTCGCGCACAGCCTGCGCCAGCTGCTCGTGATGCTCTCCTCGGTCTCGCGTCGTGTCTTCGACGACGACGCGAACTATGCCACGTACGCGGCGACGCTGCTTGGTGGCATCGCCGAGCTGCTCGCGACAGCGCCTGCAGCCGTCGGTGGGCCGGCGCGCGCGGTGCGCGGCGAGGCCGCCTTCCGCGATGGGTGCGTCGCGCTGCAGCGGCTCATCGTGTGCGCCGGCGCGGAGGCGCTCCTCGCGCTGCCCAACACGACGCTCGAGGGCGCCGTGCGGCTGCTGCATGCCTCGACGATGCACACGGTCTCGTGTGCGATGCAGCCGCCCGCGGCGGCGGCGGAGGAGGAGACCGATGCGGCGGCGCTTCTCGCGGAGGCGCACGATGTGCTCCTCGACGGGTGGGTCTCTCTGCTCCACGGCACCGGAACGCTTCGGCGCCGCCCGCCTGCCCTCGACGATGCCGCGTACCACGTGTACGAGGCCTGCGTGCGCGCCAAGCTGCATGCCTCCGCTCAGGCGGCGGCGCTCTGCGCGGAGGAGGAGGTGGACGACGGCGCCGAGGACGCTGACACGGAGCGGGAGCGTCTGAGTGCACTCTCGGTGCTCGGGAGGGCGCGTGTGCGCTCCGCGGTCCCACTGCTACTCAGCGCGCTCTCGACGAGCGGCGCCAATCTGCAGCAGTACTGCGAGCTTGTGGCGAGTGGAGGGCCGGCGGCGGCCGCGCGCGCGGGCGTGAGCGCCGCCACGCTCGAGGCGACGCTCGAGGAGCTAGACTGCCTGGTTGCCCTGTCGGGCCATCTGATCGCCGATGCGCCCGAGGCAGGCGAGACGGCAGAGCCGCCGCCGGAATTCGCCGCCTTCGACTCGCCGATGAGCCCCGTCGCGGGCGGCGCGGGCGGCGCGGGGGCCGAGGAGGCGGCGGCGGCGGCCTCGGGCCACCCTGTGGCCGCGCTGAGCGAGGGAGTGCTCCGAGTGCTGCGCCTGCAGCTCCAAGCCATCTGCACCTACGACGTGCCGCCCGCCGCCTCGCCCCTTGCCTCCGCGCTCTCGCCGGCGCTCGGCACCTCGTTACTGCACTTTCTGCGCCGGTTTGCATGCTGCTACCTCATGCCCGACGAGGCGACCTGCTCGGTGCTCTCCCCCACTCTCCTTCGGCTCTGGGGGGGCGACACGCCAGGCGCCGCCGGGCTGCTCACCCTCTGCGTCGACGCGGCGGTCGTGTACCTGCAGCGCTGGCCTTTGGAGGCTGACGTGGCCGAGGAGGCGTGTACTCTCCTCGCTGCACTCGCTCGACTGCGCGCGCCGCGCCGGGGCCCTGCCCAAGCGCTGAGTGCCCTCCCGTCGTGGCGTCAGCTCGCCGGCGCGCCACCCGCCGCGCTGCCGCCGAAGGCACAGCAGCTCCTGCTTGAAGGGCTGAGCCGCGCCGCCGCGGCGATCGCCGACGATGTGACGAGGGACGCGACTCTACGGACGCTCATCGCACCGATGCCCGCACGGCTGCAGGCGATCGCCTCTCGCGCGGGCGGGAGTCCGAGCTCCTTCTTGATGCGACCTGACGTGAGCCTCGAGGTGCGTGCATGCTGTGCGAGCCTACGAGGCATCGCGCTCTCGTGCTGCCGCGAGACGGTCGCGATCACCGCGGAGGGTCTCGGCCCTTGCCTGCAGCAGCTGCTGCACATGGTGCCAGCGTACGCGCCGGCCGCCGAGCCGCTGGCCGCGCTGCTCAAAGTGCACCGCGATCTGGCACGCACCGCCGCGCCTCTGCTGCCGCCGCCCGCCGCGCAGGCCTTCGCGGAGCACTGCGCGCATCTCGTGCAATCGTATGCCCAGCATGCCCCCGAGGAGGCGGCGGCTGGCAGCGGCGGCGGCGGCGGTGGCGGCCGCGGCCGCGGCGGCGGCGGCCCGATCTCCGAGGTTGAGCTCGAGGAGCACCTGCGGTACAAGCAGATCAAGACGCTGCTACAGATGCTCACGTACCTCGCCGAACGCGACGTGGACAGGGACGACGCGCAGTACGAGGCGGGCTACACGCACGCGCTCGGCATGGCGCTCTCGGCGTTACTGCCGTGCGTCACCGAGCCCATGTTGCTCTACCCGAAGCTCAGCGTTGCCTATTTTGGAACGCTCTCCGCCTGGCTTGAGGGACGGCCTCTCGCCGCCGTCTCGATGCCCCCGCCCCTCTACGAGGCTGTCCTCGCCTCACTGCGCTTCGGATTCGCCCATCACGACGCGTCCATCTGCCGGGGGGCGCTCGAGACGGCGTTCGAGCTCGCGCGCCGTGCGGCCGATCACGGGCACTCGGCGGCTCCGATGGAGGCGCTGCTGCGACAGCTGCTCGAGCGCGTGGCGGCCGACCTGCTCACCTCGCGACTCCATCCAGAGGTGATCGAGCCCGCCGGTAGCAATGCGCTGCTCGCGCTCATCGTCGCGCAGCCCGCGCACTGGCAGGCGCTCGTGGCGGCGCTCGTCGGGGCGCAGCCGAGCGCGGAGGCAGCCGAGCGAGCCGCCGCGCTCTTTGGCGCGCTCCTCACCTCGAATGGCGTCACGGCCACGCTCGCCCGGCCCAATCGCACGCGCTTCCGCGCCAACCTCGAAGGGCTGCTGCGCGGAGTGACGGCGGCGAATCTTGTGCTTCCGCAGTAGGGAGTCCCCAATGATGAGCATTTCGCTTGCGCCCCCCACGATGGGTCTCCACGGGACCTGTGGTTGTGCGTCTTTCCGAGATGGCAATTTAACGTGAACGTGAACGTGAACGTGATGAGCATAGATGAGTTTATCCATTAAGAATTCACACCGAAAAATCTCCGCGGCCATTAGGGCGCTCGGTTTTTGTCGTCATCAAAAACCTGCTCATCAACATCATGTCAGCCATCCTTCGCGTCCTCGTCTGCTTCTTCGCGACTGCCGCGGCTCTCAAGGTCAACCCCAGCTCCAAGATCGAGGCTGCCAAGAGCAAACTCCCGCTCGCGCAAGTCTTCGCGGCCGCTCAAGTGTTTGCGGCGGACAATGGTCGCGTGATCGAGGATGTCGAGGAGAACCCCATGGTCCAGCACATGAAGGACATCTACCTCGCGGCGAAGGATCGCAAGGCCTGGTACGCATGCCATCTCGCACGCCTCTCACTCGCGTAGAAGAATGATGCACTCGTCCCACAAAAGATCCTCGCTCACGAGTACGCATGAGCCTCGAGACTAACGTGGCCTCTTGCCCCTTGCTCACAGGTGCGCTGATCGCTGCCTTGCCACGGGCTACTGCGATGTCCTCGAGGACATCTATGAGATGACCACCGCGCAGGTGATGAAGTTTTGCGAGCACTGCACGGGCAACGACGAGTGCGAGCTGTCATACGCGAACTGATGACCGCGTTGCACACAAAGTTGGCCCCCGCCGTACGCCGACCACATGACAGTCGAACATGCATTCAAACGACACATCGGGCGGGCGGCTCCGAGAGCTGCATGGCATGAATCGTCTACCGGATCGACGTGTCGCGAGACCACGCACAATCTCTGGTCTCTCGAGAGCTCTGAACTCAAGTTGCGCGTAAAGGCTGAGGAGCGCCCTGGAGGGCGCACATGAACTGCAGTGGGAAAACCCTCGCACTGTGTAGAAGGGGACTTGGGGGCTTATCTTTGGTTGGTCCGAATACATAGCGCGTGTTGAAAGCTCTACGTAAGCTGGGCGGGGATGGGCTCGGATGGCATCCCGGAACTCATGGCAGCGCGGTCGACTAGCCGCTCTACAAAACAGGCCATGGGGCTAATCAGACCTCGACTTAAGCTTCTAAGGGTTCGTGTTGTGGCGGGTTGATCCAAGAACACAATCCAATTGCGAGTTTACTCAGTGGCGGACCAAAAATGGTAAGGAACTACAGTACCATGCGCCCACGTCGAGACGTCGACCATGTCGAAGGCCTGCGTCCCTCGCGCGGGAGCTCTAGGCCCGATTTCCCAGCAAATCAGCCACCAGTTACTCGCCGAGATCTTCTCCATGCTGCACGACAGAGACCTCGGGCGCGCAGCTAGCGTGTGCACCGACTGGCGTGCGGCGGCGAGAGAGCCGGGTGTATGGCGGTCAGTGTTCCGAGAGATGTACGGCGCTCACAGCGAGAGCTGGGCGCCGGAGCACATGCCGGCCACGCCGTGCGATGACGAGGTCGCACTCTGGCGCAACCGCTGCGAGATGCGCGCGCGCGCTGATGCCTCCCGCCTCGCGGGCGAGTGCCACTTCCGCACGTGGCCCTTTCGTGCGGAGGCCACGACCGCCGGCTTCTTCGTCACGTGCATGAGCATCGACGGGCCGTGGCTGGCGCTCGGCCAGGCGGATGGCAAGACCTCGCTCTTCAACCTGACGAGCGACGCTGCCGACCAGCGCCGCTGGTGCGAGGGCTCCTTTGGCGAGTTTGGTCGGTATTCGGTCCCCGATGAGTTTGCCGCTGTGATTGACGTGCACGTGTGCGCGCTGTGTGGGATGGTGACGACGCTGCATTCGCTCGGAGCAATCCTCGTGCGCTCGCTGCGCACGGGCGCGGTGCTTTACTTCGTCGACGGCCTCGCGCCCGAGTTGCTCGTGCACGTCGACGAGCACATCTGGGCGTTTGCGAACAACACGGAGACGTTGATCCGTGTAGCGTCGCTCCGGCGAGTGTGCCTGTACTCGCCGGAACGGGCGGGGCCCGAGGCGGCGGGGCTTGGGCTGCGTCTGGTGGCGTTCGGCGATGCGGATGAGGACGACTTGGCGGCCGAAGCGGAGGGGGATGTCGGCGGCGGTGGAGGTGACGGCGGCGGCGAAGGGGGCGGAGGAGGAGGCGATGGAGGAGGAGGCGGCGGCGGCGGCGGCGGCGGCGGCGGCGGCGGCGGCGGCGGCGGCGGCGGCGGCGGCGGTGGTGGTGGTGGAGGAGGAGAGCTCAAATCTGAGGCACAGCGTGTGCTCACCATTACCTGGGAGCTGCCCCCGCCCTCTGCCGCCACCACCGTGGCCGCGATGGCTGCAATGTCGGAGTGCACATCTCTCATGAATCTCCGCTTCCATCCAGGCGAGGCGACCGACGAGAGCGTCTCCTCCGCCTCCTCCTCAGACAATCACCTGTTGGACGCCGACAAGGCGGCGCAAGCCATCCTCGAGGCCGCTACCAACGCTGTACGCAGCGCAAGAGCAGGTGGCAGTGCCGAAGGGTTCCGTGAGGCGAGCCAGGCCGTGAGCACGGCCTTGCGCACTTACTTGGCGCTGGGCCCCACCCCGCGCTTGCTCCGGCAAAGGCGCGGGCTGATGTCGGAGCAAGCCGGCGTCGTGGCGGAGCTCTGGACGCCCGCGGCGGGCGCCTGGCTCATACTCCTCTTCGACGTGTTCACACACGCGCCGCTCGGCGTGGTTCCGCTGGACATTGGTCCCCAGCTGCGGACAGACACGTTTGTCTGGCCGATGCACGTGTGCCTGTTTCGTCGGTCGGAGCAGCCGCAGCTGGCTGGGCGCCGCTGGTCCCTGCTGGTACACACGAGGGAGCAGTTTCGTGACGGAATTGCCCAAGAGCACGAGCCACTCTTACGGTGAGCGCTGATTGCCCCTGAGTGGTGCCTCTGAATGGTGCCTCTGAATGGTGCCTCTGAACGCCTCTCGATTGCGTCCCTCATCAGGCATTCGGACAGCCTCATTCACGTCGATCTGCTCTCGCCCGTGTCTGCCGAGGAGCTGCGCACCGCCGCGCCGCGCAAGGCCGTCTACCATAAGGGGGGGCAGGCTTCGGCAGCAGTGCATCAGAATCCGGAGCAACTTCGGATCGAGGCAGCGGGTGGCGCGCCACTGCGCGTGCTCCGCGTGCAATCGCGCCGCCTCAATGCCTTTGGCGTCAGCATAGGTCTATCCCCAAGCTGGGGCGCCTTTGACAGGCATCGCTCGCCCTTCCTGCCGGCCATGTCGATGCTCAGCTCGCCGTCGGGCGAGCTCAGCAATCTCGGGCACAAGCTGATCGATCTCGATGCCAATCTCGAGATCATTTTGGCCTATGACGATGACGACGGCGTGACCAGCCACACGGCGTTTGGCCAAGGTGGCTGCACGTGCACCGACCTGCAGCTGGCTTACGCGAGCTGCAGGAACCTCGATCCCGAAGGCGGTGGCTCTGCGCGCAAGTTCACGTCGACGCCGCTGCCCCTCGTGTGGGCCGAAGAGCCAGCCACGACAGTCCACGACATGCCTCAAGTAATGCTGGCGGAGAACGACGTGGTGGCACTCCGGTGCTGGCGGCTCTCCAACGACTTCCCACACGAGCCGGGGGGGTACCTGTGGGAAGAGTCCAGCAGCGTGCTACGCGGCTGGCATGCGGCTGCCGAGTTGCGCCGGTTGAACGACGGGAAGCTGATGCCGCTCCACTTCACCCGGGATCCGAGCGACACACGCGATGAGAGGGAGGCGATGCTATCGACCTCGACCTGGCGCCACCTGGTCGTCATCGATGCGATCGGGGTGCACGTGCTCGACTTTTTGCCGCGCGCGTGCTGGAAGCGCGCGCAGAAGGACGCGGCCTTGAGCTCGTGATGGGCTTCGCCTTGGACGAGCGCGCGCATGCGACGCTCTTGATTCTTGCAAGCATGCTTGCTTGATTCTCCCGTTAACGCTCCAGTCCTAAACGTTTCTATACTACCCGTATTAGGGTTAAGGTTCCCTACCCACCCCATTTAAGGGCCGGCTTATCGATGTTTACGAATCGCCTGGAAGACCGCGCGGCGCGCGCGCAACACGTCGACCGTGTTCTCGGGTGGGAAGTGTTAATCAAGCGAAAGGAGTTGAAGGATGAAGCTCATCAACGACGGGGGACCGCGACGAAACTGACTTACCGCCTGAAATGCCGCGGACGCTTGCCAATATGTATTTCTCGTTAATGCCGCGGACGCTTGCCGTTTCCAAATATAGATTTCTTTCCGGGAAACGCCGCTGAGCGATCGTGCTTCGCGGCACACCGCCGACGGTCGCCTGCTTGTGCGCGCGTCTGCTGCGCTGCTGCGTTTGATCTGATTGAGTCTGCGAGCCACCTCGATGCTGCTGCCTGTGGCTGTGCCCTCGCGACTCGCTCTGGCATGGTGATCCGCAGCTGACCCGACCTCTGAGTGGCGGCCCGGCGCTCGCAGATGATGATGCTCGCATTCCACCTTCTGGCGCCTCGACCCGCCCGCCTCATCTTCCTCGCCATGATGGTGGGGTCCGCTTGCGCAGACCCATATTGCGCAAACCCGTCCAGCACTACTGGGTACACTCCGAAGTGCATGGGAGAAAGGGAATACATCGGCTTCAACATCGGTTCTTGCACTCGGTATCCGCGCTGCATTGCATCCCTGCACGTGATGTCGGCAAGTGGCTGCGGGCTATTCAATTCTTACGAATGCTATGAGTGCTGCTATAGCAACCCACCCCCTCCACCCCCTCCGCGCCCTCCGCGCCCTCCGCCACCTTCCCCTAAGCCTCCACCCCCTCCGAGTCCATCCCCTCCGCCCCTCCCCCGCCCGCCGCCTCCGCCGTCTCCACCCCCGCCGCCGCCGCTTAGATGTCTGGACTCGTCATGGACGTGCACGGGGAGTTCTGCTACTGGCATCGACTATGGTCAAGCGATGACATCGACCGGGACAGTCTACTACTGCTGTGGTCGCTCAGGCAATTACAACTTCTGCCAGACCAGCTCGGACTGTACTTCTACTAACAGCCCCCCCCCCCCGCCGCCGCCGCCGGATGCCATGGCCTACTTCGTGATCAGCTCCGGCACTTGCACCGTCGATCCGAGCCAGAGAAACTGCATTCGCTCGCCCAACTTTCCGTCGGCTTATGGCAACGACCAGTGGTGCTCCATCACGCCGACTGCGCTCGCCATCGGAGCGACACTGACTGCGACCTCCTTTAGTACGGAGCAGGGTGTGGACGTCCTTGGCATACCTGGCCCGTCGGGTTCATTGACGATCTTCTCAGGAGTGAGCGGGCCTTCCAACTATCTGTTGGGCCCGGGGCTGATCGAATGGCACTCAGACATCGACAGCAACAACTACCCTGGCTGGCGAGTGTGCTCGTCTCTGTACCGGCCGCCGCCGCCATCGCCGCCGCCGCCCCGGCCG